>Ga0208040_1003023_pt1 | contig 14000 bp, 17 predicted proteins | sample AD_UKC083_MetaG_FD_184431 | JGI IMG/M metagenome (GOLD analysis project Ga0208040, IMG submission 184431) | Active sludge microbial communities of municipal wastewater-treating anaerobic digesters from USA - AD_UKC083_MetaG (SPAdes) (version 2) | ecosystem: Engineered > Bioreactor > Anaerobic >...
GGGAATCTGCCGCTGATCTTCCCCGTCCATCCGAGGACACGGAAAGTCATCACTGACAACGGAATAACCATCAGCTCAACGTTATCGCTGACAGATCCGTTGGGCTATCTTGAGTTCAATTACCTTGTTGAAAGGGCTCTTGCTGTCATCACAGACTCCGGCGGTATCACCGAGGAGACCACCGTGATGGGTATCCCCTGTATGACCCTTCGCAACAGCACGGAAAGGCCTGAGACGGTGACCATGGGTACCAACGAACTCCTTGGCACCAACCCCGATACCATCGCACCCGCCATGCAAAAACTGCTTTCCGGTAACTGGAAAAAAGGAACTATCCCCCCTCTCTGGGACGGCCACACTGCAGAAAGAATAATTGAGATTATATGCAAACTCTTTCCTGAGACCTAAACCCTTTCGACTTTCGACTTTTGACTTTAAGACTAATGTCATGAACATCTCCATTGTAGGCACAGGATATGTAGGTTTGGTGAGCGGCGCCTGCTTCGCCGAACTGGGTGCCAGAGTGCATTGCATCGACACCAACGCAGAGAAAATTGACAGGCTCAATAACGGCATCATTCCTATCTATGAGCCCGGACTTGAAGACCTGGTTCACCATAATGCAAAGGCCGGCCGTCTCTTCTTCTCAACTGACCTTACGGAAAGCCTTAACGATGTCGAGATGCTCTTCATTGCCGTGGGTACACCGCCCGGGGAAGACGGTAGCGCCGACCTAAGCCACGTGCTGGCCGTGGCGAAAAAGATCGGACAGAACCTTGAAAAATACCTTCTCGTTGTTACCAAGAGCACTGTCCCGGTAGGATCATCAAGGCTTGTACGCAATGCCATTGAGGAGGAGCTTGAAAAACGGGGGAAAAGAATAGAATTTGATGTTGCATCCAACCCTGAGTTCCTCAAGGAGGGCGCTGCCATCGACGACTTCATGAAGCCCGACCGTGTTGTTGTGGGTGTTGAGAGTGAGAGGGCAAAGGAGCTGATGACACGACTCTATTCGCCAATGATGCTTAATAATTTCAGGGTGATCTTCATGGACATCCCCTCTGCCGAGATGACAAAGTATGCCGCAAATGCCATGCTGGCAACACGCATCAGTTTCATGAATGAGATCGCAAATCTCTGCGAGAAGGTGGGAGCCGATGCAACCATGGTAAGAAAGGGTATTGGCACAGACAGCCGTATAGGCAGTAAGTTCCTCTACCCGGGAGCAGGCTTCGGCGGCTCATGCTTCCCTAAGGACGTCAAGGCGCTTATTAAGACCGGAAAGGATCATGATTCGCCACTTACACTTCTCGAATCGGTTGATATAATCAATGAGAGGCAGAAGAAAGTTATGTTTGGTAAGTTCAGCGACTATTACAGAGGGTCTCTTAAAGGGAAAAGAGCAGCAATCTGGGGACTGTCATACAAGCCCGGCACTGATGACATGCGCGAGGCTCCGGCGCTGACACTCATCAGCCAGCTCCTGGAGGCGGGATGCACGGTAAAAGCCTATGATCCCGTTGCCATAGATGAGGCTAAGCGGCGTCTGGGCGACACCATTGAATATGCATCCGACATCTACGATGCACTCAGTGATGCAGATGTACTCTTTCATGTCACCGAATGGCAGGAATTTCGCATGCCCGACTGGCAGAAGGTGAAATCATTGATGAGTCACCCTCTCCTGATCGACGGCCGTGGCGTCTTTGACAAAACCGCCCTCGAAGGCATCACCTATCTGAAAATAGGTTGAAAAAAACTTGACTTGAGTTTTCTTCTTTCCTAAATTAGTAGTGTCTGATAAATACTACTGATCATGAAAAAGCTTACCGTTATTGCCGTAATGACTGTGGCTGGCATCCTTTTGACAGGCTGTGCCACCGTCAAAGTCTACTCTGATGCGGATCTGAAAAAGGAAACAGGACTCCGCTTCTACACTCTCAAACCCTATCTGCTTGTGGAATACATGGCAGCAAAGGATAACACTGTCAAAACCACTGTCATCTATCTGCCCGACATCACCGACCCCCAGTTTATGGTACTGAAACCCGGTATCGGATCAAGTGAGCTGAAGATGGCTTTTAATAACAGCGCGCTGGAGACATACGGAGTTGCGACCGACTCGAAGCTACCCGATATGATGGAAGCCTTCGCTGCGATGCTCTCCAAGAGTGCCTATGCTGCCCAGGCTTTCGAAGGTGCACCTCCCTTCACGCCGCCAGCCGAAGGAGGCTCACCCGTTGATCCCGGAACATCATTCAGACTGTTCGAGATAATCACCGGACCCTCCGGATCCACTCTCAGAGAAGTGATTCTGACTGGCACTAATGAACAGGGGTTATGAAGAACAGGGTCCTCAACCGTAAGATATGGGTCTCCGGCGTGCCTCACAAGGTAGGCACCGGATGGCTCGCCCCGCAGCCTGACCTGCGTGACTACACCCCTCTCCATCGCCAGATAACGGCATTTAACAGGAAGCTGAAGTTCCCCAAAGCTGATAACAAGGATCTGGCCCTGCGTTCTTTCAGGCTCACACAGAGCTCATCCGTCGACCTGCGTGAGTGGTGCAGCCCCATAGAAAACCAGATGGATCTGGGCTCCTGCACTGCAAATGCCGCTGCAGGCATGGTGGAGTACTTTGAAAAAAGGTCCTTCGGTAAACATATCGATGCATCACGACTCTTCCTTTACAAGACCACCCGCAACCTGATGCAGGTCTCGGGCGACACCGGGGCATGGCTTCGTGAAACCATGGGTGCACTGACACTCTGCGGAGTACCTGATGAGAAATACTGGCCTTATAAGGTAAAGGACTTTGACAAGGAGCCGTCCGGGTTTGTATATGCGTTGGCTGAGAACTACTCGACAGTGAAATATTTCTGTCACGATCCACAGGGCTCTGAGACTAAGACAACAGATGTGCTGGCCTCAGTCAAAAGTTACCTGACGGCCGGGATACCTTCCATGCTCGGCTTCTGGGGGTTCGAATCATTTGAAGAGTCAGCAGCCCCAGGCGATATACCCTATCCCTGCAAGGGCGAGAAAGCTCAATGGGGCCATGCAGTCATGGCTGTCGGATATGATGACGAACATAAGGTCGCCAATCTGAAATGCAACATGTCAACCAAAGGCGCTCTCCTTATCCGCAATTCCTGGGGCAAAACCTGGGGAGATAACGGCTACGGCTGGCTACCCTATGACTACGTACTCAATGGCCTCGCCCTCGACTTCTGGTCTCTGATTGACATGAAGTGGATTGATACCGGCAACTTCGGGCTGTGAACCCATAACCTGATAAGATTGTTATTTTTATAGTTTGTATTTATTGAAATACTCAGAGAATATGGCTCCTTATATTTTTGATGGCAAGTATCAGGGCAAGACATCCGTCGTAAGGGTAAAGCTGTTGCTCTTTCATTTTCAGGATGAAAACGAGGTTCATTTTGTCTATTCCCCCCACCTCGACCTTACAGGTTACGGCAGTGACAAGGATCAGGCAAAAAAATCCTTCGAGGTCGTCATGGAAGATTTTGTTGATTATACTGTAAAAAAGAAGACTATTGCCAAAGTTCTGGCTGATCTGGGTTGGGAGGTTAAGGGTTCGGAGAAACACCCCCGTAAGTTATTAGCACCAAGCATTACAACGGTTATTAATGAAAATGAATTTATCTCAGAGATTTTTGACAAGTACAGCGTAAATACTTTTCACGAGGAGGTAGGCTTGCCTGTATAAGCCAGGGCTGCCATGTCTGCAAGGAAACTATCAAATATACCGGTAGTTAAATTCCGCAAATTCCTTGATAGTCAGGGGCTGAATGTCATTAAGGGCCCCAAAGGCAGGGGCGGACATGAAAAATGGTCAAGATCCGGAATGGACAGACCTGTGACAATCCAGACTCATATTGATCCTGTTCCTGAATTTATTGTTAAGCAGGTTCTGAGATATCTTAAAATGGATCGCACCACCTTTTTCAAGGAATACGATAAACTATAAGCAGTTAAGTCACAGGCCGTTCTCCTGAAAGAATCTACGATCTGAATTCAGATAAGCTGTGGCTCCCTTTTGAACATCTGATCCTGAGAATTCGTCGCCAGGCACTTAAGAAGGTAAGAAAGAGCGGCCGAGACCCCGGCAATCAGCACCGGCTTCATGGTAACCCATGTGAACACAGCCCCGGTATCAAGAATATTGATCACACCGGTAAGAACTGCAGTAAGAAAAGCAATCAGAAGACCCCTGGAAAAATCCTTCCAGTCGAGAGTGAGAAATTTTGACTTCATGGTAATATAATTTAGTTTGAACTTTCACGATCATAAAATTAAACCAAACTTTCCGATATGTCAATACACCCTGAGCCTGAATCAAGACCGTCAATAACTGGGTGAACTTCCGATTGAAGGATGAATTGAGTCGAACACCAGGTAACCGGAGCGCAAAGCGATAGTAAAAACTGAACCGGAACTCATCGAGGCACTACCTGAAACTCTACATCACATTTCAAACATTTAGATGTAGAAATACCTGATAACAGTTACGGCCTGCTTATCCATTTTCACCTTGCTAATACCCTCATTGAGAATGCCACTTAGGAAGTAGATGAAAACAAATTCAAAAAGATTTTAATTTGATAGTCACCCCCATTCAACTAAAAATTTATAATGATGCCAGCTTTATCTGTCATAAGTCCAGTGTATATGGCAGAGGGAATCATAGCTGAATTAGTGTCTCAGTTAAAAAATTCCCTTTCTCCAATCACGGAAGATTATGAGATTGTTTTAGTAAATGACGCCTCACCTGACAATTCCTGGGATTCAATTGTAAAAGAGTGCAAAAAGGACAAACGTATTAAAGGAATTAGCCTGAGCAGAAATTTTGGACAGCATTATGCAATAACGGCAGGTTTAAGTTATGCCAAAGGAGAATGGGTTGTTGTTATGGATTGTGATCTTCAAGACAAACCTGAAGAAATTCCTAGTCTATATAAAAAGGCTCAGGAAGGCTATGATATAGTTTTGGCTAGAAGAGTGAACCGTAAAGATCATTTGTTCAAGCGAGTGTCATCAAAGCTGTTTCACCATCTGTATAGTTATCTGAGCGGGATGAAAACCGACAGTGGTATAGCCAATTTTGGAATCTACCATATAAAAGTAATCAAACAGTTCAATATGATGAAGGAATTGTCACGTTCATTTCCTTCACTCTTAAGTTATCTTGGGTTCAAAACTACAGTAATAAACGTAAAGCATTCAGATAGTTTCGACGGCAAAAGCTCGTACTCTTTACGAAAATTGCTAAAACTTAGCGGAGACGTAATTATGGCCAACAGTAATAAGCCATTGAAAATGACACTCAAATTAGGCTTCACTATATCATTGATCTCTTTTCTGTTGGCAATATATAATATTGTTGCACGGCTTACGGGGATTATTACTGTGGCAGGGTTTACAACAACCGTATTTTCAATCTGGTTTGTTGGCGGACTAATACTATTTGTACTCGGAGTGGTCGGACTCTACATAGGGAAAATTTTTGATCAGGTAAAAGACAGGCAACTCTTCATTGTGTCTGAAAAAATTAATATTGAAGATGGTTCTGAGTAATTATGATATTACTCTTGTCAGATTGACTTATGACCAGCTAGAACTTGTCCGTAATTGGAGAAATGATCCAAAAATTTCTCAATACATGGAATTTAGGGATTATATTACCCCTGAAATGCAAATCAAATGGTTTAATAAAGTCAACAACAGAAACAATTATTATTTTGTCATTGAGTACCGGGGGGGTAAAGTAGGTCTCATAAATGTCCGTGACATAGACTACCTGAAAATGGAAGGTGAGGCGGGTATATTTATTTACGATGATGAGTGGGTAAATTCAACGCTATCCTTTCAGGCCTCACTGTGCATGTATGATTTTTGTTTTGAAAAGCTCAGCTTAAAACGATTGACTGCTCATATTCTGAAAGACAATAAGCGAGCGATTAAATTCAATAAGATTATAGGATTTGAATTAGCTGAAGATCAGGAGGAAGTATTCAATCAATTATATATACTGGCACGCCATAACTATATTAAACAAAGAACTGAAATATCACAAATCTTTAAAAACAGCAATTTATGGATATAAATGATTTTCTAAAAAATTTTGCAGACCAGTTTGACGATACTGATCCTACATTAATCAGACCCGAAACCCGATTCAGAGATATTGATGAGTGGTCATCCCTTAATGCATTGGCGGTCTTGAACATGATAGGTAAGAAATACAAAGTAATTGTAACGGCAGATGAGCTGCGAAACATTAACACAGTTGAAGAACTGTATGATTTTATGATTTCAAAGCAAAAATGAAATGAATCCATTTTCCATTGAGGGCAAACGCATATTAGTAACCGGAGCCTCCTCCGGGATTGGAAGAGCGATAGCGATTACTTGCGCTGATATGGGAGCAAAACTTTTCATTACAGCCAGAAATCCGGAACGATTGTCTGAGACCTTTGCACTACTGGAGGGGACTGGACATAAGCAGTTTTGCGCAGATCTGACTGATGGGGAAGAATTACAGTCGTTAATTAGTCATTTGCCAACACTGGATGGCATCGTCAGCAGTGCAGGAATAATTAGACAAATTGTAGTTCAGGCGATTGAACAGGAAGATGTCAATGAGACAATTCAAATAAATGCAATTGCTCCAATTCATCTATCCCGGATGCTGGTCCAGAAAAAAAAGTTGACTCGGGGCGCTTCAATTATATTTATTTCATCAATTAATGGGAATAACTGCGCATTTATTGGAAGTTCAATTTACGCTGCTTCAAAAAGCGCGTTAGCTGGTTTTATGAAGTCCCTTGCACTTGAGCTTGCACCGAGGTCTATCAGAGTAAACTGTATTAATCCCGGGATGATTGAAACAGGATTGATGAAAGGATCTCTTTTAGGACAACAAGAATTTGAAAGCGACGTGGCCAAGTATCCGTTAAAACGTTACGGCAGGCCCGAAGAAGTAGCGTATGCTGCGGTATACCTGTTATCTTACGCAAGTCGATGGATTACAGGCAGCAGCTTAGTAATTGACGGAGGATATACATTAATGTAATGATATGAAAGCTTATATAAATGCTATAGCATATTACCTGCCTGAGAAGGTAATTACAAATGAAGATTTAACTAAGGAATTCCCTGAATGGACTGCCGAAAAAATTACCGGGAAGGTGGGAATTAAAGAACGGCACATAGCTGCAGATAGCGAAACGGCATCTGATATGGCTGTCAAAGCGGCAGAAATCCTTATAGAAAATTATTCTATTGACCGTACCACGATTGATTTTGTCATGCTCTGTACTCAGAGTCCTGATTTTTTTATACCAACATCAGCTTGTATTATTCAGGATAAACTTGACCTGAAAACTGACATAGGTGCTTTGGACTTTAATCTCGGTTGTTCAGGATATGTGTACGGTCTCTCATTGGCAAAAGGATTAATCATTGCTGGCATCTCAAAAAAAGTTTTGCTTCTAACTTCAGAAACATATTCAAAACATATGCACCCCAGGGATAAGGGAAACAGGACAATATTCGGAGATGCAGCCACAGCAACCCTGATTTCGGATATCGGATATGCTGAGATATGTGAGTTCTCATTAGGTACTGATGGCCGCGGTGCAAATAATCTAATGGTAAAGTCAGGTGCCTTCAGATTTCCTGATCGGTTTCATGATTTGACATTTGATACCGATGGCAACCCGGTCTCTTCAGATTATCTTTATATGAACGGCGGAGAGGTGTTTAATTTCACTGCAGAGGCAGTACCACCTCTTATAGAATGCACTCTTATAAAAAACAACCTCTTCAAGGATGATATAGATTTATTCGTTTTTCATCAGGCCAATAAATATATGATAAACTATTTGAGGAAGTTAATCGAAATTGAATCAGAGAAATTTTATTACTGTATTGAAAAATTTGGCAATACAGTTTCATCAACGATACCCATAGCATTGAAGGAAGCCCGGCGAGAAAGCAGATTAAATGGGAATATTCTAATTGCAGGCTTTGGAGTAGGTTATTCCTGGGGGGCAACAGTCTTGAAGGTTGTGTAGTACCTGGTTCTTTAGAAAACGAAGTACATTATTATGATGATCCCCTTCAACAAACCTCACATTACCGGCAAGGAGGTACATTATATCTATGATGCTGTGGCTTCCGGACACATCTCAGGGAACGGCAAGTACACGAAGATGTGCCATAAGTACTTTGAGGAACGATGGGGTTTCAAAAAGGCATTATTGACGACCAGTTGCACAGATGCTCTGGAAATGTGCGCCCTTTTGCTTGACATAAAGCCCGGCGATGAAGTAATCATGCCATCATATACTTTTGTCAGTACTGCACTTGCATTTCATCGCGAGGGGGCAAAAATTGTATTTGCTGATAGTCGTTCTGACCATCCCGGAATTGATGAAGATAAGATTGAAGAATTAATCACCCCAAATACAAGGGCAATAGTGGCGGTTCATTATGCGGGTGTGGCATGCGATATGGATAAGATCATGAGCGTAGCACAAATGCATGATCTTTTTGTAGTTGAAGATGCTGCCCAGGCAATTGACAGTTATTTTACAGGCAAAGACGGTATAAAAAGGCCTCTGGGTTCGATTGGTCACCTTGCTGCATTTTCCTTCCATGAGACCAAGAATATTCAGTGCGGCGAGGGAGGGCTGCTGGTAATTAATGATGAAAGATTTATCAGACGTTCCGAAATTATATGGGAAAAAGGAACAAACCGTGCCGAGTTTTTTAGAGGCGAGGTGAACAAATACGGATGGGTTGACACAGGAAGCAGTTTCCTGCCATCAGAGATATCCGCAGCGTTTCTTTGGGCCCAGATCGAGGATATAGATAGAATCCAGCAACGCAGAATAGAGATATGGCAGTGGTATGATCAAAATGTGGAAGACTGGCTTAAAGATTATTCATTCATAAAACCCATTATTCCTAAATATGCCACCAATAATGCTCATATGTATTATATTGTCTGCAAAGATTTGAAAGAAAGAACGCATCTGATCGAATTCCTGAAATCAAAAGAAATTTTGGCAGTCTTTCACTATCTTGGCCTCCATAATAGCCCATTTTATATTTCAAAGCATAACGGAAGGATTCTCCAAGAATCAGACAGGTACACAGAATGCCTGGTCAGATTACCAATGTTCTATGAACTAAATCCCACATTTTTCATTACCCATTAAGATATGAAACTACTACCAAGGATCATTTCCACTACAACATTTGTTCTGGTTCTTTTTTTTGCTGTTATTTCTTTAATCGCATTCTTACGTTTACCTCCAGGTAATGGTGATGAGTCAGTATTTATCCGAGACTTGATACTTCTCAAGGATAGTGGCTATTCTGAAGCTGTCCGGGAATCAATTAGCATTCCTTATATTTTTCTTGCATATCCATTCAGTTTGTTAATGACGGAATATCTGAGTTTAAGACTCGTTAATATAATAATAAGCATTGGTCTTGTCTGTTATCTTTTGTTTGGCCGCAAGATCAGAGCAATGAATTTTTGGAATGCATATATATTCTTCTTTTCAACCGTAGGTTACTTTTATTTTGGCACAAACGATCTACTTTTTTTTGCTGGAATTATTATTTTTTTGACAGAGGCCTATTTCTTTTTTGAAGAAGGTAAAATGAGATTTCCGGTCTTAGCTTTTACCGGCTTGATTATATCGTTTTTCACTCGTTCTCTGATTCTTGTGTATCTTCCACTGATAATATTGACTTTTGTACTACTCTTTGCAGGAAAATATAGATTTAAGAAGAAGCTCATAATTCCAGGCATAATACTGATGTTGCTTCTCGTACTAAATATTCCATCATTAGTTGAAAACTCAAAACTTAGCTATGATGACAAAAGACCTCCTAATGGATTTACGTGGACACAGCGGCAGTATTTAGCACAACTATTGGTTAATGAGGGGATCATTCCTAACAATAATCATCCTTCTTGGGAAGAGGTAGGCATTTATCTTAAAGAGAATGGCGTGGAGTCATTGCCTAGAACAATGCCTGAATCACTTTTCTTTGATCTAAGGCTTACTTTAAAGGAGTTTATCAAAGACTCATTTACCACTATTGTATTTTCGTTCAGACAGATTGCATTAGGCCTGATATTACCAATTGTTTTACTGCTATTCCCCAAGGGCACGTATAGTTTTAAATCTAATTTGTTTACATTAATCTGCATGGCTTATGTTATTCTCACATTCTCATTTATTATAATATCTTTTGTTGAATTGAGGTGGTTGTGTCCGGTATTTGTATTATCTATTGTTCATTATGGAACTGTCACCAGTTCTGACTTTAAGTATAAGGATTTTATTACCAACTTAAATAATATAATGATTATACTCATGATGGGATATTCTTTCTTTTCGAATCATACGCTATTCTTCATGTAGATATATGCTATGGCGTTACTTATGAAACAGATAGGTGAGCATAATTCAAAGCATTTTATCACGATGGGGGGCATTTGGAGCGACAATTATAAAGGCGTAGAGCGCATGCACATTGCTGTATTCCTGCTCGCTGGCTTCCACTTCATGAACATGTGACAAGGTTTCTGGAACTGCAAACTCATGATCAGAGCACCTACGTTTCTGTCTAAGTGCTTAACCGCAGGTGCACTGTGTTTAAAAACAGCGAACATTAAAAACAATACCACACAATAAATGAACACCTTCCAGATCTGCATCAAACTTGCCCGTTACCGTTCCAAGATATGGCGGAGGCTGTTGGTAATGTCAGATCTGCCCCTCTTTGATTTCCACAAGACTATTCAGATAGCTATGGGATAACAGCCACCTGCATCAGTTTATCAAAAACAAGAAGTTCTATTCTGAGAAACTCGAAGAGGACTGGGGATGGGATGATCTCCATAATGTTGATTACGAGGGCATGGTCATATCTGATCTGCTGAAAGACGAGAAAGAAAAGATAGAGTATGAGTATGACTTTGGCGACGGATGGGTACATGACATCAAGCTGGAGAAGATACTGCCTGATGATCCGGCCATGAATGCTCCTGTCTGTGCCAGCGGAGCCCTCGCCTGTCCTCCGAAGGACTGCGGCGGCATCTGGGGCTATACCTCAATGTTACAGATCTTAAAGAATCCCGATCATGAGCAGTACGTGTAGACCATTGACTGGATTGGCGAAGAGTTTGATCCGGAGATTTTTGATGCAGAAACTGTAAACAGGCTAATAGCCAAACACATAAAGTATGGGAGGTCAGCCTCAAAATGATGACTCTCAGATCACACGTGTCATCGGTATCTTTCCGCGAAGGATAAAACCTGCAGAGAAAAGCTACGCAAATCGGCGTAGCCGCCATCCCTCTCACGAACTTATCACGATAAAGTCGGGATCGTAATCGGAGATTAAATTCTTAAAACAATTATGTCAAAATTTTTTGTCACTGGCACTGCCGGCTTTATAGGCTTTCATCTTGCCAATGCACTTCTGGACGAGGGGCATGAGGTGGTTGGTCTTGACAACATCAACGAATGCTATGATGTCAAACTCAAGTATAGTCGGCTGAAGGAGGCAGGCATTGAAAGAGACGATGTTGAGTGGGGAAGATATGCTCAGAGCAAAAGGTACCCCGTCTACCGCTTCATCAGGATGAACATCGAAGACAGAGAGGGGATTAGGGAGATGTTCAGTAAAGAGAAGTTTGACTATGTCATTATGCGCCAATGCTCCTCAGCAACTTCAGGGTCATCTTCATGGACATTCCTTCTGCCGAGATGACCAAATATGCCCCGCCAACGCCATGCTTGTCACACGCATCAGCATCATCAACGAGATCGCCAACCTCTGCGAGAAGGTGGGAGCCGACGCAACCATGGTAAAAAAAGGCATCGGCACCGACAGCCGTATAGGCAGCAAGTTCCTATACCCGGGGGCAGGCTTTGGAGGCTCGTGCTTCCCCAAGGATGTCAAGGCTCTTATAAGAACAGGCAGGGATCACGACTCTCCACTTACATTGCTTGAATCCGTGGAGGCCATCAATGAGCGGCAGAAGAAAGTACTCTTCCTGAAATTCAGCGAATATTATAAAGGCGATATAAAAGGAAAAAAGGCTGCTGTGTGGGAACTGAGCTATAAACCGGGCACCGACGATATGCGCGAGACGCCGTCGTTGACGCTCATCAGCCAGCTCCTGGAGGCGGGATGCACGGTCAGGGCTTATGATCCGGTGGCCATGGATGAGGCAAGGCAAAGGCCGGGAGACTCCATTGAGTATGCAGATGACATCTACGATGCGCTTAACGATGCCGATGTACTCTTTCATATCACCGAATGGAAGGAATACCGCATGCCCGACTGGCAGAAGGTGAAATCATTGATGAGTCACCCTCTCCTGATCGACGGCCGTGGCGTCTTTGACAAAACCGCCCTCGAAGGCATCACCTACCTGCGGATAGGTTAGATGACTTTATTAGGGTAAGCTTTATTATCTATTATTGATAGTTATTTAACCATAGGCGGTTTTAACTTAATTAAGCACTTGCCCTATTAAAATTAAAGGGCTATTGCTTAAATAAGAGTTATCTTTGTGTAAACTTTCAGGATGAAAAACTTTAATGCCGGAACATATATCAGCCAGAGATTCTATAAAAGTTTCCAGCCAACGCTGATAAACAGGCAATGGTACCTGGAAAACATGGAGGTAATCCAGTTACTGAGCAAAGCCGACAGGGAGCTCGGACGACTGGACATGTATTCTGATTATATTCCCAACATTGATTTGTTTATCAGTATGCATGTTCTGAAGGAGGCAACCCAAAGCAGCAAGATTGAAGGGACACAGACAAATATTGAAGAAGCCTTAAGGGAGAGAGAAGATGTTCCTTTGGATAAAAGAGATGATTGGGAAGAGATTCAGAATTATTCTTTTGCCATGGAGACTGCCATTAAGGACCTTGAAAAGCTGCCATTCTCATCAAGGTTGATCAGGCAGACTCATAAAAGGCTACTGCAGGGAGTAAGAGGAGAGAAAAGAATGCCGGGGGAATTCAGGAGAAGCCAGAACTGGATTGGCGGTGCTACATTGAATGATGCATCGTTTATTCCGCCTGTGCATACATCTGTTCCAGGGCTGATGAGTGACCTGGAGAGTTTTGTCCACAACAGGGAGATATTCTTTCCCGAGCTGTTGAAGATTGCTCTGATCCACTATCAGTTTGAGACGATACACCCCTTTCTGGATGGCAACGGAAGGGTTGGACGCTTGATGATAACCCTCTATCTGGTCAGCAAAGGCATTTTAAAAAAGCCGGTTCTTTATCTTTCAGACTTTCTGGAAACACACAGGCGTCATTATTACGAAAACCTGATGCTTGTGCGAACTAAAAATGATATTAGCCAATGGTTTAAATTTTTTCTCGTTGGGGTAATTGAAACAGCGGATAAGGGAATAAGGACGTTTGACAGCATACTTCAGCTTCAGAAGCAGGTAGATCAGAAGGTAAAAACACTTGGGCGTGGCGTGGCAAATGCACAAAAGATTACGGAGTATCTTTATCATAAACCACTGATAAATGCTGAAAAGGTCAGTAAAGTAGCCGGAGTTTCATCTCCTTCAGCTTATACACTGATAAGAAATCTTGAAAGACTGGGAATCATCAGAGAGATTACCGGAGGACAACGGGGTAAGGAGTATATATTCGAAGAATACCTGAACCTGTTTCAATAGTAAGACTATAGCTGTATGTTGAGCCGGAACGAAAAAAACTTGACTTGAATTTACTTTCTTCCTAAATTAGTATTGTCTGACAAACACTACTATTTATGAAAAAGTTAAATGTTTTTGCACCAATCCTTGTGGCATATATCCTGTTTACAGGCTGTGCCACCGTCAAAGTCTACTCTGATGCGGATCTGAAAAAGGAAACAGGACTCCGCTTCTACACTCTCAAACC
>Ga0208040_1003025_pt1 | contig 13997 bp, 9 predicted proteins | sample AD_UKC083_MetaG_FD_184431 | JGI IMG/M metagenome (GOLD analysis project Ga0208040, IMG submission 184431) | Active sludge microbial communities of municipal wastewater-treating anaerobic digesters from USA - AD_UKC083_MetaG (SPAdes) (version 2) | ecosystem: Engineered > Bioreactor > Anaerobic >...
TAACCCCGGAACCTTTCAACTTTTCAATTTTATCTTTGCTTATCTGCCTCCCGCCCACAGAATCATACAAAAGTCTTACTTCCACTCCTTCCTTCGCCTTTTTTGAAAGAATATCAAAAAGTTTGTTTCCAAGGTCATCGTTTCGGATTATATAGTATTCCATATGTATATGGTCCTTTGCATTTTCTAAGGAGTTAAAAAGCTCTTGAAACTTCCTTTCACCGTCTGTATAAATTTCAATCTCATTGTTTTGTGTATAGGAAAAACCATAATAAAATAAATTCATTTTTATTAAATCTTTATAGATTTCAATATTTTTATCATTAAAAACAAGCCCTCCCGTGCTGAACAATTCTTTTTGAACTTTAATATAATCTCCAAATGTTTTTTTAGCATAAACTTTCATAATAAAGAGCTGTTTTCTGCTGAAGTTTTGTGCCAGCAACAAATACAATAAAAATCCGAAGCCGGGGAATATCAATAGAACCAATACCCACGCAAGTGTTGCGGTAGGGTCTTTCCTTTCCAAAAATATTACTATCATTGCCATACAAATATTAACTATATAAATCAATGATATAGAGTTAAATAATTCCACAATAATCCTCCCGAACTACCTTTTTTTATTATTATATGAACATCTCAATTAGTATAAACATTATTCCAATGATTGAAAATGTAAAAAGTTTGTGGTAGTATACTTATTATCAACACAAAAGGAAGAAATTATGAAAAAACCATCAAAGTATTGGATTCTTGCAGGTACATTTTTTACTTCTGTTTCTTCAATAATTATAAGATTCTCTGAAGCACCTGCTCTGGTTATTTCAGCTTACAGAATGCTCTTTACTTGTATGATGCTCTTTTTGCCTGTCTACATAAAAAACAGAAATGAATTTAAAAGTCTGAATAAAAGCAACTTCATCATGTGTGTTATAAGCGGAATATTTCTTGCATTTCACTTTGCTTCCTGGATTAAGTCGATTCAAATGACTACAATTGCAAATTCAACCGTTCTTGTATCGTGCAGCCCCATATTTGTAGCAGCAATCAACTATTATCTGTTTAAAGAAAAAATAACCTATAAGATGATAGTTGGCATTTCTATGTCCCTGTTAGGTACAATAATAATAGGAATGGGTTCATCTCAAGGAAATGAAAGCAGCATGATGCTTGGAAATATCCTGGCATTCATGGGTGCAATATTTGTTGCTGGTTATTTGGTAATAGGCGGATTTGTAAGAAGGACCGTAAGTGCAGGGGTATATGTTTTTATTGTTTATTTTGTATCGGCAATTGTATTGTTTATTATGTGCTTTGTAACGGGAATACCCGTATATCCATACCCCGCCAAAGAGTATATGTTATTTTTCCTCTTAGGTTTTTTCAGCTCAATACTTGGCCATACAGCTTACAATTATTTAATGAAATATTATTCATCTACGTTAATTTCCGTATCAACATTAATGGAGCCGATTTTCGCCAGCCTTATGGCAATGTTTATTTTTAGTGAAATACCATCCTTATATACGGTGGTCGGCGGGATTATAATAATTGGAGGCATATATTATTATCTGATGACACAAAACACAATAAAAGATAACGAAAAAAAAATATAAGACAGTGAGTCACTGTCTTATTTAAATTCTATCGAAGCTTTTATTAAATTCTTGAACAAAGGATGGCTTCTTGTAGGTCTTGATTTGAATTCCGGATGGAACTGACAACCTACAAACCAAGGATGGTCCTTTAGCTCTACTATTTCAACCAATTTGTTGTCCGGTGAAATTCCTGAAATTATAAGTCCGTTCTCCTGACACACGTCCCTGAATTTATTGTTAAACTCATATCTGTGGCGATGCCTTTCATGTATCATGTCAGCACCTTCATATGCTTCTTTTGTCTTAGTGCCGTCAACAAGCTTGCACGCGTAGCTTCCAAGCCTCATCGCTACGCCATTTTTTTCGATATTTTCCTGCCCATCCGTTACATCAATAATTTTATGACCGGATTCAGCATTAAATTCAAAGCTGTCGGCATCAGCATATCCTAAGACTGACCTGGCAAATTCAATAATTGCTGTTTGCATGCCAAGTCCTATTCCTAAATAGGGCTTTCTATTTTCTCTTGCATATTTTGCCGCAAGAATTTTACCTTCTATTCCCCTGTCGCCAAAACCGCCGGGAACTAATATTCCGTCGCAATCCTTAAGTATTTGTTTATAGTTGTTTTCATTGACATGATCTGAGTGTATCCAAGAAATATCAACATCGCAAGAATTATCAAATCCTGCATGTTTGAGTGCTTCCGCAACTGACAAATATGCATCCTTAAGCTCTACATACTTGCCCACAAGTGCTATTTTAACACTATTTTTTGGATTTTTAGAGCGCTCAACCATATCAGTCCACTCTATTAAATCCGGCTCGGTACATTTTATGTTGAAATGGTCGCAGACTAATTTTGCAAGACCTTCCTTTTCCAACATTAAAGGAATATCATATATGGAATTTGTATCTTCATTTTGAATAACATTTTGTTTTTCAACATTACAAAATAATGCAATTTTTGCCTTCAGTTCTTCAGGTATTTCTTTTTCGCTTCTGCACACCAATATATCCGGCTGAATACCTATGCTTAAAAGCTCTTTAACGCTGTGCTGTGTCGGTTTTGTTTTCAGTTCTCCCGCCATTGACAAATAAGGAAGCAAGGTAACATGTATATACAATACATTTTCTCTTCCTACCTCGTAACGAATTTGACGAATAGCTTCCAAGAAGGGCTGGCTTTCAATATCTCCAACAGTTCCACCGATTTCGGTTATAACTATATCAACATCCTCAACTGAGGCAATTCTTTTTAACATACATTTGATTTCATTGGTTACATGAGGAATAACCTGCACTGTTCCTCCATGGTAATCTCCTCTTCTTTCCTTATTCAATACAGCCCAGTATATTTTCCCCGATGTAATGCTGCTGTATTGAGTTAAATCTATATCAACTATTCTTTCATAGTGTCCTAAATCTAAATCTGTTTCGGCTCCGTCGTCAGTTACATACACTTCTCCATGCTGATAAGGGCTCATCATTCCCGGGTCCACGTTTAAATAAGGGTCAAATTTCTGCAATGTTACTTTAAGTCCTCTGCTTTTTAAAAGCCTTCCCAATGAAGCTGCTGTTATTCCTTTTCCCAATGAAGAAACAACTCCCCCGGTTACAAAAATATATTTCGGCATATTTTCCTCCTGATAACTATTATTCCAATAATATTAATTAATATAAGATTCCCTACCCCAATTTATTTAAGGTATGGGGACACACCTCCTGTCTAATCAGCCGGCAGGAGGAATGTCCCCAATTGCTTCATACCTTGTTAACATAAAAAAGAGACAAAAAGGGGTTTTTTTTTAGTCTCTATTAATTCGAATCTCTTTGCAATTATTTAATTAATTTGGCAATTTAAAGAATTGTCATCAAATTACTAAATCATTTTATATTAAATAAATAAAAAGGTCAATCCTTTTTAATACTTTTTGAAAAAATTTTATTTATAAGTTGTACTATTGAAATTTAAACGGCATATACATTTATAAAAGAATAATGCGTAATGCTGTATTAACTTAAAGGAGGATTTATTTTGGTTAAATTATTTAATGATACATTTAATATTAATGAAATTATTGATTCAAATTCAACTGAAGTATTGTTGGAAAGCGAGTTTGGAATTGCTGATGACATGCCGGATATTGAAAAGCTCGTAACCGCGGAAGGAAAAGCAAAGCTTAACAATGTTACGGTAACAACAGATATGATAATAGTTGATGGCAGGCTGATATATAATATTATTTATCGTTCAAACAATGAGAATTATACAATACATTCCATATCAGGCGAAATACCTTTCAGAGAAGAAATTGCCGCAGAAGGCGTAACTGAAGACATGGAAGCATTATCAAATATTTTTATAGATTATATTGATGCCGATAAGCTGTCAGAAAGGAATTTTCTTGTTAAAGCAGTATTAATACTGGATACTGATATCTACATGAAAAGACCTGTTACCTATGTTTCAAATTTAGAATCTGACGGAAGCATCCAGGCTAAGGCTAAAAATATTAAATATACGGATACAATAGCAGAAATATCTGAAGAAATAAACATAAATGATGCGGTAGAACTTAGCAAGGGTTCAGGCGAAATAGATAAAATTATTAAATCAGAAGCTGATGTTTACATAACAAATATAGATGAATTAAATGATAAAATGCTCATAGAGGGAATATGCAAGGTTGGATTTATGTTTATTGAAGACGATGAGCTTCATACTATCGGATATGTATCTGAAGAATTCCCCTTTACTCATTACCTAGAGCTTGCTTCTTCAAGTGAAAATATGTTAAAGGACATAAAAATTGCAGTAAATGATATATCTTATTCAATAACTGAAAATTTTGATGATGAGAAAAAACTTATAGAATTCGCACTGCCATTTACGGTAAATGCATCATTCTATGATTCTGTTGAAAAAAACATTATCATGGACTGCTATTCGACTGATTATGAGTTGGAGCTGCAATCAGAAAAAGTAAAATTGTCATCGCTTAAGAATTTAACTAATGAAGTTGTCAAATATGAAAATTCTTTTGAAGTGCTTACAGGCTCAATAAAGGATATCTATTCGGTAGATGTAAGCCCGAAGGTTTCTGAAAAGAGAATATCTGACAACAAATACATTGTAGATGGATTTTTGGATGTAAATTTGCTTTATTTAAACGGAGACATAAATAAAATAGACAAAGCATTTGCCTCACTTCCGTTTACCGCCGGCTTCCCGATAGATGAAGATGAAGCATTATTTGAAATACATTCTGATATTACAACTCATAAATGCAGTGCCTACAGAAAAGGAAACAACTCGGTAGTTTTAAACTGCGATATTAATGTAGCATTAAAATTCAAAGACGATGACGAAATTACCGTAATCAGGGATATTGCCGAAAAAACCCCTGTAGACAGGAGTAAAATGCCAAGCCTGATTTTCAGAGTGGTTCAGTCCGGAGAAACTCTGTGGGATATTGCAAAGAATTATAATTTATCAATAAACTACCTGAAAGAGCTTAATGATATTCCCGAAGGCAATGTACTTACACCGGGAACAAAAATAATAATTGCAAGAATGATATAGATATGAGGTTCATCGCCGACGCTCAGGAATACAGTATGTTATCCTGAGCGCAGCGATGAATCTTTTTTTGCTACTTTTGTATATTTCCAAACTTTGTATACTGACCTATCCATGCCAGCTCAACGGTTCCTACGGGACCGTTTCTTTGTTTGGTTATGATTACATCCGTTATACCTTTTTTCTCGGATTCTTCCTTGTTGTAATATTCATCTCTGTAAAGCATCATCACTACATCGGCATCCTGCTCAATAGCCCCGGATTCTCTCAAGTCAGACATAACAGGCCTGTGGTCATTTCTAAGCTCCGGTGCACGGGAAAGCTGGGACAAGGCCAATACCGGGCAATCAAGCTCCCTGGCAAGAGCCTTCAGTCCTCGCGATATATTGGAAATCTCCTGCTGCCTGTTGTCCGTCCGTCCTCCGTCGGACATGAGCTGCAAGTAGTCAACTACAATTAAATCTAAACCTTTTTCGATTTTAAGCCTCCTGCATTTAGACATCATTTCGAATAATGTAACGGATGGCGTGTCATCAATATATATTTTGTAATTTGAAATCAAGCTCATGGTATTAATGAGCCTTGTCCAATCATCGTCGTCTAAATTGCCTGTCCTGAGTTTTGTGCTGTCAACCATGGCTTCTTGGCTTATAATTCTTTGAACGTATTGCTCCTCTGACATTTCAAGACTGAAAAGAGCAACAGAAGCGCCGTTCTTAACAACATTCATGGCAATATTCAAGGCAAGGGCGGTTTTTCCCATTGATGGTCTTGCTGCAAGCAGTATCAAATCAGATTTCTGAAGTCCCGAAGTCATTCTGTCTAAGTCAGTGTAGCCTGTTGCAAGACCTGTAATGCCGCCGCCGCTCTTGGCTCTTTCTTCAAGCTGGTTAAATACTGTCATAAGAACTTCTTTAATTTCAGAAAATGTATTGATGCTTCTGTTTTGTGAAATGGAAAAAATTCTTTGCTCAGCCAATTCTATGATTCTTTGAACTTCATCATCTTCCTTATAGCTCTTCTCTATAATTTCTTGAGAAGCGCCAATAAGTTTACGCAAGGTTGATTTTTCTCTTATTATATTGCAGTAAGCTTCAACATTTTTTGAAGTTATTATATTTTCGGTTAGTGTCGCTAAATATTCAAATCCGCCTATATAGTCTATTTTGCCTCTTTTTTTCAGCTCCTCAAAAACAGTGACCGCATCAACAGGTATATTTTGCATGTGGATTTGTTTAATGCTGTCATATATTTCTTTGTTTGCTTCATAATAAAAATCGTCATAACTCAACAAATTAACTACTTTTTCGACAGCTGTGTGGTCAATCATACAGGAAGCTAAGACAGTCTGCTCAGCTTCCGCATTATGAGGAGGAATTTTTCCCAAATTAATTATATCAGACATTTTTACCCCTTACTTTTCTGTTACTATTACTTTTAATTTAGCAGTTACCGTCGGATGAAGTTTTATTTTCACATAGTATTCACCAACAGATTTAATAGGCTCTTCTAAGTCAAATTTCTTTTTATCGACTAAAATTTTATGCTCCTTCTCTAAAACATCCGATATTTCTTTTGTTGTAATAGAGCCGAAAAGCTTTCCGTTTTCACCGGCCTTTGTTTTTATAACAATGGTTTTCTTAAGCAGTTCTTCTTCAAGAACTTTGGCTTCTTCCAAGATTTTCTTTTCCTGTTCTTCTTTTTTCCTTTTTTGATTTTCTAAGTTTTTTAAATTAGCTTCGGTAGCTTCTATGGCTAATTTTTTGGGAAAAAGGAAATTGCGGGCATATCCGTCCTTAGCATTAATTATTTGACCCTTTTGACCGACATTTTTAACATCTTCCAATAGTATTACTTTCATGGTTTAATCTCCTTTTTATACTGAGCTATGGCTTCATACAGTCTGGCTTTTGCTTCTTCCATGTCATCAGTTTGTACTTGAGCTCCTGCCATGTTCAAATGGCCTCCTCCTCCAAGGCGTTCCAAAATTACCTGCACATTCATATCCCCTACGGAGCGGCCGCTTATATTTATATATTCTTTGTTTCTTACAAGCACAAAACTCATATTTACATCCTTAATCGTAAGCAGCTCATCAGCACATTGGGCTGCTGCCACGTTGGAATCTTCAGTGGGCTCATCAATATATGATACTGCTACATCATCAAATACAATTTCACTTCTTTCAATAATTTCTGTCTTTTTCTTCATAAATTCGATGCTTTCATTGAACAATTCCTTAACTTCAACATTGTCGGCACCTCTTCTCTTCAAAAAGGCTGCTGCTTCAAAAGTTCTTACGCCTGTTTTGAATGTAAATGAATTTGTATCCACCACTATTCCTGCCATAAGAGCATCGGCTTCAAATTTTGTAAGCTTAATGTGGTCTTCCATGTATTGAATCAATTCAGCCACAAGCTCACATGTTGATGAAGCATAGGGTTCAATGTAATCCAATAAATTGTTTTCAATATATTCTTCACTTCTCCTATGATGGTCTATCAATACAACCTTATCAATTTTATCAATAAGCTCGGGAGCTTCGGTATAACTTTTCCTGTGCGTATCCAAAACAACGATGAGCGTATTTTGGTCGGCAAGTTCCAATGCCTTTTCAGTTGTTATGATGGATTCAATATAATGGCTTTCTTCTTTTTTCATTCTTCCATACATATTTTTCAAAGCATGATTCACATTATTCAGCACTATGTATGATTTCTTTCCCCTGCTTCTGGCTATGCTGTAAATTCCTATGGCCGAGCCGAGGCTATCCATATCTCCCACTCTGTGCCCCATAATAATCACATTAGAGCTTTGGTCGATTATTTGCCTCAATGCATAAGATATAATCCTGGCCCTGACTTTTGTCCTTTTTTCAACGGCCTTGCTTTTGCCGCCGTAAAATTTAACGGAATTCACCCTTTTAACAACTGCTTGGTCGCCTCCTCTTCCCAAAGCTACATCAAGCGCTCCTTTGGAATACTCCATAAGCTGAGTTAAATTCTTAGCCGCTGCACCGGTACCTATGCTGAGCGTGAAGTTAAAATCATTGGTACCCTTTATTGATTTAACATCATCAAGCATGGAAAATTTCTTTGCTTCCAATGTTTCAAGATATTTGTTTTCAATCATCATCAAAAATTTATAATTGTCATATTTCAGCACAAACCCATTCATTTCAGCAGCATAAGAGTTAAGAATTTTTTCTGTCTGTGCAGTCATGGAAGATTTTTCACCCAGCTCTAATTTTTCTGATATTTCTTCATAATTGTCTATCTGAATCAGCATAGTAATAGGCCGTTCATCATTATATTTATTCCTCAAGTTGACAAATGCCGTATTCTCATTCCAATAGCAAACATAGGATTTTCCTTCTCCGAATCGCCCTTCTTCAAGTTCATAATACAATACATTGAAACTTCTGCCCGTTTCAGGAACCTCTATATTGCTTATAGTGCCTTCCTTGTTTCCATCCATTGAGTTTAACGGGAATCCTCCGACAAATTCATCTACATTTTCAATTATATCTATATTTTCAGGAAACAGCTCTTTAAACTTATTGTTATACCAGAATACTTTGCCGTTTAAACTGATTATGCATATGGGCAAGGGTAAATAATAAAAAGAATTTATTGATAAGTTTTCTAAATTCTTCGTGTAATTAATCAGATAATTCTTAAGTTCCCTACTGCGCAGAATTTGTTTTCTTAATGTGAAAGCTGTTATTATAACTAAGACTAAACCAGCTGAGGCAGCATAAATGAACATACTTTCAATTAGAAAAATTATTATCAATAATACTATAACTACAAAATATATAAAACTGTCATCTTTCAAGAATACCGGAGTTTTCTTATCCATATTGCCTCCTTCAACTATACGGCTCTGTTAATTTTTCTTAAATTTACGGTTAAATCAATCAATCCGATTACTGCATAAGCAATGCTGAAATTTATGCTCATAAGTACAATGAAAACCAATAATAAATTTCTTGCAAATTTACCCATTCTACTTTTATCTACAAAAAATTTTAAAACTGCAACCCCTTGTAAAAGCATAGCCATAAAGACTATGATAAATAGATTCATCTGTATAATTCCAACGTTAATATTCAATAACCGCAATAAAAACGATAATAGCAGCAATCCGGCCATAGAAATCATAAAATTTCTTGGAAACGAAAAATAAGCTATTCCTTCATGTTGTTTTACATTTATTGAAAACCGTACTGCAAATTTACTTGCAACCATATAATTAATATATGATGTGACTACTGATGCTACTATCAATACCGCAGGAAATACATTTGTTACAATGTAATTCATCATCGGTGCCATTTTTTCAATATCATTTATATACTGCTCAATTTGCTCAGTTCTAAGTTGGTCAGGAATGTTGTTAAATAATCCTCTTGTCGTTTCAAAGCTTTGCTCATATATTTCCGCAATCCTTTCGATAAAATTAATGCCCATTATATAATTCAAAAGTAATATGTAAAGAACAAATGAAATCATATAAGCAGCCGAACCGAACAAAATTGTTTTATTAGCTTCTTCATTTCTGCAGACACCATATGTAAGTGCAAGAGCTAAAGGTGTATATAAAATTAAAAATACAAGTCCCGTTTGTAGGCCCAATAGCATGGAAATTATTAAATCCGAAGCTATTAATGATAAAACCGAATATTTAAGCCCCTTCCTTTTACCCAAAATAATTGCAGGGGTGGGATAGAAAAACATTAATAATGTAATAAAAGATGACAAATAAGCAATTATAACCAATATCCCGGTTATCATTGCCGATTCCGTAATGTTTGATGTTTTTAAGTTTCTGTTCATCTTTACCTCACATATCTATATACGAGAGAGATATCATTGTGTTGTTTTAACATTTTAACCTATAATCTAATCAAAGTCAAAAACTTATTTCAAGCTTTACGTAATTACTCCAACTTTCTGTACAAGGTGGCAATACTTATACCAAGATGCTCGGCAGCCTTTTTCTTTGATTCTAAATCACCGCCTAATTCTTGAATTTTACTGTTTATGACAGATTTTTCGTACAGCCTTGTCAATTCCGACAATTTTAAGTTTTCGGAAGTGCTGGTTCCCATTTTTTTTCTGAGATTTTCTGCTCCTATATAGCTGTTTTCCTCAAATATTACCGCATATTCAATTAAATTTCTAAGCTCTCTTATGTTTCCGGGAAACTTGTATCCCATCAATAACCGCTCTGCTTCAGGCGTAAACCCTTGCAGCTGCTTTTTATAGACATTGTTAAAGCGGTTAAGAAAATACCTTGATAAAATAATCACGTCATATCCTCTTTCTCTCAAAGGAGGAAGATGAATGGGAACTACATTAAGTCTGTAGTATAAATCATCTCTGAATAGATTATTTTCAACCATAGATGCCAAGGAGCAGTGAGTAGCAGAAATTATGCGGGGATTAACCTTTATTGGATTATTACCTCCCACTCTTAATATTTCTTTTTCTTCAAGGGCCCTGTTTAATTTTACTTGCATTGATAAAGGAAGCTCACCTATTTCATCCAAAAACAATGTACCATCCTTGCAAATTTCAAATTTGCCCGGATTGCCGGTTACACTGGCACCTGTAAATGAGCCCTTTTCGTATCCGAAAAGCTCGCTTTCAATTAAATTTTCAGGAATTGCTCCACAGTTTATAGCCATGAACACTTCATTTTTTCTATAGCTTAAATTATGTATTGCTCGAGCAAAAACTTCCTTTCCTGTACCTGTTTCACCGAGTATTAAAATAGAAGCATCGCTGTCGGCCACTTGTATTGCTTCTCTCCTTGCCTGTTTCAAGGCCTCGCTTTCGCCTACAATATCATCAAATGTAACTATGTCTTTCTTCCTGTTGGATTCAATTACCGATTCCTTCATTTTGTTAAAGTCAGACAATACCAATACTGTTCCTTCCCTTTCATCCTTTACCATGATGGGGTAGGCATTTATTACGAATTCAGTGTTATTAAGCTTGACAGGACCCACTTCTCCAATAAAATTCTTGGAAATTAAATTATTATAAAGTTTTTCTGATAGCAGGTTCCACAAATCGGGAATTTTTGAGGTGTTAATATTTAATTTTTCGTTAGCATAATTGTTGGTATTTATAATTTCATAATTATTATTTATAATAATAATTCCTTCATTTAATGAATTAATCAGCGTCATCAATTCAGATGATGAATATTCCAGCATCTTCATAATCTTCTTTTCACTGATAACGGTAGATATTATATTAACTAATTGGCTTTCTAAATTCATGAAGCTTTCACGATTCATCAACAAATTTTGTCTTGCTTTCTCATCATAAGCACACATGCCGATTACACCTAATATTTTTCCGTTAAACTTAATGGGAATGCATAGCTCGACTAATTCCTTGCAGCTTTGAACATTTTCACAATCAAAACATATGGGGTTTTCCTTGGGGTTTTCCAGAAAATATTGCTCACCGGTCATAATGCATTTGTGGAAGGCAGAATAAATAGGAGCCTTTGCTCCAAGGCTGTATTCCTCATTAACAGTGGTTGCAATCCTCTGAAGAGATTCATCAACTATGGTGATATCTACATTTGTTACTGCATGCATTGCTTCAATAATATGCTGAAGTTCATGCTTAATATTCATTAAAATATTCATTTAACCTCTACCCCGCTCGAAGGATATCTTCTTCATTATAATATATTATAATACAAGATGCTTATTAATACTATACTTTAATTTGAAATTTTCAAAATATTTATCATTTTTGATAATTCTTGCGCAAAACTGATAAAACGTTTGTAAGATTCAAATTATGCAAACTTATAAATTCCTTTATAATTTATTTATCATTTTTGATAATTTTCTTAGATCATTCTTTGACTAAAGGTCTATTTTTCAATCAATTCTTAAAATTAGGCATTGGCATGATTCATGCATATAAATTATTAAAGACGAGAAACTCACTTGTACTTGCAGTATCAGGTTAAATAAAATAAAAGAGGAGATGCATATGAAGACTAATCTATTGACAAATATATTGAAAGATCAGGTTACTCCCGCATTAGGATGCACTGAGCCCGGAGCAGTTGCTTATGCGGTTGCAAGAGCAAAAGAAATATTAGACTCCGAAGTTAAAAAGCTTAATATAGAGGTTGATAAAAACATATTAAAAAACGGATTCAGCGTAGGTATCCCGGGGACAGAGGAGCACGGTATAATATTTGCAGCTGCCCTCTCATTAGTAATAGGCAAATCAGAATATGTACTGGAAGTTCTGAAAGATGTCGATAAGGAAAGCATCGATAGGGCATTGGAAATAGTTGATTCAAATATAATAGACCTAAGACTCAATTCCCATGTTCAAGGATTGTATATAAAAGCAGAAGCAATCGGGGATAAAGATAGTGCTACGGTTATTATTCGGGATGCTCATACGAATATTATTTTTGAAAGAAAAAATGATCTTGTTTTGTTTGACAGGGGTGATATTACCGAAAAGAAAGCAAATAACATAAAATTTGAAATAAAAAACTTTACTATTGATGAGCTTATTGATTATGTAAATAATGTTCCCATAGAAAATATTTCTTTTATTCAAAACGGAATCGATATGAATTTAAGAATTGCCGATGCAGGATTAAAAGAAACTCCCGGTGTCGGTTTGAGCAATTATCTGTATAATAAAGCAGGGGATGTTTTTACAATGGCTAAGGCATATACTGCTGCCGCTTCGGAAGCAAGAATGTCCGGATACCCTTTACCCGTAATGAGCAGTGCCGGTTCAGGCAATCACGGTTTGGTGGCGGTAATTCCCATATCCTATATAGGTCGGGAAAATAAAATTTCAAACGAAAGAATTTTGCGCTCTGTAACCTTAAGTCATTTGATTACAATTTTTGTAAAAGTATATTTAGGAGCACTTTCGCCGGTTTGCGGCTGCGGAGTTGCAGCAGGAGTTGGTTGTGCAGCAGGTCTCACATACATGTTAGGAGGAGACAATGAGCAGATTAAAGGCTCAATAAACAATATGATAGCGGGAATTTCCGGCATGCTCTGTGACGGGGCAAAGTTAGGCTGCGCCTACAAACTGTCAATATCAGTTGATGCCGCTGTTGATGCTGCAAAAATGGCCTTGGAAAAAATATATATTCCGGAAGATAACGGTATCTTAGGATGTACAGCAGAAAAAACAATTCAAAATTTAGCACAGGTTTCAAATATAGGCATGGACCATACAGACGAAGTTATACTTGATGTTATAATTAATAAGTGCTAACATAGGTATGTCCACTCATAGTTAAGAAACATATCCGTTCATGGTGTGTCCGCCCTATGATAATTCTAAAGAAAACGAGGTGCTTTATGAAAAAGAGAATCAGCTTGTTAATTGTAGTTCTAATGGTAATTTTATCATTTACTTCCGCATGGGCAATAGAAATCGATGAAGATAAATTTGACCAAGATATTGAATTCATGAAAAAAGTAATATATTTTGTGCTTGACAAATATCAGTACGAAGTAAGCCAGGAAGATATTATAAATGGTCTTTATGACGGGTTTTTCAGTGTTTTGGATGACTACAGCACTTACTATACACCCAAGGAATACCAGGCTCTGCTTGAAGACACAGCCGGAGAATTTTCAGGCATAGGCGTTCAAATAATGGATATAAACGGACAAGTTGTGGTATTAACTCCTCTGCCCGGCTCACCTGCAATTGAAGCAGGAATTAAAGCAGGTGATATAATAAAGACTGTTGACCATTATGACATTACCGGAGTTACTTCAAGTCAGGCAT
>Ga0208040_1003040_pt1 | contig 13956 bp, 8 predicted proteins | sample AD_UKC083_MetaG_FD_184431 | JGI IMG/M metagenome (GOLD analysis project Ga0208040, IMG submission 184431) | Active sludge microbial communities of municipal wastewater-treating anaerobic digesters from USA - AD_UKC083_MetaG (SPAdes) (version 2) | ecosystem: Engineered > Bioreactor > Anaerobic >...
CATACCAGAGCATTTTTGTCGTGGGTGAATTTACTCTTGAGGTTCATGACCTTCCCTATCAGCAATTAGCGTGCCATATAAAAATATCTATAAATCAATTGGTTAACATCTATCACCCGGCAACCCGGGGAGAAAAGGGAAACATTTTTCCATGGCTTGTAGAAAAGATTTTCATCAAGAAAAAGAAGTCCTCTACATATAACTCCTGTAATTATTTGGCATATTATTCAAGTCGCAATCGCCCGAAAACAAGGACTGATGCCCACAGGAGCTCAACATGACATGCCGGGCTGAGGCAGGATGATTATGGGTAAACAGGCAGGCAAAAAGCCGAACCTGCCAGCAGCGGAGGTTTCACCCGGGGATTTCCCAGGGAAGGGTTAGATGTGCCCGCTATATAATAAAAGTGTGTATGAGCTTTGTATGAAGGTCAGGATAATGACTCGGCTCCAGCCGTCTGGCTGGAGCCGATGTGCATACAAATTCAGACCCTTGCTCCTGACGAACAGGCGGTCTTGTTGTTCCTACTCCGGAACAGACTTCGCAAATCCGGTGAGGAGATGCGTCGTCGTGTCTGTAACGCCTATCGCAAGCGTCCTCTCGATAGGATCGATGCCCGCGAAGTCCATACTTTCAATATATGTTGCAAGGCCATTGAGATCGATCAAATCGTTCATACAGAGATACAAATCGAAAATCACATTGTTGGGGTTCTCTTCATCGTAATGAATGGTGATGGTGCCATCGAACGTGTTTTTCGTCCCAAACGGGGTGCTGTCTTCTCCTCTAATGGAGGCCGTGCTCTCGGAGGTCTTCGCGATGGTGAAGGTAAGGGTGTTGCCTTTCTTGAATGCGTTCTGCATTACCCACTCACCGTCGAGCTCCTCGATATCCGGCAGCACGCCCGTCGTGTTGTAATTGTAAACCTCAAAGGGCCAGTATGTGTCCTCCGTTCCTGCATCCCAGTACAGGCCCTGAAGAAAATAATTTGTCAGGAAGGCGTCTCCGTATATGGTCTTGTTCGATACGGTGGCGACATAATCGTCAGAACCATCGGCGCCGAACGTGTCCCACACATAGTACAGGAGGTCTCCGCCGAAGAGCTTCCGCACGGCATCCACATCGACCACGGTGAACTCTCCTTCGGGGCAGACGAACATCGACTTGTCGCTGATGAACCGAGCCTCCCTCTCAAGGGTGATGATGCCGATCACGAAGATATCGTCCGAATCGTAGGTTATCGCCGAGGTGTCGTTCGGGTCATAGATGTCGTCATCGCCTGCGAGGAAATATCCTACCCAGGTACCGGACAACGGCGAGTCTTCGGCCGGTATGTCCGGGCCGGGGTCGCTGCTCCCCGAGCTCTCACTGCAGGACATGCAGGCACATGCCAGGAACACGAGGGAAAAGACCAGGTACACTGTCTGACGCAACATCATGGGATTCTTCCTCCTCCAACATTCATTCTGTCCGCCTCAAGAGAGCCCCCTGTCACCGGTGCGGCCATTTCATATACCTATGCTATCGGACAAATGAGAACCTGACTTCATATGAGATTTCCACGCACCCATAGCTCTGCATTCGAAAAGATAGAATACGATGAAATGCCTTCATGCGTCAAGAATAAGCAAGGACTTTCCAATAAATAAGAAATCTTTTTCTACCTCTGAATGTCCTGAACTCCCTTTGGCAAAATATTTATTTTATTATTCAACCAATTATAATAATACTTACAGGGAATGAATATTGCAATATCCTTGCCGTTGTATTTGAATTTTTTATAAAAGCACCTGAAGCTTGTCATTACGATCAGTGAGGTTAATGCGGGTATGAGTTCACGGTATCTGAGAACGATAAACAAGGCCTTTGTATTTGTTGCATTCGCAATAGCTCTGTCCTTTTCATCGACGAGCGTCTCCTGCGCCGAACAGGACGATTTCCATGAGCAGGAAACCCTGGCGCCTTCCGAGGCTGCGACTCCACCGGCGGCAGCCCCTGCCGCCTTGCCCAGGGAAGAGGATATCCTGGTCCAGGCGCCGAGCGCCAAGGAAGACCAGCTGGACGTCATGCGATCCTACATCGTCCAGACGGGAGGATCACTGCCCATCTATGACGAGGACTTCCGGGATTTCCTGGATTACGGTGCGACAGTCACCCTGGGCATGAAGAAGAAGATCATGCCGCATCTCTATCTCACCCCCACCCTGAGCCTCACACTGCTCAACGGCGAATGGGACATGAACAGGCACAGGGAGATCATTACGGTGGCGGAGCAGGAATACAATACCACCTACGGCGACATCTCACCGGAAGATGTCAACCCGATCAACACAGGGGACGGTTACATGAGCGGCGGGGAAGCGGTGGTGACGAACACGGAGTTTCTCCGACATATCGACCTGGACACCAGCATGTACCTCATCCCCATCTCCCTGAATCTCACCTATCAGCTCCATGAGGACGGGGTGAAAAAGATCAACCCCTACTTCGGCGGCGGGGTCGGGTTCTGCGTTGCGAAGCGCGATGTGGAAAGCAGGACGCTGAAGGAAAAACGCTACATTGGGCCGAACTACTTCCTGGACTTCAACGACAACCAGACCGTGACCGGCCAGACCTTCCAGCTTTTTGCGGGCATCGAGATACCACTCAAGAAGAATATCAGGATTTTTGCAGAAACGAGCACCGTGCTCTATGACCTGAGGGGCTTCGATCCCATCCTCTCCATCTCGCACAGGGAGCCGATCCCTGAATACTATGAGGGCACGGATCTGGATACCGTCCCCTCGGAAGACCCGATCGACATTGGCGTATTCCGGGAAGAGTTCATCACCTCCATCTCAATAGGCATCGTCGTACCGTTCTGAAGATACTGTCACTGTCCTGTCAAATCTGAAAGGGGGGCATCGCTCGAGGGCAGATGCCCCTTTCTCCTGGAACACCGGTCCTTTTACTGATCCGGCGAACAAATCGCTCAAAGCGGGATCCCCACATGGAGCTATATATGGTTCACGGCAACAGGTGCCGGGTCAATAAACACGGCTTTTCCCAGGGAAGCAGTTTGTTTGTGGGGAAGGCATCATCTGTGATACAGAGAGCTTAAGACACATATTGTGATGCCATCGGAAGGGGGGAGCACTGATGCCGCAGCTGATACCGGAAGACACGAAGGGGCTCAAGGACCAGCTCGACGAGCTCAAACAGGCTCAGGATGAGCTTCGGATCAAAGAGTTTGCCATCGCATCGTCCATCAACGGAATCGCCATCGGAGGCCTCGACGGCATCGTCACCTACGTGAACAGGACAGCGGTCATGATGTGGGGCGGAACAGACCCTTCCGAGATCCTGGGCAAACCGGTCACGGTCTTTGCCGAATCCGAGCAGGAGGCGCTCGGGATCATGGAGACCGTGCTCCTCAAGGGCGAGTGGGCAGGCGAGATCAACGGGAAGAGAAAGGACGGCTCCCTCCTGAGCGTCCTCCTGTCGGCGAGCCTGGTCCGCAACGAGCAGGGAGAGCCTGTCTGCATGATGTGCTCATTCGTCGATATCACCGAACGGAAACGGATGGAGGAGGACCTCAGGATAAAGGAGAGCGCTATCGCCTCGTCCATGAACGGCATCGTCATCGCCGACCTCAAGGGGACCATCACCTACGTGAACGATTCCGCCCTGCGCATGTGGGATATGCAGGATCCCCGGGAAGCCCTCGGCAAGCCCGCGGTGATGTTCGCCGAGTCGGAGGAGAAGGTGCTCGTCCTCATCAGGACCGTGCTCCAGCAGGGGAAGTGGGAAGGCGAGATCACCGGGAAGAAGCGGGACGGCTCCCTCCTGAGCGTCCTCCTGTCCGCCAGCCTGGTGAGGAACGAGCTGGCCGAGCCCATGTGCATGATGTGCTCGTTCGTGGACATCACCGACCGGAAACGGATGGAGGAAGAGCTCAGGATCAAGGACAGCGCCATCCGGTCCTCCATCGACGGCATCGGGCTCACCGATCTCCAAGGCAACATCATATACGTCAATGACGCCGCACTGGAGATGTGGGGCGCTGAGGACGCATCGGAGTTCATCGGGAAATCCGCACTGACGCTCGCACAGTCCGAGGAGGCGGCCATGGCGATCCTCCAGTCGGTCATGGAAAAGGGAAGCTGGTCAGGGGAGGCGTCCGGGACGCGGAAAGATGGCTCCCCCATCACCGTCCTCCTGTCGGCGAGCCTGGTCCGCAACGAGCAGGGCGAGCCAGTCTGCATCATGGACTCGTTCGTCGATATCACCGAACGGAAGCGGATGGAGGAGGACCTTCGGATCAAGGAGAGCGCCATCGCCTCCTCCATCGACGGCATCGGCATCTCGGACCTCGAGGGCAGGATCACCTACATGAACGATGCGGCCCTGAAGATGTGGGGCGCTGAAGACCTGTCCGAGGTGGTCGGGAAATCCGCCCTCGAGCTTGCCCAGTCGGAAGAGGTCGCGCTGGAGATATACCAGGCCATCATAGAAAAAGGTGGCTGGTCAGGCGAGGTCTCGGGGACCAGGAAGGACGGCTCGCCCATCACGGTCCATCTCTCCGCCAGCCTCGTGAAGGACAAGCACGGCAACCCCATCTGCATGATGGACTCCTTCGTGGACATCACCGAGCAGAAGCGCATGGAGGAAGAGCTCAGGATCAAGGAGAGCGCCATAGCCTCCTCCATCGTGGGCATCGGGATCTCGGACCTCGAGGGCAACATCACCTACGTGAACGATGCGGCCCTGAGGATGTGGGGCGCGACCGATGCCTCGGAGGTGCTCGGGACGTCTGCGCTGGACCTTGCCCAGTCCGAAGAGGTCGCCCTGGAGGTCTTCCAGTCCATCCTCGAGAAGGGGAGCTGGTCAGGGGAGGTGTCCGGCTACAGAAAGGACGGGTCCCCCATCACCCTCCACCTCTCCGCCAATCTCGTGCGCAACGCGCAGGGCGAGCCGGTGTGCATGATGGACTCGTTCGTGGACATCTCGGACCGCAAGAGAATCGAAGAAGAGCTGAAGATCAAGGATTTCGCCATCTCGTCATCCATCAACGGCATCGCCATCGGCGACCTCGAGGGCAACATCACCTATGTCAACGAGGCGTTCCTGAAGCTGTGGGGGGGCAAGGACGAGTCAGAGGTGCTTGGCAAATCAGCGCTCACGTTCGCCCAGTCCCAGGAAGAAGCGATCCGGATCCTGGAGATCGTGCTCACCAAGGGGACCTGGTTCGGGGAGATCATCGCCATCAAGAAAAACGGAACCCCAATTGCGGTGCAGCTTTCTGCGAACATGGTCAAGGATGACTATGGCCAGCCCATCTGCCTGCTGTGCTCGTTCGTGGACATCACGGAGAGGAAGATCACGGAGCAGAAGCTGCAGAAGGCCTACGAAAGCCTGGAGCAGCGGGTCGAGGAGCGCACCGAGGAGCTCGTGCGCACGAACATCAGGCTGAAGAAAGAAGTGGAGGAGCGCAAGCTCGCCCAGGAGTCGCTCGTGCAGAAGGAAGAGGAGCTCAAGCTGAAGTCGCTCAATCTCGAGGAGGCCAACACCGCGCTCAAGGTCCTCCTCAAGCGCGGGGAGCAGGACAAGAAGGAGCTCGAGGAAAAGGTGCTGTCCAACATCCGGGAGCTCGCCCTGCCCTATCTGGAAAAGCTCAAGGCAAGCGACCTCAACGACAAGCAGATGACCTTTGTCCAGCTGCTTGAGTCGAACTTGAACCAGATCGTCTCGCCCTTCCTGCAGAAGCTCTCGTCCCAGTACCTGAACCTGACCCCCACCGAGATCCAGGTGGCGAACCTCGTGAGGGAAGGGAAATCCACGAAGGAGATCTCGGACATCCTGAACATCTCCAAGAGGGCCGTCGAGTTCCACCGGAACAACATCCGGGACAAGCTCGGGTTGAAGAAGGAGAAGACAAACCTGAGATCGTACCTCCTGTCCCTGAGCTGAGGCCGGCTAGAAGCTCCACCTCAGCCGGACATAGGCCTCGTCGTTCCGGTCGTACTGCCCGAACATGGAGTTGTCGTATTTTCCTCCCAGGACGACGATGCCCACGGTGCCCTGGAGCGTGTTGGTGAAGCTGTACTTCAGGGAAGGCCTGAACATGTAGTCCCTGAACTCGATTCCGTATGCACCATTAAGGGTGAGCTCCAGGGTGTTCTGGAGGAACATCTGCCTGAGCATGGCCGTGATCAGGGTGTTGTACCCGTTCTCGTTGATGAAGTACACGGGCATGCTGTTGTCGTAGTCGGGCACGAACTCCTGGATGGCCTGCATGCTGACGCTCGTATCCCCGTAGATGTAGTCCACGCCGATCCCGTACTTCATTGCCTTCATGGGGATGTTGATCTGCGGGCTGATCCGGAACGTCTGCCTGGTGAGGGCGCCTCCGGAGTCGAGATAGTTCTGGTAGAACTCGTTGAAGATCTCCTCCTGCTTCGACCTGCTCAGCTCCTGGCCGAGGACCGACTGCATCCTCCGGTTGTAGCGTTTCTCGTCGAAATAGGCAACCTCCCCCCGCACGGTAAAGGACCCGAGCGTGGTCATGAAGTCGAAGCCCCACACGTTCATCTTGTGGAGCGCGGGCTTGTAGGTGAGGTCCAGCTCGAGGGTGTAGTCCAGCGCGAGCAGGTCAACGATCTCTATGGTGAGGTCCGAGAACACGTCGGTTATGGGCATGACGTCGTAGCCCCGGTAGTAGCTCACGGAAAGGTCCCAGTCGCCCACGAGCTTCGACAGCCGCACCGCCGCTTCCGAGCTCTCGATGCCGGCGTCCGGCAGGCTGATGTCCTTGTGCGTCGAGGTGACGGGGATGGAACCCACGGTCCCGTCCGTTTCTACTGATTCGGGTGCCTTCAGAGGGCCCGGGTACCACCTCTCCTCGGGTTTGGGCAGGCGGTAGGGGACATACCGGGGGATCCAGGCCAGCTCGACGTTCACGAGGGCCGAGTACGAGCTCACTCTGACCGCGGGGATGCCGATCTTCCGCTCGAGCTCCTCGTTCATGGACCCTTGTGAGTAGTCCTCGGGATTGATGACGTCCGTGGGGTTGATCTCGTCGAGCCTGCCCCAGGAGAACTTCTGGATCCCGATCCTCACGTCCGCCTTTTCGAAGAAGAAATCGAGGTAGGCCTCGTCGACGTCCAGGTACGGGTTCTTGTCCTGGTACACCTTGGTGAGCTGGTTGACGAGGAGCCCGTTGCCCGGGTCCGTGACCGTGCCGTCGTCGATGAGCTGGAGGTAGAGCCTGGCCCCTCCCCATGAGGAGATCGTGGCCTTGGCGTCGAGCCCAAGCTCGGTGGTCGGGTATTCCCTGGGGGTATCGCGACCGAAGGCGGCGACCGCCCGTGCATCGAGATACCCGCTCAAGGACACCTTGACGTCGTTCTTTTCATATTCGTAGGAGTGGGCCGTGGCGCAGAACACCGCAAGGGCCACGGCCAGAACTACGGGTGCGCATCTCAAGGATCAGTTTCCCCTCTTCATGTATCTCTCGGTGAAGATGTCGTCCTTGAGCCCCTTGTCGTAGACGACCTCGCTCAGCTCGATGATGGTGGTCCGCTTGTTCTTCACGTTGTGCATCTCGATGTGGGTAGGCGTGTTGATGCCCTGTATGTTCTTCACCCGGGTGAACTTCCCCTGCTTCTCGTACACCCCTTTTGCGTCGAAGAAGTCGGCCTTGATGGGTATGAAGTTGGCCTTCCTGATCCACACGGTGAGCTTGCCGTAGAACTCGACGGTCTTGGGAATGGCCTGGATGACATAGCACATCTCGCCGTCCACGGCCTCTTCTTTCAGCAGGGTGTAGGTGAAGTCGTCGATGTCGTGGCCGCCCATGTCGTAGAAGGTGAACTCGGTGCCCATGAAGCTCTCGCCCCGTCCGCTGGGGCTGATCTGCCTCACCCGCTGCAGGGCCGGCAGGTAGAGCCATTGCCTGTCGTCCTTGCCCTCTTCGGTCCAGACGAGAAAGCTCGTGCCCTTCACGTCGGCAGGCGAGTTGAAGAACAGGATGGACTTCGAGCCGCCCTTTCCGATCTTCTTCATGAACGCGCTCAGGGACCTCTCCCGCTTCTGGCCCTTGTCGTTCACGAGGGTCATGAGCATGGTGGTCTGGCTGTCCTTTGCCTGGTCGAGCAGGTCGTTCGACTTCTTCATGATGTCGTATGCGCTCATCCCGGCCGATTGGGCGGGGCCCGACATCATGAGTACAATAAGCGCTGCCAGAAAAGCTCCGGCTGAAAGAAGACCTGTTCCCCTGCATTTCATGGTGGGCTCCCCCTCTTCTTGTTTTATCCTGCTGCTAGAGCTGTGCTTATCTGAAAAGCTCGATGTACTTCATGAGATCGAGCCACGAGGCCGCAATGTCCACATAGAGGTACCCGCCGTCGGCCGAGATCTTGACGGGATCGGCAACGTCCTTGAAGACAATGCCCGAGTCCGTGGTGTTCAGGCTCATAGATGCCGCCGGCCCCCCGGCATTCTCCCCCAGCATCTCGGGCAGGTGCCTGATCGTGTTTTCCGTCAGCGAGGAATGATCGAAGATGCCTAGGTTGCCGCGGTTGTCCTTCATCACGTGGAAGTGGTTCTGCCCCGTTATGGGGGTGACGTAGAAGTTCAGCTTGTCCCCCTCCACGACCGGGGTCACGATCACGTCGATATCGATGGAGACCTCCCACTGCGGCACGCCGGACAGCCGGTACTGGATGACCGCATCCGGGATGATGAGCCGTATTCTGCCGTTCCTCAGGTCGATCACGGGCGGCACATCCAGGCGCAGCACGGTGGCCTCGCCCGCAGGGCTGTCCTCGGAAAATCCCGGGAAGCTCTTCCCCAGGATGGGGATCAGCATCTCCTTGACGTCCCACTCGGAAACCCGGCCTGCCAGGTCTTCCAGCAGCCAGTTCATGGAGTTCTGGGCGATGGCGAGCCTGAGATTGTACGTATCGAGCAATTCGAGGCCCCATCCGGGGTCCTGGAGCATGGGCATCACATCCGGGAACATCGGATAGGCGGGCTGAGAGATGGCTCTGGCCATGCCGATGGCCAGATCGAAATCCGAGAGGATGTCGTCGAGCGCGAACGGCTTCTCTTCCATACCCAGCAGCTCCTGCCTGATCATCTCCTGCACGCTCAGGATGCCGATGAAGGTCTTGCTGAAATTCACGGAGGACACGCTCCGGGTGGATACGACGACATACGTGCCCCCGCCCGTTTCCCGGTATTCGAGCGTGAAGTCCGCCTGGATGTCGAGGTCGTTGTCATGCGTGGAGATCAACGGGAAGCCGAACAGGGAGATCGCCTCCAGGTCGACCATCCTGACCGTGAAGTCCATGGTGGCCGTCTTGATATACGGGTTGGCCGTATCAGCCAGGACCAGGCTGTTCACCACCACATCGTCGGTGGATGGATTGCCGTCACCATAGGACAGCATGGTCACCAGGCCCTGGTACCCCTTCCTGATCTCATCGAACACGTCATCTGTTGCCGACTGGGACAGGCCGGTGAACGTCTTCTCCATGTCGAACTGCCCGGAGCCGGGCACCGCGGGCCAGGAGCCCCACTCGATGTCGTCGTAGTCCTCGACGCACAGGCCGAGCCCCAGGGCGAGCACCCCCTGGGCCCCGGACTCGGGGATGCCGTAGGCATCCACGAAGAGATATTTCTCGAGCTTGTCGTCGAGCCCGCCCATGAGCTCGTTTATGTCAACGTCGTGGCTGTTGACCATGAGATGCGCCGGAAAGGCGTTCTTCAGCCCTTCGCCCTTGCCATAGAGGTCGATGGCTATGGGTGGCATGTCGACCCTTGCCAGCTCGGCTCCTATCAGGTCTTCAAGATATCCCTGGAAGAAGAACGGTTTCGAGAAGGCAGCCCGGGCAGACCCCAGGAAATCCAGGACCAGGCGCGCCTCGCCTTGAGCGTTCACGTCCCTGATCGATGCATAGGTGTCGATGGTGAGGTCATTGCCCTGCGTCCTGACGAAATCCTGGCCGAACAGGGGCAGGCCGGAGAAGGTTATGTTCTTTACCGTGAAATTCAGGTGGATGACAGCGGAAGGGTATGCCTCGGACCTCACGGCCTCGAGGGAGTTGATGACCAGGTCGCTCGTTGCGGGGTCGCTGTCCCCGCACCGCAGCTCCGTGATGATGGACGGATTGTCTGCCGCAATTGCGCTGACGGCCTGGCTGACCTTTTCGTCGAGCAGGCCGGACAGGCCGTCAACCTGCCCGTCGAGGATGTCCTGGGAGACGAGGACGCCGATGCCGTTCTTCGTATACCCCTCCCCCAGGAAGGACCTGCCCGTCTTGACCACGATCTTTTCCTTGCTTGCCCTGCCATTTGAATGGAAGACCTGGACCAGGATGACCTGGAAGAGCTCGTCATTGCTGATGGGGTATTCGCACAGGTACCTGCCGTCCTTGGGAAAGGCCTCGATCTGGAAAGAGCCGCCGTCGGAAAGGAACACCCTCTTAATGGGAGACGGGTCGCCGTCCACCCTGACGGCAAGCTTTATCGTGCCGGGCTCCAGGTAGTCTCCGTCGTGGATCGCGAAGCTGCTGCCGTCACGGTCCACCCGGAACAATTCCACCTTCCTCGTCTCGCTGAACGAGAGCGCTCCCACCGGCGCGCCTGGGTCATAGATGGATTCACCCGAGGCGGAATCACTTCCCGAGCTGCCTCCCCCGGAACAGGATGCCAGCACAAGCATCAGGATGCACGCAAGAGAAGCTGCCCATCCGTTGGTGTTTTTCATAAGTACGCTCCTGCATCGTGAAAAAGATTGATGCAAACTGCCTGGCGGCATCCTCAGGGGCAAGCCCCCAAGGAAAGTGTTGAACTGACAATAACAAGATTAAAAATGTATACCTGATAGGTAATGAAAACTCATTACCTTGCAAGCATACTTTACGATTTGATACGGTGCAATAATTATTCCGCTATTGAGTTGATACTGCATGCAGATCATTCAGTTTTATTATATTATAAGTATACAACATCTGAAAAACTCTTTTGTAACAAGCTGGTGAGCCATGGACGCGGGATTTGATTCATCCTTTCCGTGCTTTTTCCGCCATCGGTCCGTTCGCCCGTGTTCAGGAAAGGAGGATAAACTGTGTAAATAATTTTCATAGATTTCGAAATATTTTTCCACACCATTGAGATTATATTCACGCTCAACCGACCTGTATCAAAACGATCCAGCATGCCCGGCCCCCTTCCTTTTCATCAGCCCCTTATCATAAAGCCTCTTGTACGAGGATTTCTTTTGACATGGCAGGCAGAATCACTATAATGGCTTGAAAATTGCTACTTTCGCCAGGGTTATCCACACCGGAAAGGATAACATCAGCTGAATTCTCGGGAGGCTTAAGAATGAAGAACTTCTTAGTGGCATCAACCCTGTTGATCCTCTTGCTTACAGGATGCAGCAATGACAGCGTCTTTCGAGGCATGGCAGACGACTCCAGCAGGGATTCAACAATAGAAGATGCGGCAATCGCCCTCGACGAACAGGATTACGACTCGGTCATCAACGATCTCATTGGGATGTACGATACAACCAACCCTGATCCTGAGATCTCCCGCCTCCTGGCTTCTGCCTACATGGGCAAAGCCGGTATCGATGTCACAAAGTTCATCGGCTTCGAACCCGAAGGCGAGGAAGACATTTTCGATATCTTTTCCCATGCGCTGAACCTGGGTCCTTCAGCATTTAAACCGAACGACCATACAACTTCCGAGATCGGTGAGTGTAATATCGAGGACCTCACTGTCCTTTTGACCAGCAGCGGCGGAAAATTCATTGACGGACACTGTGTGGCAGGAATGATGTCCTATCTTGATAAAGCCAAAAGAGCCCTTTACCTCCTGCACACCACAAACAGAAATACACCGGATGATACCATCCAGTACGGCATAGTATCCGCTTTCCATTTCGCCATCGTCATCGGGAACGACACTGCGGATGCGCTGAACATCACCCTCGGCACCCTTGACCCGAAACCAGGCAATGTTCCGATCCCCTTAAACAAGAGGGCCTACTACCTGTATAGAAACGTGCCCATATGGTCATACCATTACAACATGAGTTGGAGCAGGATCAGCACACATTCCCATGCCTTCGGCTATGAGCCCTTGAGCCTGTACCAGGAAGATCTCTTCAACATGCTCAATGCCGTTGAAGCCTTTGACCTGGTGATCACCGGAGACAATGAAGTGAAAGGCAATCTGGAAAGCCTTCTGCGCGATATACTCCAGAATCCTGACGGCGACATCGAGAACAGCATCCTGACCATGACCACGGCAGGGATCACCGGGTACATCCAGAATGTACTCTCCGTCGAGTAAGCGGCTGGAGCAGAAGATGAGGGCAATCATGAATAGAATCCCGTTTGTTGCAGTCTTGATGATACTGCTGGTTTCTTCGTCCATGGCAACTGCTGAAGAGTATCCGTACATTTACAAGGGCATCAGGCCCATGGGCATGGGCGGGGCCTTCGTTGCCGTGTCGAACGACGGCAATGCGCTCTTCTACAACCCCGCAGGGCTTACCGACGTGCAGGAGAGGAAGGTCACCCTCCTGCCCCTCGAGGTTCAGGTGAGCGAGGGAGGCATCGATGCGTACCGGGACGCAGCGGATGTGGACTGGGAGAACATGCAGGAAGTGGCTTCCTTCCTGAGGGACTATATCGGCGAGCCCAACCACGCCTCCGTCACCATCTTCCCCTATATGGAGAAGCCCAACTTGGCGTTCGGCTTCTTCGGCACGGTGAAGGCAAACTTCATGGCGCGCGACTACCAGTACCCGAAGCTCAAGGTGAACAGCGTCGCCGATGCAGGGGTAGCCCTCGGGTATGCCCACGCCGTGAACGACGAGCTCTCCATAGGGGCCAACGGCAAGTTCGTCATGCGCAAGAGCCTGAACAGGACGTACACCCTGCCCGAGATCACCTCCGGCGACTTCGACGACAGGCTGGAAGACGATGCCGAGGACGGCTCAGGCGTGCTCATCGACCTCGGCGCCCTCTACCGCTTCGGGGAGATCAGCGTGAGCAACAGCAGGCTCAGGCCCCAGGTGGGCATGACGGTGAGCAACCTGCTGGGGTCCGACATGGGTGATGCCGAAGATCTGCCTGTCCATGTCGATCTGGGTTTCGCCCTCAGATCCGATGCCGTGACCATTGCCTTCGACTACGTCGACCTCCTCGAGAACTTCGACCAGGACAGCGATATCCCCAAGCGCATCCGCGTTGGAGCTGAGTATGTCTACAACCAGAAGTTCGCGTTCCGGGCAGGCTTCTACCAGGGGTATCCCACCTTCGGCTTCGGCCTGATCGGGAACAAGATCCAGCTGGACCTGCTCAGCTATGCCGAAGAGGTGGGGACGTATTCGGGGCAGCGGGACGACAGGCGCTATGCCTTCAGGTTCGCCCTCGGCTTCTGAGGGGCCTGAGCTCCTCTCTCCCCCCCCTGCACACACGGGAAGGCTGAGGATGGTTCCTGCATTCATGTGACATTGCTCTTTTCAGCAGGACCCTTTCTGTCTATACTCGAATCATGGACAACTCGGTGATCGACAAGGTTTTCGGCATCCTGAAAGAGGAAGTACTCAAGCTCAGGGAGCCCATCGTGAGCCGGGTCGCCCAGGATTACGACGCCTTCCAGGTCCTCATTTCCACCATGCTCAGCCTCAGGACGAAAGACGCCACCACCGAAGAGGCATTCGGCAGGCTGTTCGCCATCGCGGACTCGCCCGAGCGGATCCTCCGCACGCCCCTTGCCGAGATCGAGAAGGCCATCTTCCCGGTGGGGTTCTACCGGACCAAGGCCAGGAACATCAAGGAGGTGGCCGGGATCCTCGTGGAAAGGCACGGAGGCAAGGTGCCCGGGGACATGGATGCGCTCCTTGCGCTGCCCGGCGTGGGCAGGAAGACGGCCAACCTGGTCATCATCCTCTCC
>Ga0208040_1003044_pt1 | contig 13947 bp, 17 predicted proteins | sample AD_UKC083_MetaG_FD_184431 | JGI IMG/M metagenome (GOLD analysis project Ga0208040, IMG submission 184431) | Active sludge microbial communities of municipal wastewater-treating anaerobic digesters from USA - AD_UKC083_MetaG (SPAdes) (version 2) | ecosystem: Engineered > Bioreactor > Anaerobic >...
ACCATCATAGTATCCCTGGTCGGTGTAAGTGCTCTGGAACCGAAGAGCTTCCTTGAGCTTATTGACGCCCTGGACCTTGACCATCCAAACCCTGACTGTCCAGGGCTGCGTGAGGGCAGCACCACCTTCGGCGGTGGGGGCGGCACCAATCTCAACCTCAATGGGCTTGCCTGGGGGCACCTTGGGTGCACAATCTTCGGGCCTGCCACCAAGTAGAAGGGGAAGACCGAAATTGATGGGCATCTGCCCAAGCCTAAGTCCGGCTGCACCCATCGGATCGGGTAGACCTGGGGACAATCCAGGCGCAGTCAACTCATTGAAGATCTGGTCGTCGAATGACTGACCACCTATGACGAGTTTTACATAGTCTGCGTGTTCCTTTATGCCGCCAACAACGCCAGGATATATCTCAAGTCCCGCGATCTCACCGAATCCCTCAGACGGGATGGTGAGAGGCGTGGAATAAGTCATGTTCTCACAGGCGAGGGTGTAGGCGGCTGCGTTACCAACGCGGGCATTTGCACCCACGGCAAGATTTGTAGTGCTGAAATCGAATTTGAAATCCAGCGGTACAATTACATGTTCAGCCGTTATTATTCCTCCATAAGAATGAAACATTGTGGAGTATTTAAAGGGGGCATGTTGATACAAGAACATCATGATACTGAGATAGCGATATATATCAGTAATACAAATGGGTGTGACCATGGGATACGAAGAAAGAAAAACATCGATAGGAGCGTTAGTAACGCCGACTGAAAAACGGGAATTCAAGAAGAGGTGCCTAGACCACGGAACAACAGCATCTGAAGTGATAAGAAGAGCAATGCGCGATTTCATGGCGACACATTCACCAAAGACGCCAAAATATGAAATGGGAGAGGGGGGAGTGGTGTAAACAAGAATTACTTACATTTTTGACATGCTTTTAACTGGGATTGCAGTGAAGACACATTATCGATGGTGCAGTAAATAGAACCAGTAACCGCGATTAATCCATTATCCTTTAACCATTTTATACACGCGAGGACAACGGGCTGAGGTAGGCCGGTAGAAGAGACGATTTGCTTTATTTCTTTGCACCCACTATCAAACACAGCGGATACTGCGCGAAGATTGTCGAGAGACGTGGCATCGTCGGACGCGGCCTCTATTTTGGAACCATATGTGGGTTCAGGAGTAAACGCGGGAGAAGGTGACGCTAATTCGGTTTCATCAACAACAGAAGATTCAGGTTCGCTTATTGATTCGGGGGAAGGTTCAGCAACGGGAATAACGCCTGCGCCAAACTCTTCAGTAATCACATTGCTATCACGATAATCAGCCATGATAAAAAATAGGTTGGGGTGAGATTTAATACTTACTGAAGATTGCCGTCAGGAGACTCGATTGCAGTGGGAGGAGCAAGCTTGACGATAGCAAGCTCAGACTGCTCAAGGGGCATCGCCTTTGTGCGGGAGATGACACCGAGCATATTATCCCTATCAGACTCCAGTGCGGCGAGAATAGCGTCGTGCGACATCGTGGCCTCGCCCCAAAGGAGCTTATTGATCCTATCGGAGTACTTGGGTGCTTCGTGGATCTGGAAACCGTCACCAACGCGATTGGTCATGCCTTCCTGAATCTCGACATCGAGATCAGCCGCCTCTTCCTTAAATCTGGAAATCTCTCTAAGCATTCTCTCCTCATATGCATCAGTGGTGGCTTTAAGCATCACGCGAAGCATACGAGCTGCTGTATTATCTACAAGTTTTTCAACCAAGGGTTTCACCAATTCAGATCCTAGTCTGAAGCGAGATATAGATTTTGGTCTTATCGCCCCATGAGCGAGGTTCGCCATCTTTATAGACAACGCGAGGAATGGTGATATCACGAGAAAGAAACGCGGAATCACCTGGAGCAACCACAGGGATATTAGGGGGAGCAAAATCAACAACAACTGAGTTCTTATACTGGTCAACCAATTTAACAATCATCCAACCAGACCACGGTTTAGATCCGACATTCTGGAATTCATATTTAAACGTGAGCGGAACATCAAATGCGAGAGAAGGAAGTTCGCGAACGCCAGTCGGGCGCAAGAGAGGGCGATTTATAGCGTGATCAGACACTTTAGATGACGCAGCGGATGCAACGGAGTTGGCAAGCTCCTGTAACATTGAAGATTTTTCAGAAACCAGCGCGGTAAGTTCTGTGATATTCTCTGCGGTTGGTGATGTTTTATTAAAATCATATCCAGCATTAGAAATGCGTACATTGAATCCATTAAGAGCATCACCTATGCGAACATTAATTTCATTGAGAACAGCAGAATTGAGAGATTCTATGGCTGATCTAAATGACTCGGAATCAGAATACATGTTGACTGGATGCAATGCTATATATGAATCAATTGTATCAGCAGAATGTCGAATTAAACCAGATGCCTCGTTGTATGCATATTCTATCGCGGATTTAACGACATCGAACGCAGTCAAGTTTTCAGCCAAGGTAATCTAACTCCAATAGTGTTAATGATGGAATTCCATTTAACATGCGAACCGGCCTCGGTGATTTTCTTGATGTTGAACACTTGTGAACCTGGGACAACAACAGTGGCATGATATTTGCCACCTGGGGGGATAGACAAGATACCAATGCGTTTATTCCATATAAAATATGGTGGCGTGTATTCAACATCGGTATCTTCTGGAGAAGACGCAGAAACAACGCGAACTCCAAACCAACCGAACCACGGAGAACCGCCGATGTTCTCAACATCAAACGAAAAAGAAGTATCATCGACAGCACTTAAACGGGAAGGTGAATCGAACGCCCCAGTATATCGAATAAGCGGTGGAAATTCATAATAACGCTTGACAAGCCTATCATGATGTTTGATTATGCTATCAGTAATATAATCAACATAACGAGACGACGATCCAATATAAGATGAAACGCGGGTTATGGAGCGAGATGATGCTTTATTGAACCTTGAAGCGATTAATTCGGTTTGTTCGACGGGAATAAGTGGGATATTTTCTTTTATGTAATCTATAACGGCAGTCTGTAGTTCGTCGGAATACGTTTGGATATTAGTTGCAATGGGAGACACGTATGTGGAAAACTCGGTGCGAATGGAATTAACGCCAGTTTCAAGTATAGAATATGAATCAGAAAGAACGCGACGCTTTTCAGACTCGTATTTATCGCCATATACGTAGACTGGCTTATAGTTTACATCGAAGTGCCTGTATAAAGACTTTCTAACAACTTCAGCATCGGATGAAACGTCTTTTATGATTCGATCGAGATCATTTCTAACACGGATTGTTTCAACAAACAACTCGTCGATCTTCTGAAACACCTTAGATACGACTATATAATCAATAACCAACAATTCAACGTATGGAGAGATAGACTTGAGGGCATTGCCAACCTCAGACACACGAATGTTAATTAACTGCGATGACGAATTCATAACCTGTTCTATCTTGGTATTACCAGCAGTTATAATCAATTGCGATGACAATGTGTGATAATCATAAGAAGACATACGTGAGTCATAATCAGAGATGGATTTGTTAATAGATTCATTATATACATCGAAAATATCAGACAGGATTGTATCAGTGTTGTCATATATACCATCGGGTAGAGACTTATATTCCTTGAGGATAGACAACAACCGATCAAGAGATCCGATAGCAGTTTCAGTGGCGCGGTTTATGCCAGATAGGCAAGATTCGAGTAAATGCTTTGAATATTGTTCAGCGGCGTGATCGATTATTGAATTGAGTGTAGTTGAAAAGTAATCAGACTTGACAGAAAGATGATCAGATGACGTTTTACTAGCATCTTCAATATATTTGGAGATAAACGAAGAAAACGAATCGACCTGAGAAGAAACAGAGTCTACCTGGGATTGTGATGTGAACGAAATGCCACCGATATAATCATTTATTGCTTTAGACGTGCGCTCAACAATAGTGTTAATGCTTCTTGAAAACCTGCCATATATTCCAGTTTCAGAGTCACCAACGCCAACAGTAAACTGAGATGGAACTCTGGTGTATATTTCATTGGCATATTCAGGATTCTTGAGAGTTTCACGGGCATCAGATAAAAGGGATTCAACCAACGTGTTAACTTCTGACTGAAAACTAGACACAGATTGATCAATGCTAGACTTAAACCAGGATTTGATAGTTCCGAGACTACTTTTATCAATTTCTGGAAGAAATGTAGATGGAAGAGTGCCAGGGACATCGACCATCTAACTCATTCACCCCACAATCTGATAGGCGGGCGAGAAATGGGGCGATAGTCGGGATATTGATCGGAGTTGCGCTGAGGTGATTGTGACTGCGACCGCTCAGCCAATTCATTTTTGATGTCCGATGGTTTTTTGATCATGTGTTTAACTAGAAAATCACGAGACATGAGTGCAGTGTGATCTTTTTCCATGGCCTCGGCGATTTTAACAGCGTCCTCCTTGATAGACGAAACCAATTCTGGTGTTATGGTGTCAACCATGTCATCGGAAAACGACTGAAGAGCCTTTCGGTATGTAGGATCTTGAACAACACCAGAGGCGAGATCACTTAACACCGATATACCAAGAGTGAACAGCGCGTTGCCGGTGGGGCGAAGACCGAGCGACTTGCCGATGTTTATCCCAGTTGTGAGATACTTGGGGAGATGCGCACCAGATCGGGGGGAAAACACATCGCCGAGTGAAACACGTTCATCCGATGGGGGGGATGGATGGTGACTAACCGGGGGAGATGGCTGTTCACGACGGTTTAAATGCTGTCTGGGTTGGTTGATAACCTGATCAACCGCACTACACACGTTGCAGTGGGTAAGGATGTGAACAACCTCATCGTCATCGAGAAGCTTGTCGAGTTCATACAACTTCTTGGGATAATCGATGTATGCGATACGGGTTCTTCCGGTGAGACGATCCGGGCCAAGAGCATACTTGGTGCCGTCCTTTTGACCACCTCTGGTCTGATAATCAAGAACCTGGGGATTAACTACATCAACGCCACTACTGGCACGCCAGCATTCACCAACATCGAATATCCTGACACCATTTTTACCAACCATCGCGCCACTTTCATTCTGCATGTGAAACATCACCATCGCTGTTTATTTTTTCGACCATCGCTTTCATCACATCTCTGTAAAAGTTAAATGACCCGTCGTCGGTATTTAACCTTTCCATGAGAGAGGGATAGTGCTCATCGATGAGAGAGATAATGACACGAGCAACGCCCTTCCAATTCATCCCATATATTGATTGACGAATTACATCGTATTGAGCAGAATACAAGTCACTGGATGCGATGAGATCGACAACAGACTGCGCAGGAAGCAGGCGAGCGCGGTCAAAATATGAAATGGCGACAGATTCTTCAGGCAACAACATGCAAGCGTGCCCAAGAAGGGTGAATATAGCGGGATTCACGTACAGATCCAGAGGCTGCTCCGGCGAAGAAGCCGGTGGTGTGACTTTTTTTGGCATGATCATAACCTCGACGAGACGCTAGATGCGGCTGAAGAGAGTTGCCTATTCTTGAGGCGCTGTGCGCCAATGGCACTGGTGACAGTGGATGCAAGAGTGCCAAGAACCTCACCACGACGAGCTTCACGTCCCTCTTCGAGTTCGATTCTACGTCTATCCATTTCGATCTCGTGTAACGCTCTTGCCTTCTCGATTTCGATTTGTGCCTTTGTCTTTTCGTCCTCGGAGGTGCCCATCTGAACAGGAATGTCATTAGCTCGCATGGCCTCTATCATACCCTTGACCTGATCAAATTGCAGACTGGGTGGGCGATTGGCGGCAGCGAGGGCTTCGGAAAGACGCTCACTGAGATATTCCTTGTCCTTGTTGGCATTTTCGACCTGAGCGGCAACCAGCTTATCATTGACCTCGCTGATTTTAGATTGAGTGTTGGTTATGATCTCCTGGTACTTGAGAGCTTGATCAACTTGCTGCTGTCGCATCTGATCCACGATAGAATTAAACGTGGAATTGGTCTTTTCGGAAATAACCTGGAAAGTTTCGAGGATTTTAATGGGGTCGATTGATGGTGGGGAACTTTGAGAATACTGAGGTTGTTGTGCCTGCTGCATAGACATTCCCAATTTTATGGCCTCGGTAAGAATTGCCATAGATTCGACGAGAGATGTGGGAGGCTGTTGAGAGGAGATGAGTGGTTGCCCAGTCGCAGAAACAACGGGAAGAACGGGAGACGAAGTTGGAGAAAACATCTCAGGATGCTCTCTGATATAAGTGAGGCGAGCTTCATCGCTTTCGAGGCTTTCGAGAATGGCCTTGACCACGGCAGCACGATCTGAAGATGCGGAAGGCTGAAGAATGCCGAGAGGGACAGAAGGCTGAGGAATAGAAGAAGTTAAAGCTGGAACAGAAGCCTTGGGGGCAACTGCCGCCTCGGCATCGTTGCTCAATTTCTCGGACATCTTGAGCGCAGTATTAAGCGTGTTCATCTTGATTTTCGACATGATGCTTTCACTTATCATATCAACAGCATCCATAGATGCACCACCGCCGAGATTGAGGACAGGAGGCAAACCTTCCTTGGAGCCAGAATTCGCCTTGATAGCTTCCTCGGCAATTTTAATTGGACTTCGATTCTTAGCAGTTGCCTTATCATCAGTGCTCATGAACAATAATAGACAGAAACGCTATTATAGACTTTGTGTCTCTATTATAGAGCATGGAGGAAGAAACAGACCATGTGAGAAAACATAGACGGGATGAAGCAACGTCATGGAAAAGGCTGGTGAAAACAAAATCAAGAAAACAGGTGACGATACTATTCAATGTATCTAATGAAATGGCAGAGAGAATGGAGCGAGCGGGGAACATACTAAAGCAGATAGAAGCAATAGAACCGGGAAAAGGGATAAAACAAAACTTCCCAGGAGCATTCACGCGATTCTGTGTGAATGCAATGGTAGAAAGCATAGAAAGGCTTATGGAGAGTAGCGAGGAGAATAACAAATAGATGCCATCCCATTTGCTGCACATAACGCTTGATGAGATATTATTCGGGAGAGGCAACTTTTATCCAGAAATACACAAATATTTAGATCAGATGCAACCGTTTCTTCAGACAAAACACCGAGAATTCTATCACGACATGGAAACAGTGCGAAACATATACAATTCGACCGGCGACACGAATAGAGCGATGTCGGCGTACTATCACATAATGTTAGACTTGGTGTCAGATGAAGTTGGACAAGAACACGCGATAGCAGAACTTTTACTCAGAATACAACAAGGAGTGATAAAGATATGAGCGACGATGTGAAAAAAGAAAACAACGGAGAAGAATGTACAACATGTAGGATGAATGAAACAATGATGTCGCTGGCAGTTGCACATATGTCATGTGGCGCGGTAGATGACGAGGAAAAACGAGGAGAATGTATGAAATGGGCGAGTGATATTAAACCAGAAGAAGTGAAAAGCGCGAAAGATCTAATGAAAGAAACTTACGCACGAACAGGAATAAAAGGATTAGCTAGATTGCCATTGTTATATGAACAACTGGCAAGAACAACCATAATAGAAGAGGTGGGTGGGAAACTGGAAAGAGGGGAAGAAGTGAGTGAAGATGAGATGAAAGCTTACAGAGAATTCACGGAAGAAGACAAGAGACAGGGGATCTGAAATGATATCACCAAGCACATTAAGAAGATTCGCAGATGAAAACAACCTAGAAATACGTGATAACGTGGATGTTGATAACTGGGCAAAAACGGTGAACAACAACGATGGATATTGCCCAGTTGGGAAGATATGCCCATGCAATAAATGTAACGCGGGCCTGTACAAGAGAAAACAATATGTGATACCTGAACTGGGGAGAGCGGTAGATGCGCTTGAAGCAGTGAGAGTGGGACTAGAGAGTGTGGTGGAAGAAGATGAAAGCAAAGCAAAAGATGTGATACGAAGATCAATAGCAGTGGTGAAAGACGATGCCGGTAAACACGAATGCCCACGGTGCAGTGAATACATGGAAGGGCTACAGAGAAAACTACAATGGTTAGAAAAAGAATGCGAGATAGGAGGGTTCTCATGCAGGGAAGAGATTGATATGACAATAGGAAGAGTGGCGAGAATGCAGGAGACTTTCATGGCATCGGACGACACGATAAGAGATGAGATGGGGGAAGATGAGGAGGAAAAAACGGACGAGAGAGAAAACGTGGCACTGGAACAAGAAAAAGACAAGAAACCCAGTGATTTCCACGAGTGTATGAAGCGGGTGATGGTGGAGCTATATGAAGACGACACCGTGCCGAAGAATAAAAAGATGTGCATCGCATCGAAGGTATGTGGCGGGGAGCACATGACAATAGAGGAGGCGAAGAAAATATGCCTTCAATAACGTCGATGATAATTCTGGCAGTAGCTGAGAAGCCGACCGGAGCATCAACGAAAGAAATAGCTTTGTACATAAAAGAAAACGGCGAAGAAGATAAAATGATAGAGAGGCTGAAATCGTCAATAAGATACCACATACAAGAATTGAAGGACATGGGCGTGATACGAGAAGAAAAAATAAGGATATACACGAAATACAGTCTGGAAAGTGGTGTAGAAATACTGGACGGTAAGATGGTATCAACGGGAGAAGACGGCAAGCAACACGCCGACGATGTGGGGAGAATAATGAGGATGACGGACAAAGATGGATTCACGGTGATAAGACTATTGGACATGATGTGATATACTGCAAAAAATTCTCTTTTTAAACATGCTTATATACAGTAGAACACTTTTTGATGGTTGAGGTGAAAACATATGGCTAGAACAATACCTGTTGGAAAGTTGGGTGATCCTCAGACCCGCGTAAGGATGTACAAGGGAAAAATGGGGTTCATCACCGTAGGAAAGGGAAACCCCCAGGCCATCAAGGCACAGCAGGAGAGACTGACTGCCTGTGCTCGTAGTGCTGCTGGCATGAAGGGAGCCGCTTTCAAGGCTAAAGTGAAGTCCTGCCTTAGAAAGTAGAATAGACATAAACCATTGACCTGAATCCGGCACCCGCGCAGCGGGTGCCGAGATCCCTCTTCTATAAGGACGTGATATAAATGACAGCGATGACGCAGGACAGAAGTGCGATAATGCGCGAATACCTAATGGCGATAACAGCCGCGGATAACGAATACAAAACATCAATATCAAACGCAATATCAAATGCACAAAGAATATTGGACAGCAAAAAGAAAGAAGCTAGTGAAAGGATGCAAGCAAAACTGAACGCGCTTGCACAAAGCACAACACAACCACAATACACAATACCGACACAAACCCAAGTGCAAAACTTCGAAGCGATAAACACAAAATGGAATGTGGTACCGACAGGAGATGGAAAATGGGTAGCATCGAAGAAAGGAAAATGGGTAGCATCGAAGAAACCTGTGCTGTTTGGACACTAAACATCACGTAGGAACAAACACGATCTTTTTTATTTCGCCAACAACGGGAACAATGGTTTGCGACTCGAACTGATGACCATCAACAAGCACACTTATGGTAACAGGGACATCAACGGGAAGATCGAGTGCGAGAGGAGCAACGCCGACTGGATTGCCATCGACGAGGACCACGGCCTTTCCGACAGGAGCGACATCGACTGAAACGATGCCAGTAGAAGACGCGAGCTTGGGGAGATTATAGACTGGGAGATGGGTGAGGCCGGGGGAGACTGAGATCTCATCGATGAGAGATCCGCAACCAGGAGCAGTAAGAGCGATGGTGTATTCACCAACGGGAAGCGTGATCTCACATGGAGTAAGCTCGCTATTCTGTGATAGAGACTCATCACCAATTTTACCGACTCTGACAACAGCATGGGTGGGAAGAGAAGTAACTTTGATGGTGCCGTGGGTGGGACTGCCAACCGCGCACCTAGAGAAAGCGAGTTTGAGTTGATCCTTATCAACGAAGTGATTCTTGCCAAATTTGGTGTTAGGCTCGCTATAACATCGCTCAAGCGACCATATGGCGAAGTTGGTGTCAGTTGCATCCCCATCTGGTCCGAGCAAGTAAATTGTGCCAAGGACACGGCCATACAGATCGTTGGGGGTGTGCCTATCATAAAACACAATGACATCACGGTTGACCCAAAACTCCGAAGTTTTATCAGCAACGTGCTTGCCGCGAACGGTGCCACTTTCGGGTGCATCGATACCGGCTACCCTGACAGTGTGATCACGAGGGATAGCCTCACCATCTGGGAACTGCCTGACTATCAAAGTATCGGCATCGGGGACAGTAATGACCCTGGCGGTGAAGCTCATGCCGACATCGGTGTCATTCTCCTTAGAACCAGCGGCAATGGGCGCGGTGAGGGATGGAATTATAATCGAATTCTGGAAATTTTCTATCTGAGCTTCAATGACATTTGACATGTATTTATAATAATTCAATTCGGTGGCATAGAGGTCTTTCTGATTTTCATCAACGTATTTCTTGAAGATGTCAAAATCCTCGGCAAGAGCAACAACAGCAAGGCGAGCGGCGCTATATAGAGGAGACGGATCAATATTGTACTGCTCCTGCTCTTTTGCCTGTTTCTGAATTTTCAGCACGCCATCGATATCACGAACAACATCAGCAAGCCGTTGACGAGCCTCAGCAACAACGACTGTTTTGTAACCAGTAGTCATGATAGATATTTAAGAGTGCGATGTATAAAAGATTGACCATGATGACAAAGAAAGACAGAGAGCCAACACTGAAAGAGAGAAAAGAAGCAATAGAAGCAATCAGAAAGAAATCATCAGAGATAAGGAAGAACATAACACAAACGGGGAGGAGATAAGCAATGGCATACCAATTGCCACCAATTTTCAGAGATTCATCACCGATAGGAAACAACCCAGGAAGTTCGTCTGGTTATCAACTGCCGCCAATATTCCAGGAGACACAGAAACCGGGGTGGATGCCATCAACAGACTACACACGAGGCGGGACATACATCGTGGATGTTCCATACGTGAGTCCAGAAAACTACAAACTGCCAGCAGTATTCACAGATCCAATTGATTATTCACCACAGGTAGTGAACATAGCAAACAACATGAAAACACAGGTGCAAGGAATACAGTCACAAGTGCAAAATATGAAATTGGTGCTGCCGGATAGTTACAAACAACAAATACAATCAGGAATAGAATACGCAAAAATACCAACAACAGAAAAACAAATGACACTGGTGAAACCGGAAATAACAAACATTAAACAGAGCACGATACAGTATGTGAACATGCCAACGACGCTGTCGAAAATGGAACTGTCGGATAGCGTGAAAGATTGGGCGAGAGAAAGCATACAAAAGATAGAGAACTCTGGTATAGAATATACAGCAATGGCAATAAACACAAAGGATTTGAACGATATACTAAAGATAACAAACGACTCAATGAAATACATAGGAGAAGTGTATAAAGGACTGGACACGGCAATAAAAACGAGCACTGATAAGATCGAATTCAAACTAATACCACTTGTAAGCACTGGAATGAAAGCGATAGATGAGCTACAATGGAGAGTCGGAAAGACAGACCTGAACAGCATTCTACCGAAGATGGACAAGACGGTACAAAAACAACTGATAGCAGAGGATATATTAAAGAACAAAGCCGCGAACATGGACAAAGACGGAAACATACACACAACTCTGTGGGCAGTGGCAAAAGAATACTACAACGCAGACGCGAAAGCAATACAGGAACTGATGACACTAAGCGGAACAAAAGGAACACCCACATCACTACAGAACATAGAACGGTTGCAAACATACTTCGATCCAAGCAAAGCAGACATTGTAAAAGCCGGGACACGCGGTGATCAAGGTTACATCAGTGATTCACTACAAAGAATCGCACTAAGAGCAAACTTAATAGTAAACAACACCGGCGCAACGGCATACATGGGAGCAAGTGAAGCAAGAGAAGCGAGATTAATAACAGATGCAAGTGGCAAACCGATATTAGACGCACAGGGAAATAAACAATACACAATGGTATCAACGCAGCGCGGGGACACTGCAAAAGAAATAGCAAGTGCTGCACTTAAACAACAAACGCTAGATGCAGCAACTCAGAGGAATAAGTTACTAGAGGTAACTAAGACAATAAACAACGCATTGGCGACGGGAAAAACGCCAATGCAGATACAGATAGGAGACAGCGTATCTATAGACTTCTCGAAAGGGACGCTAACTGCATACGGAACCGAAACAAAGTTAAAAACAACGGACACAACGCCAAGGCGACAGGTGGAAAGTTACACAAAAACAGTACAAGACTTCGCAACAAACACAGACAATGCAGTGTTAAAGACAGTAGCAAATGGATTTTTGGCACTATTTGCGAGTGACGACGAACGAATGGCAAACGCTGGTTTAAAAGTTGGATATGAACAACTAAAAGACATGGGAAAGGGGGAAGGACAGCAAGACTGGAGCGTATTTCATAGTATACTATCAGTAGGCGAGTATGTAATAGGAAATATAAGTGGAAGAATAACCGGAATAGAAAGTGAGAAAAAAACACTTGAACAGGCATATTTAGGGGAAACGAACTACTACATAACAGACGACGGAAAAACAGCAGCAAATGCGGCGGGAAAACAATGGGCAGAAACTGGAAAAGTTGGAGATATAGCAGGTATAAGCAGCAATGCAGCGAAATTAATGGTATTAGAGAACGCAGACAAAAACACAGTGGCTGATGTTGCATTAAACAGACAAAAGGATCTGGCGATTCTGGCATACAACCCATTCACAAAGCCAGTGGTAATGAACGCACTGGGAAAAGAACTGACAAACGAAATAACATCACAAAACCCACTAACACAGAAAGAAATAGAAAGCGTGAATTCTGATTTGATGAAATCGGGAATGAAAGCAGCAGTAGATCAGCGACTGACAGGGACATTTCTGGATGTGCCAATAGGAATAGCGTTGGCGATAACCGGGGGAGGAATAGTAGCAAACGAATTCGAACTGCTAGCGAAGGGAGCAAAAGCAGCATCAAACATGGTAAAACGCGCAGAAGATATAACAGACCTAGTGCATTACGCTAAAACAGCCAGTGTATATGCAAAAGACAGCGATCTAGCAAACACTGCAATTTTAAAGGCAACAAAGGCATCAAATATTGCAGTGGTGACGCCATCACCGGGAACAATAGCAAGAGGAGTGACTCCTAATTCAATAGACATTAAAAAGGCGTCTTCAATTGATATAACAGCGGCGAAGGCACCACTCGCAGATAAAGCAACCGCAGTCAAAGTAAAAGAATTCAACGCCGATGTGCAGAGAGCGGCGGCGCAGCCGAACGTGGCTGCGCCGAGCATATTAACAAAAACACAAATGCCTGGGACATCTAAAACAACAAACGCACAAAAACTAATGGACAACATCGCAAACGGGGACGCATCGACGATAAGAGCGGCGTTAGTAGAAAACATCGCAACCGACCCAAGCTCACTGTACAAGGCAATGACGGTGGCAGCGGTGAAGTCCGAACCAGATACAGTTGCGAGAGCATTTCAAAGACTGGAAGAGGCGAACCAGATCTATGTGAGAGCAGCAAATGATCTGGTAAAAGACGTGGTAGATAGCGAAGACGGTGTGAAAAGGTTAGTAGAGCTATCTAATTCACTCGGCGACGCTCCGGTAATAAAAATGCTAGACACTGCGATGGGAATGGGAAAAACTGGTGCAAGAATAGAGCCAACACCACTGATAAACGAGATAACAAACATCAGAAGAGAATGGGAAACTCTTAGGAAAATAGAAAGCACGCCTGTGTCAGTTGCTCCGACTGGTGCAAGACATATCTCACAACAGGCTTATGACATCGAGAATGTGATGCCAGACAACGTAAGAGATAGAGTGAACAGGTATCTGG
>Ga0208040_1003056_pt1 | contig 13913 bp, 6 predicted proteins | sample AD_UKC083_MetaG_FD_184431 | JGI IMG/M metagenome (GOLD analysis project Ga0208040, IMG submission 184431) | Active sludge microbial communities of municipal wastewater-treating anaerobic digesters from USA - AD_UKC083_MetaG (SPAdes) (version 2) | ecosystem: Engineered > Bioreactor > Anaerobic >...
AACCGTAAGTGCTACAGGCGGTACAGGTTCATACTCAGGAACAGGCACTTTCACAGTAACAGCAGGAACTCATTCTTATACTGTAACAGATGCCAATGGTTGTACTGCAACTACAAGTGTAACAATAACAGATCCACCACAATTGATAGCAAGTTCTACTTTCACACCTGTATTATGTAATGGAGGAATTTCGACAGTAACTGTAAGTGCTACAGGTGGTACAGGTTCTTATTCTGGAATTGGTGAGCATATTACATATGCAGGAGCTTATTCTTATACAGTAACCGATTCAAATGGTTGTAGTTCAGTAACAAGTGGAACAGTAACCCAACCAGCTTTATTAGTTGCAAGTTCAGTTGCAAATGATATTTTATGTAATGGAGGCACAACAAGTGTTACCGTTACAGCTACAGGCGGTACAGGTTCTTATACAGGCACAGGCGTTATGACTAATATTGGCGCAGGTACTCATAGTTTTACCGTTACCGATGGTAATAATTGTTCATCAGTTACAAGTATAACCATAAGTCAGCCTTCATTATTGGTAGCAAGCTCTAGTGCAGGCAATATATTATGTAATGGAGGCACAACAAGTGTTACCGTTACAGCTACAGGCGGTACAGGTACTTATGCTGGCACAGGCGTTATAACTAATATTGGCGCAGGTACTCATAGCTTTACAGTTACTGATGCAAACAACTGTTCATCAGTTACAAGCATTACAATAAGCGAACCGCCTTTATTGGTAGCAAGTTCTAGTGCAGGAGATATATTATGTTATGGTGGAACAACTACGGTTAATGTAACAGCTACAGGAGGTACAGGAGCTTATACAGGCGTAGGTTCTATTCCTAATGTTAGTTCAGGTACACACAGCTATGTCGTTACAGATGCAAATGGTTGTAGTGCAACAACACAAATAACTATAAATCAGCCAGATATGCTTATTGTAACAGCAGTTGTAGATAATCATGTCTCATGCAATGGTTTATCAGATGCACAGGCAACAGCGAGTACAACAGGTGGAACAGAGCCTTATGTTTTCCATTGGAATGATCCAAGTTCTAGTTATGGAAATACAGTACATCAATTGCCAGCAGGAACTTGGACAGTATTAGTTACAGACAGCAATGGTTGTACTGTTACAAAGAGTGTAACTGTAACAGAGCCATTAGTATTGTCAGTAAATATAAATACAGTTGATGTTTTATGTTTTGGAGAAAGCACAGGTAGTGCCAATGCAGTAGTTACAGGCGGTACATATCCATTTACATATTCATGGAGTAATTCAGGAACGACATCTTCTATTTCCAATTTAAGTTCAGGAGTTTATGTGCTTACAGTAACTGACAATCAAGGATGTCAGGCTATCTCTAATTCAGTAATCAATCAGCCACCAGAATTAAATGTTTATCTAACCTCAAGTTCAGCAATTTGTGGTTCTACAGGCGGTAGTGTACTTGCTTCAGTTATTGGAGGTAGTCCCGATTATCAATATATTTGGTCAGTTAGTGGAAGTCAAAACAATATTCAAAATCTAAATCCTGGTACTTACAGTGTAACAGTTCACGATTCACATATGTGTAGTAAAACTCAAAGTATATCTGTAGATGTTGTTGGCAACATCGATGCAGACATAAATGTATTGAGTTATATTAGTTGTTTTGGTCAGAAAGATGGAGCACTTCAAGCTCTTAGTAGCAATGGTAATACTCCATTAAATTTTGAATGGAATACTGGAGCAGAAAGTTCAACTCTTACTAATCTTGGAAGTGGTTCTTATAGCGTTATCATCACAGACTCTTGGGGTTGTATAGGTAGTGCAAATTATGTTATGATTGAACCTACAGAAATAGTAGTAGATGCAAATATTCAGGGAACAAGTTGCTTTGGATATGCAGATGGTGCAATTACTACTCAAGTTTCAGGCGGTAGTTCTCCATATAATTATTTATGGTCAAATGCACAGACATCATCTAACATCTCTAATTTAGTTGCAGGTTCTTATTCATTAACCATTTATGATAAATTTGGTTGTCAACAAATAAAGACTTATGCTCTTACACAGCCAGACAAATTAGAAATTGATTTAGATATTAAAGATATAAGTTGTTTTGGCAATATAGATGGAGGCGTTAAGTTGTCTGCTACAGGCGGTACTCAACCATATTCGTATGCCTTAGGTATTCAAGATTCTATTTATGCAGGACAAATGCATTCACCATTACGCACAGGCAGTTATGTAGCTTATGTTCGCGATATAAATTTATGTATAGATTCATCTTTATTTATGATTGTAAGTCCAGCACCATTAGAAGCTTCTTATGTTTTTGAAAATCCAAGTTGTATTGGGGCAAGAAACGGCTCTATTGAAATTCAAGTAGCAGGCGGTGTAGAGCCATATTTATTTGAAACTAATGATGCAGTTGTTGATATTCCATTACTTAGTGGTTTAAGTGCAGGCAATTATAATGTAATTATTACCGATGCTAATGATTGTAGCCTTGAATTAAAAAATATCGTTTTATCTGAATCTGATGTTGAATGTGTTAAAATACCTAATGCATTTACACCTAATGGCGATGGAGTAAATGATACATGGATAATAGAAAACTTAGAAATGTTCCCAGGAGCAAGAATATTTGTTTACAACAGATGGGGTCAAGAAGTTTGGATTGGTTATCCTGGCGATGAGTGGGATGGTAAACACAATTCTAAGTTGATGCCAGCAACTACATATTTGTATGTTATTGAGTTATATGATGGAAGTAAACCTTATACAGGTACTGTTACTATAGTTTATTAATATATCTTGCTTTAATTAGCAAGTGTAATTGTTTTTTTCATAATTCCTCATTCAGGCTGTTCTGAAACTTAGAATAAAGTCCTGAATGAGGAATTAAAAAATACACACTTTTAGGACACTATCATGAAAAAAGTAATAGATACAGAAAAAATACCTATAAAACTTTGGCTTGATGACATTGATGAAAATACATTACAACAAGCAAAAAATCTGGCTAATTTGCCTTTTGCTTTCAAACATATTTGTCTCATGCCAGATGCACACTCTGGATATGGAATGCCTATAGGAGGAGTGATGGCTGCAGATGGAGTAATAGTCCCCAATGCGGTAGGAGTTGATATAGGTTGCGGAATGTGTGCAGTTAAGACTGATTTGAAATTTTCGCCAAGTATTAGAAAAAAAATGGAAAGCATTTTGGGAGATATAAGAAGAAAAGTACCTGTAGGCTTTAAGCATCATAAAAGGGCACAAGAAGAAGATCTTATGCCTAAAGGTTATGGTATTGATAATATGGAAGTGGTAAGAGCTGAATATAAATCAGCATTAAAGCAACTTGGAACGCTAGGAGGTGGCAACCATTTTATTGAAATTCAAAAAGATAGTGAAAACATGGTTTGGATTATGATTCATTCTGGTAGCAGAAATATAGGTAAGCAGGTTGCAGACCATTACAATAAAGTTGCAAAAAGCCTGAATCAACAGTGGAACTCCCCAGTACCACCTAAGGCTGATCTTGCCTATCTTCCTTTTGATACCGGAGAAGCACACAGATATTTTGAAGAAATGAATTATTGTGTTGATTTTGCATTAGCCAATCGTAAACTAATGTTGATAAGAGTGCAAGAAGTACTGCTTGATTATTTTCCTAACTTAAATTTTGGAGAAACAATAAATATAGCTCACAATTATGCAACATGGGAAAATCATTTTGGTAAAGATGTAGTAGTACATCGTAAAGGAGCCACATCTGCACATAAAGGCGAACTCGGCATTATACCAGGTTCGCAAGGAACAAACTCATATATCGTTGAAGGTTTAGGAAATCCAGAAAGTTTTTCAAGCTGTTCGCATGGAGCAGGTCGCAAAATGGGACGCAACGAAGCAGTACGAAGCTTAAGTCTAGAAGACGAAATACGCAAACTTGATAAAAAAGGAATTGTACATGCTATCAGAGGCAAAAGAGACCTAGAAGAAGCACCATCAGCTTACAAAAATATTGTACAAGTTATGGCTAACCAAGAAGATTTAGTGAAAATAAAAGTAGAACTTTCACCACTTGCTGTTGTGAAAGGATAACTATGATTTGTTACAAAATTTATTTTATTGGAATATTAAATTCTTTGGAAAAATGATTACTAAAATTATTAATTTTATCTATTTGTTTTGATTTTAACAAGACTAAAATTTCGTTGTTTTCTGAACTAAACAAACTAATCTTATATTTTTCAAATGTTTTTTCATTGTTTTCGTTTTTACTTTCGTTACCGCTTCCAATAATTTTAATGTACATATCTTCTTTTACATTAGTCCAATATCCAATTTTAATTAAACCAAAAAGAAGAGCAGCAAACTTTACTCTTTTATTTTTAAAGTCAATAAAACATGCATTGTGAGAAAATGCTAAAAAAGCTCCTACAATAATAATGGTAAGTCCAACAAGCCATGAAGAAAAACTAACATAAATTCCTATGGCTAAAATAAGTATTCCTAAAATCACACCTATTACACCAAAAGTAAAATCTAAAATATTTTTTTTCATATTTTTACTAAAGATAATATAATTCGCACTAAGGTTTAATAAGTAACTACAACTATTGGATTTGAGTACTCATAAGTATCGTTTGCTAGTTTTACGTAAGCTTTAATATGATAAGCTATGCTTGGTGTAGCACTAATAATATGGTTGAAAGAGCCTCCACCCATTCCACCAGCAGTATAAACTCCGTCATAATTTTCCGCATGTGGAGCACTACTAAAAGACCAAAAAAAGCCTTTTTCTACTATTTCATAAGCTCCATCAATTAAAACTTCTGCTTGCAAAGAAATTTCAGATGCAACTTCATCGTAATCAGCACTGTGTAAAATTACTGTCGATTTACCATTTTGTTTTATACATCTTATTGAAAATCCATGATTTTTTCCACTTTTTTCTTTTCCAATTTGTGAGCTATCAAATTTTAAGTGACGTGAATATGCCACTGCGTTAGCTTCGCCAGTAATTTCAGTTGAAGTCCAAATGTTTAAAGTTTCTCCTCTTTCCGAAAACATACTAACATTTGTTGAATCTCTATAACCAGCTGGTCTAAAATTTAAGCCAGCAGTATTTGTTGCACCTAAATTTGGTGCTAACCAATTTTCTGTGCCAGCTTCTTTTAACATACCACCTTCATCTGTACCTCTCCAGCCTTCATTTAAAGCTTCGAACTCTTCCATACCAAGAAATAGTTCTAAATAAAACCAATCTTCATCACTAGGAACTCCCCATCCACTAGGACATACACCATTACCGTTATAAATGTTAGATTCAGCAGCTTTAAAATTATACAAATATCCGTAAGTACTATCATTAGATAGTGTTGAATTTTCATATTTACAATAACTAGGTTTTTCTTCTCCATGAACAAAAGTCAGCCATTCTTCGAGAGATTGTACGTGTTGTAAACTTATCAACATTGAAGTAGTGTCTGTTGAGACATTCTTTTTTGTAACTCTCAAATTTTCTGCCATCCACTCTCTATCATTTATTACAATAGTTTTGTATAAATTTCCATCCCAATCTAAAACACCAGGTCCTTCGACATAAAGTTTATTTAATGTTTGAAATTCTATTGCTTCGCCATAGCTTGTGCCATTGTTATTAGTTGCGTAAGCTCTAACATAATAGTTTTGATTACTGTTTAATCCTGAAATTGTTGAAGTGAACTGTTCACTACCAGCCCCCGCACTAATAAAGCCAATACATGATTCTAATGTAATCCCGCTCCAAGTACCCCATAAAATTCCTTTTTCACTTATAGGGCTTTCACCTTCATCTACAATTTCTCCACTTACATCAGCAGTAGATATACTTATATTATTAGGAGTTATAGTTGTAACTGTAGGCGTTCCTATGTTTGTTCTAACACAACGAATAGAGTAGCCATTAGTGTTGCTGCTAGGAGTGGAATATTCATCTCTATAAATTCGTTGTTCAGCATTACTTAATGTACGAACAAACGTTGAATTCTCTGAATTAACCCAAGTTGAGAAGATTTCTCCTTTACCAACAAATTCCCCACTTTCGGTAATATAACCAGAACCTTGAGCTGAATATCCTGTTTGGTTTGTTGCTCCATTATTTGGCGAAATCCAGTTGTCTAATTCTACTTGTTTCAACAATCCGCCTTGATTAGTGCCTCTCCAACCAGTAGTATTTAACGCATCAGTTTCACTCATGCCTAAAAGCATCTCTAATTTTACCCAATCATTATCTTCTGGCACTTTCCAACCAGTAGGACAAATATATTCATTCTGTGCAGCAAATTGATCATATAACTTGCCATTTTTTAAATGATTATTTACTGAATCAAAATCCATATAACAAGACTTCATACTAGGAGAGCTTTCCCAATTTTGGTCAACCAAAGGAATTAATGTGCCATCATTTAGTCTTGATGTGCGTAAATTTTCAGTCATATATTCAGTGTTGGCAATTCTTACAGTTCTATATACGTTGCCATCAATATCTGTTACTGTAGATTCTGATATATAATATTTTTCTAAGGTTGTAAACGAAAACTCATTTGTAATACTTTGTCCTCCAGAATTTTGAGCAAAAGTTTTAACATAATAAATTTTGTTTGGTTCTAAATTATTTATAACATACGAATAATCGGATTGAGTAAAGTTAGAAGGTAAATAATGAATACCACTTTCTCCGATAGTGAAATTAGGATTTTTGTCCCAAGCAACTCCTAAATTATATAATTCTTCTTCTGATTCAACATGACCCGAAATCCTTGCTGATTTCATATAAACTGAATCTATTTGCAATATTTCTATTGAAGGCTCAATTATGGGTTCAGGTATGGTTGTTGAAAAAGAGATTTCTTCGCTATAACCAGTGCCATGATGGTTTCTGGCAAAAGCTTTAACATAAAAAGTTTGATTTGTTGCGATATTATCTAGATGTACCATAAATTCATTTTCAAAAATCTCTTGAGCATAATAGATATCAGAATTAGAAAAATCAAGATTTGGAGTTGAGCTTACCATAAAACCACCTTCATAAATAGAACTTACTCCTTGCTCAATAATTACTACATGAAAGTCAACATTACCATCAGCTGCATTAAAATTAGCTTCAATAGTCCCTAACTTAGGATTTCCAGGTATAGTTGAGAAAGTAATTTCTTCACTATAACCAGTACCATAACTATTTTTTGCAAAAGCTTTAACATAAAAAGTTTGATTAGGTTCTATGCTGTCTATAAAAAGCATAATTTCATGGTCATAAATATCTTGGGCATAATAGATGTCACAGTCATCATCACAATCATTATCAAAGTTTGGATTTTCGCTTACCATAAAGCCACCCTCAGTTATAGGGCTTAAGCCATGGTTAATAATTTCTACAAAAAAGTAAGCACTACTAGCATTTTCACTATAATAATCAGCTTGAACATTTCCTAAAGTAGGGACTTCTTCAACTGCTTTTTTATCGTAAACGCAACGCACAGATAAGCCTAATGACTTTGAACCATGTTCTCTAAATATATTGCAAGAGGAGTTGTCTAAAGCTCTACACCAAGCATTTTTTTCATTCTGCTCGCTTGAAGTCCACCAAGCAGCATAATCGTCTTTATAGTGAAACTCACCAGTTAAAGCACGCATACCTCCTGGCATAGCTGTAAAACCAGTAGAGTTTACAAGTTTTTTATCAGGCAAATCCCAAATTCCTTGAGTTGCAGATTTTAAATAGCAAGCACTATTACTAGCTCTCCATCCAATAGTGTCGATATTTTGAACTTCTATAAGATTTTCTATAATTTTCCAATCAGCATCGCTAGGTATATGCCAACCTTTTGGACACATTGGCACTTCATTATTAACTGCATACCAATTATATAATTTGCCATAAATTCCAGAATTGTTTGCATTGTTTGCATATATAGAATACGCAGGTTTGCTTGTTTTTCGCCATTCTGCATTGTCAGTTATTGTAGTTATTTCATTATTGTTAATAAAATATTTTGTGTTCAAATTTTCTGCCATCCAAATTCTATTGGCAATTACTATAACAGGATAATGCTTCCCTTCAATATCAATACATCTGTAAAAGCTTACTTCTAAATCTATATATTCTCCATCATAGTAATCACCTTGATTTATGACCAAAGTTTTTTTTGTAATATCTCCTTCATTTGAAGTAAAAGTGAATAATAAAACATCGCCAAAAGTATAGGCTAATGTGTTTTCTAGACTTTGTTTTAAATAAATATTGCTTTCATCATTTTCTGTATTTTCATTTTCTATATCAATACTATTTGCATGTCTTATTCCTTCTATATAAGTTTCATCAGCAGTTCCAATTACTTTTATATAATATGAAAATGTGTCTCCGCTGATTTGAATAAAATAAATACCACTTAATTTTGCATTAAGCTCTAATTGGTGATATGCTTTTTTGTTATAGAAAGAGTTTTTATAAACAACTGCACCAGAAATGTTGAAAATAGTAAAATTTACAGTTCCCGAATTTTCCGCAAAATAACTAATGTTAAAATTACTTTCTGAAGGATTGGGAAAAACTTTAAATTTTTGAGGTTCAAGAGCCATAAATTTTAGGTTTGCACCACTAACAATATGAAGTGTTGCGTTAGGCTCTATGCTTAATGTGTCATTTGTTCTTAGATTTTCAACTTTTATACTTTCTATCAAAACTGTATCAGAGCTAGGAGTGAAATAAATATAATTATCTTGAGCAAATAAACTAGATGTTGTTAAAAATAGAGCTAATATTATTTTTACAGAAATTAAGTATGTATGTATTTGATTTTTCATGATTGTAAATTTTAATATGCGTTAAAATAATAAATAAACGATAAATTAAAAACAGAGTGATTTGCAGTTATTGTTTCATCGTGTCTTATATTTACAAAACCACGTGAGTAATTAGCTGATACATTATAATTTTTAAATCCTACTCTAAGTCCAGCACATATTCCAGAGTCAAATCTTTTATAAGAACTCCATTTTTCTCCAAAAACATCATCTTCGTTGTCTAAATATTGTGCATGTGGTGTGTCTTCAAAGTTCCATTCAAAAGGCGGAACAATTTCTTCGCGAGGTATAAAAGTTCTTTTTCCAACTATTGCAACATTAGTATATGGTCCTACCATAGCACTAACAGTAACATTTCCAATTGGAATTTTATATCCTATTTGCAAAGGCACTTCAAAACTGCCAAAGTTAATTTTAGATAAAGCAAAATTGTCTTTATATTTATCTCCTTTTGTAATATAATTCAAGGAAGCACCAACATAAAGAAAACTTAAAATTTCGTATTCAGCAGCCAAACCTACTTGGTAACCAAACTTATTAGATTTTTTATAGTCTTGACCTATTTCCGTTTTTTCTATAATTTTAGCCATTGTAGAGCCTGCTGTAATGCCATAATAAAAACCTTGTGCATTTAGCATAAAAGCACAAATTATAAAACAAAATAGCAATGATAACCTTTTCATAATTTTACATATAACATATAATAGCTACAAAAATAATTATTTATTTTATAAACACAGCAAATAGCGTGCAAAAATATATGATTTTATAAAAAAATATTTAGACTTATTTTTTTAAGAGAAGTGTAACAAAAAAATATGTGTAATTTCGTATTTTGTTGTATCTTTGCGTTCAATTTAGAAAGTTAGAATCAATGAAACATATTCGAAATTTTTGTATTATTGCTCATATAGACCACGGGAAAAGTACTTTGTCTGATAGACTATTACAATATACAGATACTGTAGCAGAGCGTGATTTTCAGAATCAGCTATTAGACAATATGGACTTGGAGAGGGAGAGGGGAATTACTATAAAAAGCCACGCTATTCAGATGGAATATGAACATGAGGGCGAAAATTATATTTTAAATTTAATTGATACTCCAGGTCATGTTGACTTTTCATATGAAGTAAGTCGTTCTATTGCTGCATGTGAAGGGGCACTACTGATTGTAGATGCAACACAAGGAATACAAGCTCAAACAATTTCTGTTTTGTATCAGGCAATAGAAAATGATTTGGAAATAATTCCTGTTTTAAATAAAATGGACTTAGAGGCTGCTATGCCTGAAGAAGTCGAAGACCAAATAATTGATTTAATTGGTTGTGCTAGAGAAGATATTATACATGCAAGTGGAAAAACTGGTTATGGAGTTGATAAAATATTAGATGCTGTTATTAATAAAGTTCCAGCTCCAGAAGGCGATGACCAAGCTCCTTTGCAAGCATTAATTTTTGATTCTGTTTTTAATTCATACAGAGGAATTATTGCATATTTTAGAATTTTTAATGGAAAAATTTCTACCAAAGACTTAGTTAAATTTGTAAATACTGGAAAAGAATATGATGCAGATGAAATAGGTGTCTTAAAACTTGGTTTATCTCCTCGTGAAACTCTGTCTGCTGGCGATGTGGGCTACATTATTTCAGGAATAAAAACTGCTGCCGAAGTAAAAGTTGGAGATACTATTACTCATATCGAACGTCCTTGCGAAAAAGCTATTGAAGGTTTTTCAGAAGTAAAACCTATGTTGTTTGCTGGTATTTATCCTGTTGATGCTGATGATTATGAAGAACTTAGAGCTTCTATAGAAAAACTTCAGTTAAATGATGCTTCACTTACATTTACATTAGAGTCGTCGGCAGCTTTAGGTTTTGGATTTAGATGTGGCTTCCTTGGTTTGCTTCATATGGAAATTGTGCAAGAAAGACTTGATAGAGAGTTTAATATGGACGTAATTACAACTGTACCAAACGTTCAATATTTAGCTTACACAACAAAAGGCGAACAAGTAGTGGTCTATAATCCTTCTGGAATGCCAAGTCCAAGCCATTTAGACTATGTTGAAGAACCTTATATTAAAGGTAGTGTAATTACAAGAGCTGAATATGTTGGTCCAATAATAAAGTTGTGCTTAGATAAACGTGGAACGCTTTTAAATCAAGTGTATCTTGCAACAGATAGGGTAGAGCTAAGTTTTGAACTGCCTTTGGGCGAAATAGTTTTTGACTTTTACGATAAGTTAAAAAGTATTTCTAGAGGTTATGCTTCTTTCGATTATCATCAATCAGGATATAAAGAGTCGAAATTAGTGAGATTAGATATTTTATTAAATGGCGAAATGGTTGATGCTCTTTCTACTTTAACTCATATTGATAATGCTCAAGGATTTGGAAGACGTATGTGCGAAAAATTAAGAGAATTAATCCCTCGTCAGCAATTTGATGTTGCGATTCAAGCTGCTATAGGAAGTAAAATAATTGCACGCGAAACCGTAAAAGCTCTTAGAAAAGACGTTACTGCAAAATGTTATGGTGGCGATATTACTCGTAAAAGAAAATTATTAGAAAAACAAAAAGCTGGTAAAAAGCGAATGCGACAAATTGGTTCTGTAGAAGTGCCACAATCCGCTTTCTTAGCTGTGCTTAAATTAGATTAAAATATTTTATCTCATATCAATAACTTCTGCGTCAGGATATAAGTTGTTTGAATATTTTATTTCAGTATCTGGAATAGAAGGATTTTCTAAAAACTTTTGAATTTCGATTAAATAGCTAACTCCATCTTTACCAACATATCTTGCAGAATATATTTGCTTTTTAGTTTTATCAACTTTTAAAGTGATTTTAGAATATTTCTTATCTTCAATCACTTTTGGGTACATGTCTATTTCAACTAAAGGACGATTTGCTTCAAATTTATCACTTATATATTTTATTTTAAATTTGTTTTTGTAATCTTTTAATATAGTTTTTGGGTTCATCATATCTGCTTGGTTTTCTGAATTATCAGTAATGTTTATCTCTTCAGCATCTTTTAGATAAGTCCAATTAGTTTTACCGTCAGAATGAACAATTTGTCCCATTATGTCCAACTTATAATATCCTGCTTTGTAAGCAGCACTTCCAGAATAAGAATCTCTTTTCTTAGTTTGTAAATTTTCAACAAACATTTTAAAATCAACTTTAAGGCTTGTGTATCTGTCTGCTTTAGCAGCTATTTCATCAAGTAAAGCTGTTGCAGCAGCATCGTTTTGAGAGAAACTATTAGCATAAAATAATATTATGCTTAATACTAAAATTATTTTTTTCATCATTTCAAAATTTTAATTTAAAATTATTTATTACTTAAGCTATTCAAATATTGTTCCAAACTATATTCATCTGGAAATAAAACTTGTCTAGCTTTAGAACCTTCGTTAGGTCCTACTATATTTGCTGCTTCTAATTGGTCCATAATTCTGCCAGCTCTATTATATCCTATACTCATTCTTCGTTGAATAAACGATGTAGAGCCTTGTTGATGTCTAACAATTAGTCGTGCAGCTTCTTCAAAAAATTCATCTCTTTCGTCTGGGTTTATCGCACCGACACCTGATGAACCTTCTGCTATTTCTGGTTCTGGAAGTTCAAAAACATTTGGATAAGATTGTTGTTTGCTTATATGGTCAACAACTAACTCTATTTCTGGAGTATCAACAAATGCACATTGTATTCTTGTGAGTTTACCTGTACCTGAAATTAACATATCTCCTCGACCTATTAATTGATTAGCACCTGTTGAATCTAAAATTGTTTTTGAATCGTGTCCATTAGTTACTTTAAAAGCTATACGTGTTGGGAAGTTCGCTTTTATAACTCCTGTGATTACATCTGTAGAAGGACGTTGTGTTGCTACAATTAAGTGAATGCCAATAGCTCTTGCTTTTGCCGCAAGTCGTGAAATAGGAGCTTCAACTTGTTTGCCTTCTTGAACTATAATGTCGGCAAACTCATCAATAACAACAACTATATATGGCATGAAGAAATGTCCTTTATTAGGATTTAATTTTCTTGCAATAAATTTTTCGTTGTATTCAATGATATTTCTAACTCCTGCTTGTGTTAAAAGAGTATAACGCCTATCCATTTCTATACACAGCGAGTTCATTGCTGGAACAACTTTACTAACATCTGTAATAATTGGATTTGCTTCACCAGGAAGTTTAGCAAGATAATGTTTTTCTATTCTTCTATAAACAGAAAGTTCAACCATTTTTGGGTCAACTAAAACAAATTTTAACTGCGATGGATGTTTCTTGTAAAGTAAAGAAGTGATTATAGCATTTATCCCAACAGATTTACCTTGTCCTGTAGCACCAGCAATTAAAAGGTGAGGCGTTTTTGCAAGATTGAAAACAAAGGTTTCGTTAGAAATAGTTTTTCCTATTGCTACAGGTAGTTCATAGTTTGACTCTTGAAATTTTACAGATTTAATCACAGAACGCATAGACACAATTTCTGGTTTTGAGTTAGGAACTTCAATACCTATTGTGCCTTTACCTGGAATAGGAGCTATGATTCTTATTCCAAGAGCAGCCAAACTAAGCGCAATATCATCTTCTAAATTTTTAATTTTTGAAATTCTAACTCCCGGTGCAGGAACTATCTCATATAAAGTTACTGTAGGTCCTATTGTAGCAGTGATTCTCGATATTTCTATCTTGTAATCTTGTAAAGTGCTAACAATTCTATTTTTATTTGCATTTAATTCGTCTCTAGTAACATCAGATTTGCCTGTAGGATAGTCTTTTAATAATTCAATAGGAGGCATTTTGTAATATTCCAAATCTCTTGTTGGATCATAGTCTCCAATAAAATCACTATTGATTTCGTCATCGCTTAGAGCTTCTTCTTCGGTTTGCTCGTTTATTGCTAACTGTAAATTTTCTTCTGTTACAATTTCTTCAGGTTTGGCTTCTTCTTTTTCATTTTCATCATCATCTTTTTCATCTTCATTATCAAAATCTACTACATTTGGTATCATTTCAGAATTTTCATCGGTTTTTTCAGTTTCATCATCT
>Ga0208040_1003062_pt1 | contig 13894 bp, 12 predicted proteins | sample AD_UKC083_MetaG_FD_184431 | JGI IMG/M metagenome (GOLD analysis project Ga0208040, IMG submission 184431) | Active sludge microbial communities of municipal wastewater-treating anaerobic digesters from USA - AD_UKC083_MetaG (SPAdes) (version 2) | ecosystem: Engineered > Bioreactor > Anaerobic >...
ACAGAAAAACCGTTTTTCTTGATCAGAAATGGGGAACGCCTTCTGTAATTAAGTATAATGACCCTGTTTACAAGTTTCCGGTAGGGCTTCGCGCGAGAGGAAACTACTCATTTAAAGTAACTGATCCTAAACTCTTTTTTGTAAGTGTTGTAGGCGGAAGCGACGATTTTTATGCTGATGATATCAGACCTGTTATTTCAGCGCGTCTTTCTCAGCCGATTGTAGACTATTTTGCTGAAAGCGGTCTCAGTTATGGTGAGATTGATAAAAAACGTGAAGAAATTTCTGCCGGCGTCAAAGAAAACTTAAAGAAAGAATTCTCGGTTCTCGGTTTCGAACTTGCTGATTTCAGAATTGAAGGGACAGATTTTGATGAAGATACAATGCGCAGAATCGGACGCATTGCTGACATGCAGGCGGAAGCTCAGGCGGCAAATGCCGCGGGCGTAAGTTTCGCACAGCTTCAGCAGCTTGATGCTATGAAAACCGCAGCCGGAAACGACGGTGCTCCGGGAATGATGATGGGAATGGGCGTCGGAATGGGTTTCGGACAAAATATGGCCGGAGTTGCGGCCGGGGCAGGTCAGGCTGCATCACAGGATGATCCGATGCTGAAACTGAAAAAGCTCAAAGATATGCTTGATGCCGGTCTCATTTCTCCTCAGGATTTTGAAGAAAAGAAAAAGGCGATTTTGAGCACAATGTGATTTTACAGGAAACCGCTTAGGCGGTTTCCATTTTTTAAGCCAAATATTTATTGCCAGCCGAAACGTGTACTTTCTTTTGACTTTATGGAATATTCAGAAAAAAAACTCATCAGGGATATCCGCAAACAGGCGGGAAAAACTATCTTCAAATATCAAATGATTGATCCAAACGATCATGTCCTTGCAGGGCTTTCAGGCGGAAAAGATTCTCTCGCGATGATAGATATTCTTGCCGAAAAAATGCGGAGAATCCCCGTAAAATTTAAAACAACTGCCGCATACATCGAACTTGCCGGAATACCAAACAAAATAGATCCTTTGCGTTTAAAGGAATTCTGTGATGAACGTTCTATCGGATTTATTCACCGTATGGCGGAAATTGATCTGACGCGTGATGAAGCAAAGGACAGATGCTATGTCTGCGCTCTTCACAGAAGAAATTCGCTTTTCAAACTTGCGCGCGAATTGAACTGCGCAAAATTGGCCTTAGGGCACAATCTGGATGATATGATTTCAACACTTTTAATGAATATGAGTTTTCACGGAAATATATCAACCATGCCGGCGAATGTTTCTCTTTTCGGAGGCGAACTTCGCATAATAAGACCGCTTGCCGAAATTGAAGAAGAAGACATAGCAAAATATGCCGAACTTCTTGACCTAGGAGTTCAGATAAGTCCTTGTCCGTTCAACGAAGGCGAGAACCGGCATTTTATAAAAAAGCTGATAAATGAACTGGCAGAGAAAAATCCGCATGCGAAGACTAATATTTACAGATCAATGGGAAGAATTAAAACGGATTATTTGTCGTAATTCAGATTCCTGGGATAAATCAGCTGAATATAGTCAGAATATTATTCTTGACTCATGAGATTAAAGGACCATTAGTATTGCTTCGTAGCGGAGATAATATGTTTAATAAGATAAAAAAAGTTTTTAAAAGAATTAGATCAAAAAAGAAGGGAAAAACCGTAAAATTCGGTCCTGTTTGCAGGTTTCTGATACAAAAAGGGGTTCCGCAGAAGGAAGTGGCATTTCTTAAAACGTTAACAGAATATGCTTTTTTGATTCTTCTCTTTCTTGCATTGAGATCTTCGGTTTTCGGAAATTATAGAATTCCGACCGGATCGATGGAAACCACTTTAAGAGTCGGCGATCATCTTTTTGCGAACAAGCTCGCTTACAGTCTCAAAATTCCGTTTTCGACATCGCATTTGATAAGATGGCAGAAACCTCAGAGAGGAGAAATAATTTCTTTTAAATATCCCGGAAAAAACGTAATCGGGGCTGATAAAAAAGACGAAGGATTTATTCCATTTATGAAATGGATATATAATGTTCCTGAATATACCAAAAGAATAGTCGGTGTTCCGGGTGATAAAATATCCATGAAGAATAACAGACTTACAATAAACGGAAAACTTCTACCGCTTAAGTTTATCAAGAGAGAAGAAAATTTTGTTTATTATGAAGAAGATCTTCTTGGAATAAAACATCTGATAAGATTTGAAGATTATAGAGATCCGTTAAATCCGGAAAACGAATTTGCTCAATTGGAAGAAGCTAAAAACAAGAAAGATGATGATATGGGATATGAACTCATGACACGGGACGCTTTCAGAGAAATCACCATTCCTGAAGGATTCTATTTTGCCATGGGAGATAACCGGGATAACAGTTCGGACAGCCGTGAATGGGGTTTTCTTCCTATGGAAAATATAGACGGACGTCTCGGTTTCAGGTGGATTCATATCGAAATGAACGATTTTATTACTGTTCCTCTGATTGGAACGCAGTTTCCGTGGTTCAGTGAAGTTTCATTTGAAGGCTTCGGTCTTGTCGGAAACGAAGGAAGCAAAGATATTAAATGATTTATAAGTTTGAAGGAAAAACTCCCGAGATAGAAGAGGGGGTTTTTCTCGCGGACGGAAGCCGCGTGATAGGAAATGTCGCCATTGGAAAAGATTCGTCTGTGTGGCATAATTCCGTAATACGCGGCGATATTAACAGAATTGAAATAGGCAGCGGAAGCAACATCCAGGAACTTACGACTATTCATGTGAATACCAGAAATGAAGGTACATTTATCGGAAGCAATACGACTGTCGGTCATAATGTAATCATTCACGGATGCGTCATCGGAAATAATTGCCTGATAGGAATGGGATCAATAATTCTTGATTGTTCAGAAATTTCCGATCATTCGCTTGTTGCCGCGGGTTCAATAGTTGCGCCGGATAAAAAATTTCCGCCGCGTTCCTTTATAATAGGTTCTCCCGCGCGGGCAATCAGAAGTCTTACGGATGAAGAATTGTTTTCAATAACCGATTCTGCCCGAAAATATGTTGATTTAAAAAATAAATACCTTAACAATTCTTTCTAGCTAGGCGGAATTTCTGCCGAAAATACGGTATCCGGAAAATATGAAAAAAACAGCAGTATTAATATTATTACTTTTCCCGTTTGTGATTTTGCCAAGTGTAAAATCTGTTTCAAATAAAATAAAGGAAGAAGTTATTCCTTTCCGCGAGGTATGGGGATATCTTATGCGCGGCGAAGAGAAGAAGCTGAAGGGCGGAGAGCCTTTTTCCGACATAGGTTATTTCAGCCTTTGGGTGAAAGCAGACGGAACTCTTTCTGAAAAAACACCTCGTCCGAGAATAGATCTTAGAAAGGGATTTCCCCGCGTGCATATAGTAATTTCCGAACTTACCGGAAGCTCTCTAACTAAAGACATTCTTGAAAAAGATTCTGAAAAAAGGGCAAATCTTCTTAACTCGATTATATCTGCATCGGAAGATTTTGACGGAGTTCAGATCGATTTTGAACATGTATCTTCAGCGCAAAAAGATGATTTCATTTCGTTTCTTTCTGATTTAAAAAAAATGCTTTCGAAAGAAAAAATACTGAGTGTTGCCCTGCCGGCAAAAAGAAGCTCTTCGCCTGATGATGCTTATGATTATTCATTAATATCAAATATTGCAGATAGAATCATCATCATGGCTTACGATGAACACTGGAGCAGAAGCAAGCCCGGACCGGTAGCATCATACGAATGGTGTGCAAAAGTCGCGGAATATTCCGCGTCAATAATTCCGAAAGAAAAACTGATTATGGGGCTTCCTCTGTACGGACGCGAATGGTCGAAGAGATCAAGCCGTTCCGTCAGATACAATGAAACACGGGCTTTGGCTTCAAAAAAACGGACACAGATCTACAACAGCCGCAATCCGTTTCTCGTCTACAAAATAGGAAAATCGCGCAAAGTTGTTTATTTTGATAATGAATTCTCTTTATCGGAGAAGCTTAAATTGTATAGAAGAAAAGAAATCCGCAACGTGTCATTCTGGAGAATAGGTCAGGGACCAAATGAAATATGGGCGAGACTGAACTCAGAAGGCTTGATAGATTCGGAGGCTCTTTCTCGTGCGGCAAAAACGGCATCTTTTTTCAGAAGAAGCGTCTTTTCCGAAAAGAAAAAGATTTCTGATGTCAGTTCGGCTCTTTCCGGAAAAACGTCCGAGAGAAAATAATTATATTTCGTAATCGGTTACGATTCTGTCAGTTCTCGCTTCGAGAATAAAAGGCATGACAGCCTTGTGCTCGGGGTGAGCCTGATAATTATCCAGCGCCTGCTTTGATTCGAATTCGGAATAAAGGCAGATGTCATAACTGCTCTCAGTGTTTGAAAAATCAAAACCGACTTCAATTTTGATGAGTCCTTCAATTCGGCCGGCAAGCGCTTCGAGTTTTTCTTTTATCAGCTTCTTGTTTTCTTCTTTGCTGTTGCCGCACGAATTTTCTTTTAAGCGCCACATTACTATGTGTTTTACCATTTTAGTTTCCTAATAATTGATTATTCTTGCCTGTCGAACAGGGAGAACGTTGTAAGAAGCTCCTTTAATAAATATTGAAAGACTTTGATCGGTAAAATAAACCAAAAAAGCGTTAGTTAATGGTGAGATATAACCTGAGGTTGAAGTCCAATACGGAAGAGAACCGGACAAGGTAAATCCCTGTAAATTGAGCCACAAGTTAAGGTTTGATTCTCCATAATTCATAAGAGTCATTAATTCATTTGTGTTCGGGAGTTTCCAATCGTTATATCCTAAATTTGCTCCTGATGTATCCGGGTTGAGTGTTTTTTCTATAAAATTTATTGAGTCAATCCATGTTCTTTGAGTTGAACCAGCACTTGGGAACCACATCAACGAAGTCATGTTGTCAACTATAGCTCCGGATGAATCTGTATAAAAACGCGGATTTGGCCAAACAATGCCTTTTTCTAAATCCCCGTCATCTCCCAATGATACAACTTGAGAATTAACTTGTCCTGTTTTAGGTATAAATTTAGAGTTTCCTCTTACTGCCCAGACGTTTAAACTGGAGCTTTTCGTATCAGTTTCAAATGATGAAAGGAATTCCTGCATCCAAAAAGTATAACCGTTTAATGTTGGGCTAACTGGAGAAGAAGTAGATGTCCACCATTCTTCAGAATGAGAACAATTGTTAAATATAGTACTAAGATAATCATAACCTATTGTACCATAATTCATAAGACTTCGCATTTCGTTAATATTAGGAAGATACCAATCGTAATAACCGCAAAACCCGGTTATATTTTGTGCTTCCAGGACAGCATTGCCAAAATTATGTGTAGTAGAAATTTTTTTAGCATCCTTAAACCACATTAATCCTGTCATTCGGTCTGATACTGTTCCATCTCCGTTGTCTGTGAATCTGACGGTAGGCCAGTTGACGCCCCTTTGTGTCGCGCCGTCTTCAAGCGGATTCAAGTCATATCCCGATATCTCTCCGGCGCCGGTTTTAAAGATTGGTATGGCGCGGTACATGTTTACAGAGTAATTTTTATATGTTCCGTCTACTGCAGTTACTGTGATAGTTATATTATTCGGCCCGACGGCGAGATTAGAAATTAAATATTCTTCTGCATTCTCAACAGGAGTTCCATTAATTGTCATTGTTGCAATCAGTATCTCAGGATCGGCAATTAAAGAATTGGACTGTTTGTCATTATAAGCAGGACTTGCTGAATCAGAAAATGGAATCGGAGCGTCAAGGTAATTTGTTACACCAGCATTAAATGTTGGCTGAAGTTTCCCTTTTTTGACTTTAAGTATGGAAAGGTCAGCATTTGCCATTCCGGCTGCGTCAAGAACTGTTACAGAAACAGTATATTTTTCAGTAGTTCCGTCTGTAGCAGTTACAGTATATGTCACAGGACTGGAGAAATCCTGAACTGTTCCGGATTCGGGAGAGATTGCGGCTCCATTATGAGTAATAACCGGTGTCAGCTCCTTTACGGAAGATCCGTAAGGAAGAACAGAGCGGATTGTAAGACCGCTGACTCTTGCCTTATATCCGTTTATCGTAAATGAAGTGATCTGTTTGTCTGATGATATTTTTTGATTCATGTTGTTCCATAAATCATTATGAACATCTCCGCATGCAGTTGAAAAAATCGTTGCGGCAATTAAAATAAGTAATATACTTTTCATGGTTCTTTGCTAATAAAAAAATCACGTAATGTCAAGCGTAAATAGCGCTAATTTGGTTTGACTAATGTTGAAAATAAGGATTATTCTATTAGAAAGAAAAGGATGTACATGATTATTATATTTAAAAAATCATTTCTTATGCTGTTTGTCTGTCTATCTTTTCTTTTTTCAGCGCATATTTCAGCCGAAGAAAAGATCAATCTTTCACTTGAAGAGAAAGAATGGCTTTCAAATCATCCGAAAATTACCGTTGTTCAGGATCCGGGATGGCCGCCTGTCGAATTTACCGATGAAGAAGGAAGAAGCGCCGGAATCACTCATGATTACCTGACTGTCATTGAATCAAGGCTTGGGATCAAATTTGAACGTATTTCGGGACTTTCATGGCAGGAAGCCTATTCGCGCCTGAAAAAACACGAAATTGATATGACAACATCCGTAACTGTTACTCCCGAACGGCTTGAATTCTGGGCTTTTACAAAGCCATACATGAAAATTCCTATTGTTATAGTTACTCATTCTGATGTGACCTATATCTCTTCTTTAAAGGAGCTCGAGGGCAAAGACGTTGCTGTGGTTGACGGATATGCAATGGGTGAGTGGATTGCAAAAGATTTTCCGCAGATAAATCTCGTTAAAGTCAACAGCGCAGAAGAAGGTCTCATTTCTCTCAGTGAAGGACAAGTTTTTGCTTTCATAGACAATATGCTTGTTACCGGATATTACATGTCTAAGCTGAAACTCGGCAACTTGAAAATAGCAGGGGAGTCTCCGTACATTAATGCTCAATCGATGGCAGTCAGAAATGATTGGCCGATACTTGCACGGATACTTGAAAAAGCACTGGATTCGATTACGGAAGAAGAAAGAAATGCTATTTATTATAAATGGGTTCCTATAAGATATGAGCATAAGTTTGATTACAGTCTTGTCTTGAAAATATTTCTTTCCGCCGCGCTAGTTTGTTTTGTTTTGTTTATGTGGATAATAAAGCTTCGCAAAGAAATCAGTCTCAGAAAAAAGACTGAAGAAGCTCTTCGTGAATCAGAATTCAAACTGCGATCGCATATAAAAAATACTCCCACCGGAGTTATACAATGGGATGATAATTTTATTATTTCTGAATTTAATCCGGCAGCTGAGAAAATATTCGGTTATACAGAAGAAGACGTAAAGGGGCGGAATGCCGGATTTTTGATGACTGAAACATCCTCTGTTCATTTTTCAGAAATACAGAAGATGATTGCGGATAAAAAAGAAAGCGTTTATACAATTATTGAAAACTCGCGCAAAGACGGAAAGATAATAGTTTGCGGATGGACCAATACCCCTATTGTTTCAGACGAAGGAAAGCTTCTTTCTATAGTATCTTTGTGTAAGGATATTACTTCCGCGATCGAAGATAGAGAAGCTTTGGCTGCGTCTGTGAACGAAAAAGAAACTCTGATAAGAGAGCTTTATCATAGAACAAAAAACAACATGCAGATAATTTCTTCATTTATACAGATGCAATCACGCAAAATCGGAGACGAAAAAGTTTCCGCTTTCGCGAAGAACATCGTATCTAAAATACAGACTATGTCGCTTGTCCATGAGAAACTTTATCAGTCAAAAAATCTTTCAAAAATAAATTTTAAAGAATATATTGAAGAGCTGATTTCTCTGATTGCAAATTATAACTCCGCTGCAAATAACAATATCGCTGTTGTTTTTGAAATTGCCGATACAGAAATTTCGATTGATTCGGCTATTCCGCTCGGACTTGTAATCAATGAAATTATAACAAATTCCTTCAAGCATGCTTTTTTGCCTGGAGCAAAAGGGCGTATAACAGTTTCATTAAAAAAAGAAAAAGACGGTTCACTGATTCTTATAATATCCGATGACGGAAAAGGTCTTTCCAAAGATTTCGATGTCCGTGAGACTGCTTCTCTCGGAATGACTACGATTTTCAGTATTATAGAAAAACAGATGCAGGGAAGTGTTGATATCATCTCGGAGAACGGTCTGACTTATATTCTGTCATTTAAAAACAAGAAGGCGGAGAAATAATAAATTGATTTCTGATCCAATGCAGTTTTTGAAAATAGGAACCTGCAGAATGCCTTTCGGAAAATATGAGGGTAAGCGGCTCATCGATATTCCCGAAGAATATTATATATGGTTTAAACAAAAAGGATTGCCCGAAGGAGAGCTCGGTCAGATGATGGCTGCAGCGTATGAAATTAAACTTAACGGGCTCGAACATCTTTTTGACGAGTTCAAATAAAAACGGGAATTAAATGTCTGCTGATAACAATATAAAGAAACCTTCTCTTCAGAAAATTGAAGAAGTAACGGAAGTACTAAACACTCTTCTTGAAAACAGTTCCTTTCTATCTGAAGTGCCGGATGAAAAGAGAATAGCTCTTATAAAGGCTGCGGGAAAATTATCCCGTCCTGATATAAATGATGACAGAAAAAGAAAAAAAGAAGCAAAGATTAATAGAAAGAAAGAAAAGAGAAAAGAAGTCCGTTCGGCAAATGCCGCGACCGGAATCAGAAGCGCAAGAGAATCCTCTGTGTTTTCAGCTCCCTTGCAGATTGAACTTTCTGACAGCAGCAAATTCATAAAAAAATTATCTTCACCGAAAACATGTTATATCTGCGATAAAGAATATTTTGATCTTCATTTTTTCTATGATTCCATGTGTCCGGAATGTGCGGAACTGAATTATTCGAAAAGATTTCAGTCGGCAGACTTGAGAGGGAAAACCGCTCTAATAACAGGTTCTCGTCTAAAGATAGGCTATCACGCAGCTCTGATGCTTCTGCGTGCGGGAGCCCGTGTAATTGCTACAACACGGTTTCCGGCTGATTCGGCTTTGAGGTATTCGAAAGAAAAAGATTTTCATGAATGGAAAGACCGTCTTCATGTTTACGGTCTTGATCTCAGACATACTCCGAGCGTTGAAATTTTCTGCAGTTATGTTGAATCGAATTATGACCGGATGGATATACTGATAAACAATGCCGCGCAGACAGTGCGCCGCCCTCCGGGATTTTATGCGCATCTTCTTGAAAATGAAATGAAATCTGCAGCTGAACTTCATGCTGATGCGGCTCTTCTTCTTTCGCATTATCACGATTGTACCGGAAGACTGAATGCTTTTTCTAAAATAGCTTCTGCAGAAGAAAAAAACATTCCGGTAAAATGGGAAGAAAAAAATCCCGGAATCGGTCTGAGAGCTCCGGCAAAGCTTTCGCAGATTCCTTATGCCTATGATTATTCTCCTGATTCTGAAGCTGTTTTCCCGACAGGGAAGCTCGATGCCGACCTGCAGCAGGTTGATCTGCGCACGGTAAACAGCTGGCGTCTCCGGCTTGGCGAAATTCCGACGTCTGAAATGCTTGAACTTCAGCTTGTAAATGCGGTTGCGCCTTTTGTTCTCTGTAACCGCTTATCGGAAATGATGAAACGCGATTTTACCGGACAAAAACATATTGTAAATGTTTCTGCAATGGAAGGAAAATTTCACAGGTTCACGAAAATTGACCGTCATCCGCACACTAACATGGCTAAGGCGGCATTAAATATGCTGACTCACACTTCCGCATCCGGTCTTGCAAAATTCGGAATTTATATGAATGCCGTTGACACAGGCTGGGTAACGGATGAGGATCCGGCTCATTTATCGGAATTAAAAAAGGAACTGCATGATTTTCAGCCGCCGCTTGATATAGTTGACGGAGCCGCGCGTGTCTTGGATCCGCTTTTCGACGGTATAAACACCGGAAAACACTGGTGCGGTAAATTTCTGAAAGATTATTTTCCGATCGACTGGTGAATCACGAAAGTCCGGCTCTTTGCAGGTATATTCCCATTTTTTTGTCAGTCTCCAGGATATGATTGATAAGCCATTTTTTTAAAAATTCAAAAAGTTCAATATCTATATCCTTTTTGCCTAAGGAATATTCTTCCAAAAACTGTTCAACCTGATAAGTCAGTTTGATATGTTCGTCGTGATGCTGGTCGTATTCCTGATAGTGATATTTTTGCATGTAACGTTCTTCAGCTGTAAAATGATATTTGGTGTAGCTGACAAGTTCAAAAAGGAGATTTTTCAGATAAACTCTGTTTTCATTACGTGTCATTGAATTGTGTAGTTCAGTGATTATACGGATTAATTCTTTATGGTGACCGTCAAACTGTTCAATGCCGACACTTAATGACTGATCCCATACTATCATATAGTGAGCCTGTTTTTCCCGTTTTTCTTGCTTTCATAAAGTTTAGTATCTGCATTTTTAATAAGATCGTCAATGCTAAGATCATCTGCGATCAATGAGGCTCCAAGAGAAACCGTAAAAAAAATAGTTTTCTGCTTTTCTACCTGGAGAAAAGTATTAGCAACGAGTATCCGTATACGTTCTCCTATTTCTTTAAGAATTTGAAAGTCGCAGTTCGGAATTACTGCGATAAATTCTTCTCCTCCCCATCGAACAAGTGCATCGAGTTTTCGTAAAGAGTTCATCGCGCTTTGTGATATTGCCCGGAGAACTGAGTCTCCGGTATCATGTCCGTAAGTATCATTGAATTTTTTAAAATCATCTATATCTAAATATATTATTCCGTATTTTGTTCCATATTTTTTGAATTTGTGATGAAGCTGTTCAAGAATCATTTCTCCATAATGCCGGTTTCCCATTCCGGTAAGAGAGTCTAAGTATACATCTTTTCTTAAAAGCTGAAGTTCTTCGATCATTGAGTGCTGGCTGGTTATCTCAGAAAAAAATTCTACACCGCCGGAAATGTTTCCCTCAGAAGAACGTATTGGAATTACTTTTACATGAATGGGGATTCTGTGTCCAAGCTTATGGTGAACATAGACATTTGCTGAGACTTGATTTCCGGATAAAATAGATTCCTGAAGGGGGCATCCTTCAAGACAAAGAATTTTTCCAGAGTCGTCTATATGCCGGAGAATGTCATCTGAGCATTTGCTGCCAACAACTTCATCTCTCGAAAAGCCTGTGATGCGTTCAGCTCCGGAATTCCAGAAAGTTATTTGCCGCTCAATGTTTGTGAAGTAAACACCATCAGAGATCCCTTCTAAAATTTCAAACAGGAGATCATTATCCATTGTTTGCATTATTATCCTCTGAAAAACTTAGAGTATCACAGGAAAATATTAATATCAAGCGGATTATGCTTTTTTTCGTGAAATGGGAATATGGTCTTATTTCGGATTTTTTTTATAGACTTATTAACCGGTAATTAAAACATTGCAAGTATTCAACCGTCCTCGAAATGGGGAAGTCCGTGAGAACCGGACACAGTCGCGCTACGGTAACGGGTAGATTTCAATCATATCCGGAGTCCGAATACCATGACGGTTGTTCAATTTTTGTCGCGTAAACAAAAAGGGGATACCATGCCAAAAATCGAACCGCTCTGTTTTCGCATAATCTTTAAGTACAAAGACCAATTTGCTGATCAATTTTGTTGAATCAGCTGAAAGGGGTTTTTGAATATATGCGATTGCAGGAGAAAATAATGAAAAAGACTTTAGCTTTGTCTCTATTTGTGCTGACTACAGCGCTTAGTATGGGATGCGATGAGCAGAACTACGGAAAAGATCCCGAGTCATTAGCAAGGATAGTTTTATTCGAAATAGAAGGAGATAGTCCGACTACTTCACCTGATATTTCATTTTCTATCGAAACGGAAGGAGAAGTTACCGGTTATCTTATTCATGAAAAAAAACCGGAAGATGACAATCAATCTATAATGCCGTTAAGGGATGACCCTAGGTGGCAAACTGAGAAACCATCTCATTATATTTTGCAGGACAAAGAAAGATACGGTTCACGGGTTTTGTATCTTTTTATAAAGGATAAAAATTCGGTACTTGCTGAAAGAAAATCGATTACAGTAAATTATCAAAATGCTAATCCTGCTTTTTCTTACATAAAAACAAATTTTGCCGGAGGATTTGTAATTGATCCGACAATAGCTGTTTACAGCAAAACAATGTATGTCGCCTGCGGTGTATATATTTCTGAAAAATATTCTTCATCAAGAACAAAATATTCGCCATTGGTATTAAAGTCTGAAGATTCGGGGGAAACCTGGGAAACAATTTATACCTCTTCTGACAAGGCTATGTTTACATCAATTACGACAGATGATTCGGGAAATGTTTATCTTGCAATGAGGAGTGCTGCTGTAGGCGGGAAACTCGTAGTGCTTAAATACAGCGGATCAGGTTCATCTTGGAGCTATCTTGGTTCAGCTGAAGGAATTTCTTCCGATACCGCAAACTATGTCAGCATTAAAATTCATAACGGCAAGATATACGCTGCTTGTAAAGATTATGGTTTAGGCGGAGCTGTTGTTTACATGTGTTCCCTGAAAACAGGTGTTTGGGAAGCACTTGGAAATTCCGTTGCCAGCGAGGGTGATGCCTCTGATATTGATCTTTTAGTTTCAGAATCCGGAACTGTTTACATTTCATATTGTGACGAATCTTTCAGCAGAAAAACTTCAATAAGATATTATGATTCTGTGTCGGGATGGAAATATCTGGGCAGCAGGGGAATTTCTTCTGATATAGGCACATATCCTAAACTCGCGGAAACTGATGAAGGGATTGCTGTTTTATACAGAGACGGAACAATTAATTCAAAGCCTGCAGTCAAACTTTTCAAAAATGGAAACTGGAAAGATTTAGGTTCCCTGCCATGTTATGGAAACATGTCTTCTACTAACGGAGAGCTGGTTTTCTGTCAGGGTTCTTTGTTTGCCTTTTTCAAAGAAGAAGTTGGAGGAGGAAGCCTTAGATGTTCCTGCATGAAATATTTTTCCGGAAAATGGAATTACATCGGAGGACAGGGTTTCTCGTCTTATTCAGTCGATTATTTAAATGCAATAAGCAATGAGAATTGCATTTATCTTGTATTTAAGGACTGGGGTGGAAGTGAAAATTATACATACGGATTATCTTTGGTAAAGTTCTATTAAATCAAAGAAAATTCATATTATAATATAATCATGTGGTGCGGGAGTAATTATTTCCGCACCGTCTTTTTTAACCAGTACAGTATCTTCAATTCCGACGACGCCGATTCCTTCGAGTGAAACTTTAGGTTCAATAGCGATTGTCATATCTTCTGTTATTTCATATTTCATTTTCGGAGCGAGAAACGGAGGTTCATCTAGAAGAAGTCCAACTCCGTGACCTACGAAACGAACCTTGTCGGAACCGAGTCCCATGAACTCCTTTGAATAACCGAATTCAGAAGCTCTTTTTTCAGCGTGAAAATAAATATCTTCCCATATCGCTCCGGGTTTTATCATGGAAATGATTTCTTTATGAATTGTCAGCATAGCCTCGTATGCTTTTTTTACTTTATCGGCCGGTTTTCCAATGCTTGCCATTCTTGTGATGTCAAGATGGTAACCTTCGAGAATGAATGCATAATCAAAAATAATAGGATCATGTTCCCTGATTACGTCATTGGATGCTCCGAAAGGATTGGCATGAGAAACACCTTTTCCTGAACAGATTCCGTCAAATTTATTTCCTGAGAGCGTGTTAATTCCGGATGAACATACGCCTGGAGAAACTACGAGAGCTTCCTGTTTGCTGTTGAGTCCGCTTGATTTGTTCAACCGGAAATAATTTT
>Ga0208040_1003077_pt1 | contig 13840 bp, 11 predicted proteins | sample AD_UKC083_MetaG_FD_184431 | JGI IMG/M metagenome (GOLD analysis project Ga0208040, IMG submission 184431) | Active sludge microbial communities of municipal wastewater-treating anaerobic digesters from USA - AD_UKC083_MetaG (SPAdes) (version 2) | ecosystem: Engineered > Bioreactor > Anaerobic >...
CTATAGTTTCTGTAAGGATTGATAAATGAAAATTCTTTTTGATGTGACGGCGGTTCAGCCGAGCCAGGGTAAGTTTCATGGTGCATCGGAGTATGCCAAATCTCTTTTCGAAAGACTCATGCTGAACAAAAAGAATCAAATTATCGAGTGCGTTTATAATCCCGATGAATGGCTTGACCCTGTTTTTGCAGAACTAATGAAAGTAAATTCTATAGTACTTCATCAGGCAAGAACAACAGTTGACATAGAGAAAATAATTTCAGACGGCGGATATTCATTGTTCTATTCCGCATTGCCGTACAGATATTATTCAAATTGTTTTAAATGCCATTCGGTTTTTACGGTTCACGGTCTGCGAGATCTTGAGATGCCCTCTGATTCGTTTGAATGGAGGTATTCTTCCGGAATAATCGGACTCATCAAGATAATGATTAAAAGGTTTCTTCCGCGTTTTTATATGAACATTCAGCTTAAGCGTCTTGCTGAGCTTGTGACGGGGAAAAATAGAAATGTCAGAATTATTACCGTATCGCAGCATTCAAAGTATTCTCTTCTTTCATTCCTTCCGGAATTAAAGTCCTCAGATATAACAGTTCTTTATCCTCCTGAAAAAATAATTTATTCTGAAGCCGTAAATGAAGACGAAGTAGCCCGCAAATTCGGAATCGAACCGAAGCATTACTATCTTATTATTTCTGCAAACAGGTGGGTAAAAAATTCGTTCCGTGCAATGAAGGCGCTCGATTCGCTATATTCCACTCAGAATGATTTTAAATGCAAAACTGTTGTTGTCGGTTCCGGAAAAAAAAGACTCCCGAGAATTAAACTTAAGAACAGAAACATGTTTATTTTCACACCTTATCTCAGTGATGCTGAACTTGATTTTATGTACCGGCATGCAAAAGCTTTGGTATATCCGACGATTAATGAAGGATTCGGTTATCCGCCTGTTGAGGCGATGAGACACGGCACTCCTGTTCTTTGTTCCTCAATAGCTTCAACTTTTGAAGTCTGCTCTAATTCTGTTATTTATTTTAATCCTTTTTCAACAGATGAAATAAAAAATCGCCTTTTGATGATAGATTCAGATCCGGATCTTCGTGAGAAATATTCATTTCTTTCTCTCCAGCGTTACCGCGAAATATCACATAAACAGTCGGATGACCTTGACAGACTTTGTGACATTATTCTAGGCGGGAAGTCATGATGAATAGGGTATCTGTAGTATTGTTGAATTACAACGGTCATTCTGAAACTGTTCCATGCCTTGAAAGTCTATTGAAATCGGATTTTCCTCTACAAGAGATCGTAATTGTTGATAATAATTCCAGTGATAATTCTGTTGAATATCTTCAAGACTGGTTAAATGGAAAGATTAATTATAGTTATCAATTTGATCCTGAATGTTTTCCATTGGAAAATAAACCTATTCCATATTCATTATATAATAACTCAGCTGTTGAAATGAAACTTGTCCGAAAGCCATTTGTAAATGACTTAAACACATGTATTACACTAATCCAAAATTATTCTAATGGCGGTTTTTCAGCAGGAAATAATATTGGAATCCGTTATCTTTTAACAAGAAAAACTGAAATAATCTGGCTTTTAAATAATGATACAATCGTTAAAAAAGATACATTATCAGAAATGATGAAGATTTATGATTCTTCTGAGGATAAAAAAGTAATAATTGGATCATGTCTATATTATAACCACAAGCGTGATGAAATTCAGGCTTATGGCGGTGGTTGCGTAAATTTTATTACTGGTGGAGCCTATTCCGTTAAAAAACAGGGGCATGTTGACTATATTACGGGAGCAAGTTTGCTGATGCCTTCTTCCGGATTTAATGAAATAGGATATCTTGATGAAAAATATTTTATGTATTGGGAAGATACTGATTTTTCATTTAGAGCAAAAAAAATGAAATGGAATGTTATAGTTGCCGGAAATTCTATTGTTTATCACAAGCACAATGCAAGTACGGAAAAAGAAAATTTAACAAATAATTATTTTCGTGATATATCAACAGCAAGAGGTGCATTACGCTTCTTTTTTAAGCATGCTGGAATTTTTGCGGTGTTTCCAATTTGCTTAAGAATGTCAACAGCCTTTATAAAGAGGATCAGAAAACTTTCTTTTGCCGGATTCGGTTTAATCGTTTCCCGCATTTTAATCAAGAAATCAGTTCAAAAATGATTGGCGTCATTATTTGAACTGATTTTCTGATGTTTTAGATTTTTCTCAACGCTGAAAAGATTAAATTCTTATTTTTATAACCGAATAGATTTTTCGTATATATCATTATCATACGCTTCATAATTATATATATGATATATTGTGTTAAAATTATATTATAATTGAACTGGGGGGTTCCCTGTTCCTGCCGCAAAAATAATACTAGACAAAAATATTTACTAGTGATAATAATATTATATTTGAATTATAGGGTAAATAAAGGGGTTTAGATTGAGTTCTGGAAGCATCAAGGAAAGTTCTTGCCGCAAAAAGATAGCTGTTGTTTTCCCGAAAGATTCGGAGTCTCTTTTTAATAATAAAAAAAGTACTTTCGGAGGTGCTACGGTTCAGCTTTATAATTATGCGATTGAAATGGCTAAATATCATGATGTTTACTGCCTCGTCGGTGAAACTGATATAAGTGACAATAAAAAATTAGATAATCTCAATATAGTATTTACTTTTTCTAAAAATGACGGTTATTTCAAAAGAATAGTGAAATTTCATAAAGCTTTACGCTCAATCGGACCGGATGTTATAATTCAGCGCGGTTTGACACGTTTTTCAACATTTCTTGCCCTTTACTGCATTTTTTATTCTATTAAATTTGTTTTTATGTTTGCTCATGACCGTGAAGCAAGAGGCCGTTTTCAGAGATCTAATAGATTTAATCATCTCTATCCGTTATTGCTTTGTTGGGCCAGGTATCTGGTTGTTCAGAACGATTTTCAGCAGGGCAGTATTCCTGGAATTTTTAAAAAAAAGACGTTTAAAATACCCAGCGGCTATGAGATTGAGAAAGATTTTTCGTTTGAAAAAAAGGGCGTATTGTGGGTAAGCCGTCTTGAGCCATGGAAGCGTCCCGAACTGTGCATTGAACTTGCGATGAAAAATCCGGATGTTCCTTTTACTATGATAGCACCGATTGATCCGAATGACGTCGAATACGGAGAGTCGATTCATAAAATGGCTAAAAATATCCGGAACATACAGTTTATTGATTTTGTCTGTTTCGCGGATATTGATAAATATTTCAGATCCGCAAGAGTGTTTTTAAATACTTCCGAAGAAGAGGGTTTTCCCAATACCTTTATTCAGGCATGCAAAAACAGGACTCCGATTGTATCTCTTAACGTAAATCCTGACGGTTTTATTTCAAGATTCTCTGCGGGAATTTTCTGCGACGGAAATTTTGATAAAATGAATGATGCGCTTGTTGATATCTGCCGTAATGATTCCTTGTTTGAGAAGTATTCCAATATGGCATATGATTATGTTTTGAGGCACCATTCCATAAAGACAAATGCGGCACGTCTTTCAAATCTCATAATGTCGGTATGAAATTCGACGGTTTTTCTGTGATTGTTTGTTGAACCGCAAAGTTGCTTGACAAAATAAAATACGTATTTAAAAATAGTCCAGGTGGATTTTTTGTTTTATTTTCAACTCCACCAAAATAAATCTGGACTTATAATATGAAAAAAACTTTTATTTTTGCTTTTCTCTCAATACTCATATCCTTTTCGGTATTTTCATCCGATCAGCAGACAGTTTTTGTTGATAATGCAGAAATTCAGCAGTACAACGGTTTTACAGGCAAATGGGTACTTATACCAAATTCGGCGAAACTTAATGATGTTATTAAAGAATTCGGCGCAGATGAAGAAACCGTAAAACGCCTCAATCCTGATCTTAAATTCAATTCTTATAATTTCATTCCTTTTTCCAAAGAATATGAGAAACAGCTTTCTGATAAGGGCGTCTTCCGCAGAGAAGTGATATCTTCTACTCAGGATTTTCTATGGCCTTTATTTTCTATCAGCAGAATTTCTTCATTGATTGGTCAGAGATGGGGAACTTTTCATCCGGGTGTTGATCTCGCTGTTGTTCCTATGACACCGATTGTAGCTGCTCTCGACGGAAAGGTTATCCTTTCAAGATATGTAGACGGACTCGGAAATTGCGTGATTATCGAGCATAGAAACGGATTTATTACAAAATCAGGTCATAATGCATATACTTTAGTCAGGGTCGGGGATTATGTAAAAAAGGGTCAGATTATTGCTTTTTCAGGAAATACCGGACGTTCAACAGGACCTCATCTTCATTTTGAAGTCCGCTTAAACGACATTCCTCTTGATCCGCTTGATTTTCTTCCTGATGATGAAATGACTGCGGATGCCGTAAGCAAGATTCAGTCACAGCGCAGATAGCTGTTTCGGAATATAAGGAGTTAAAATGAAATCAAAAATTTCATCTGCGGGCAGTTTTCTATTTCTGATCGGTATCGCTTCAATTGTGTTGTATTTTATCAATTATACCCCAACGCTTCTTGCCTGGCTTTATGACTTAGATCAAACTTTAGCATGGGCAATAAGAATAGGAGTCACAGTTCTCGGCGGATTGATATATCTTGCTTCAAAAAAAATGAAAGATTAAAAATGAAACCGGCGATAGCCGGTTTTTATATTTCCTTCCTCTATGTACTTGACAAATTCTCCGATAACTGTAAATAAAAAACATGAATTTCCTAAAATCCGCAGTCATATTTTCTATTATTTCGGTTTCGACAGCAGTTTCGCTTCATTCTGATTTTGCAGGTGATTTTGAAAACGCGAAATCTCATTTTAAGGAAGGTCTAACTCTTTTTAATAAAATGAATTATCTGGCAAGCGCTGAATATTTCAGAAAGGCTGTGACTGTATATCCGGAATATCATACGGCCAGAGAATATTTGGCCCGTGCTTACCGCATGGCTGGTTATTCTGATGAAGCTATGAATGAATGGGAAAAGCTTTCTGATATTTCCGGTTCACCGTCAGTTAAAAACAAGATTGATGTTCTTTCTTTTCTTTCTTCTGCGGATTATTCCGAAAAAAATTTTACTGAAGAATTTAACAGCATTAGGTCTGTCAAATCAAAGGAAGTTCCCGGCGGACGTTTTTCTTATCCGATGGACGCGGTATGCGACTCAGAAAAAAATCTATACATCACTTCATTTACATCCGGAAAAATAGTTAAGTTTGACCTGAACGGAAAATATATTGATTCATATAAGAGTGTTTTCGGCGGAAAAATATACGGGATAGACTTTTATAACGGACTTTTTCTATATACTGATTTTAAGAATGACTCAGCGGCAATAGTAGATTCGAATTTTAAAGTAAAAATGAAAATTGGTTCCTCCGGAAGCGGTGATGCGGAGTTTCATGGACCGCAGGGATGTGCATTCGATGATTCCGGAAGTTTTTTCATTGTCGATTCTGAAAATCACAGAATCCAGAAATTTTCAAAAGACGGCAAATTCGTTTTTTCTTTCGGTAAAAACGGAACGTATGAAGGAGAACTAAGTTCTCCGACTGACATAACTATAATTGCCGATGCTATTTATGTCACCGATACCGGAAACCGCAGAATTGCCGTTTTTGATAAGTCGGGCAATTTTGTGAAAAATATAGCGATTGATAGTTTTGATACCCCTAAAGGAATTTCCAAAAATAACGGAAATCTTGTGATAAGCGATAATATAACAGGTGTTATTTTCTATAATCCTGTCACTGAAGAAAATATCGCGATAAAAGAATTTGCCGATGATAAATCATTTGTCAGAGTCAATTCGGTATGTTTTGACCGTGATGGAGTAATGTATGCTCTTGATCATGCAGCTGAGTCAGTCGAAGTTATGATTCCTCTCCGAAAGCGATATTCTAATCTTGATATAGAAATTTCTTCCATTGATACTTCGAACTTTCCGTCTGTTGCCGTTTACTTGAATATCCGCAACCGTGACGGTTCTCCCGTATATTCTCTTTCAAAAGATAATTTTGTCGTAAAAGAAGACAATGCCCGAATGAAGAGCTTTTATACAGATTATTTTTCATCCGTTAAGAAAAGAGCCAAGACCGTTCTGTGTGTTGACAGATCATCTTCAATGCAGCAGTATCACGAGGAGATTTTGTGGGTATCCGATATATTTTTACGCGAAATGAAGAAAGACGATAAACTTAAGGTTGTTTCATTCAATTCTGATATCTCGGTTTCCAATGATTTTGACTGGAGCAGGCTCCGCGCATTAAGAGCTCTCAGGCAGAAAGATTATGCTGAAGGCAAAAATATCGGTAAAGCTCTTTATAATTCAATAGATGATCTTGTTGATGATGAACACAGACGTTCGGTAATTTTTATTACAGACGGAAAAACATCAGATGATTCTTTTTCGAAATACAGCATTTCAAAAATAATAAATTATGCGAGAAATCATTTTATTAATATAAATGTAATAAGTTTTGAGGCACCTTCTGATGAAATCAGAAATATTGCAGAAGCTACGGGCGGTAAGATAATCGCCGCGAACAGACCGGATCTTGTCAAAAAGCTCTATTCTGATATAAAAAATTCTGAAGAATACCGATATGCACTTGTTTATGATACATATAAAAGTTCCAAGAAATTCAAAAACTGGTGGTCGGATATCAGAATTGAAGTTGATGTGAACGGGCAGAGCGGAACAGAATGGGGCGGCTATTTTGTTCCTTAATTAATCGTGATTATTGTTAAATAGTACTGCGGTTTTCTTTTATAAATTCTATCGCCTTATCCCATTGTTTTCCAGAACCGGTTTCATAACCTGAGTCAGGATATACTTCGGCCGTTTTGTCTGCGATTATATGGTTGAAAAGGGCAAATGCAGCCTGAGCGGGGTTTTGTGTATCTTTCAATCCGACAATCATCTGAATAGGTACTGATATTTTATCAGCGAAATTGAGTGAATCAAAATATGTAAGATTTTTTTTGACTGCAGATTTATCTTTCTGGGATGCAATACCCCTGTTAATTTCAGTGCTGATGTCGCTTTTTGAATGATTCTGGCTGAAAGACAAGTAACAGAGTGCAGGTGCGTCTATGGAAATAATTTTTATCCGTTTTGAATATGAAGCAGCGAATAAAGCGCATGCGGCACCTAGACCCCTGCCTATTACTGCGATATTTGAGCAGTTTATTTTTCTGTTAAGTCTTAAAAAATCAATTGATCTAAGCGCATCAAGGTATAATCCCTTTAAATAATATCTGCTTTTATCGTGAATATTTTCAGCAAGAAAATTCGGAGTAAGGATTTCTCCTTTTGTTTGAGGCTTTTCTGCCGGGTCGTGTTTCTCAATATGCTGGTGGTTTCTGAGCGTTATGAATAGATAAGAAAATGCCTGATCCAGTTTGAAATTATTATAAAAATCTTTTGAGTTATAATCGTGAAAAATGATAATAGGGAAAGAATCGGAATTCCCTGAAGGTAGGCATAGACGTCCCTCTATTGTTGCTTTAAAAATACTTTTAAAGCTGATGTCGAAACAATCAAAATCTTTAACATGTTTTTTTGATGGTTTTGTCTGCCCTTCTAAAGGTATGGTTTTGAGTTCATCGATTGATTTATCCCAAAATGAATCAAAATCGCCCAATCTGTCGAATTGAGGGAGGTTTAAGAAATATTTGTCGAAAAGTGCAGGCATATCAGTTTTGCAGCTCGTATAAAATTCTATAATTGTATTTTAGTAGAAGATAAATGAAAACAAGGATAAAAGTTATCAGAATTAAAACGGATAAAAATGCCGCAAGTGCCGAGAAGACGCGTTTTGAGAAATCAACTACAGCCTGAATGATGCTAACGGAAGACTTTCTGTAATAGTTGATTATTCTGAATAAAGAATAAATTACAAAAAAAAGCACAAGAGCAAGTGTTATCAGAACAAATAGTCTGTTGAAGCTTTCTTTATTGTTTAATGCGAAGACAGTAAAAGGAAAACTTACCGCATCCATTATTGCCGTCGAAAGCAGTGTCGATACCGCAATGAACAGAAAAAGGTAGGCAAACTCCTTGAACTTTTCCCATGGGTTTCTCTGTTCGAAGCTATTTTTCATCCGATGGATTTTCCTTGCTGTTGTCTTTGGAATTTTCAGCTTTGTCTTTTGTATCTTTTCCCGTCTTTTCATCAAGAACTTTTTTATAATCGACTCCAAGTTCTTTAAGGGCGCTGATAGCTTCTGACTGGACTTTCGTGCTCGGATCAAATTCAGCTTTATATTTGAGAATATCAATTGCCCGACTATCCTTTAATTCTTTCAGAAGCTTGATAGCCTGAATCCTGACTCCCGTGTTGTCGCTTCTAAGCGAATCTTCGAGTTTATCATATGCTGAAGTGTCGCCAAGTTTTACCAGTGATGTTACTGAATACATGTACAAGGGATAGAAACGCTTTTTCTTTTCAAACGGGTACGTTTCGATTTCGCGGATTACCTCAGAAATTGCAGGAGCGGCATCTTTTCTTTCAAGCTTTGATATCGAATTTACGGCATATCCTCTAATGTCGATGTCTTCATTCGCATCTTTGAATATTTCCAGAAGAAAATCATAAGATTCCGGAGATTTGATTTTTCCAAGAAAAATTAAAAGAGATAGACGGTAAGATTTGGTTGTTGTGTTGTTGGTAAATTTTTCTTTTGCAAAAGGAAAAAGCTCAACTGCTTTAAATTCCGCAAGAGTTTCAATAAGTGCTGTTGTAAAGTTTGAATCAACGGTAAAATCAGCCGTTTTTAATTTATCAGAAAGAAGATCTTTTTTCTGCACCGCACCAATGTCTTTTAGAGCATATACTGCGCCTATTCGCACGTCTTCGGATGCGTTATTGAGTTGAACGGCAATATTGTCAGCTGCAGCGGATATTTTAAGTTCTCCCGCAACACTTAGCGCTTTTACCATGACACCGACATCGCTTTCTTTTGCCAAAAGCTCAATGAGCATTTTTTCGAGCAGGTTTTTCTTTGAACCGTCTTTAACTGTCGGAATGAAGTCTACTGCCTGTTTCCTTTCCTGATTAATTCCGTACTTGATGGTTTTTTCGATCCATTCGGCTTTTTTTATGTCGGCTTCCTTGAGTTTCGCTTCGCGTTCAGCTTCTTTCTGTTTACGAATATTTTCTTTTTCTTCAGGCGTCATTTCCTTTTTTGCAGGTTCTTTTTTAGCAGCTGCTGCAGGTGCTTTAGTTTCCTTTTCTGCAGCTTTTGTTTCTGCTGCATTAGATTTTACGGCGGATTCGGGGTTTTTCTGCTGGGCGGATGCAGTAGAAAAAAGTAATGCAGAAATAGATAAGCAAATAATGCATCTGAATAAGTTCATTTAATCACCTTCGGAAAATACGGATAAATGCTTCTCGCTTCAATTTAATTTGGTTTGTTTTTTCAATCCGTCAAGTCAAAAAGAGCTCTAAAAAGGAGTTTACGAAATATGCTTATTTTGAAGAATGTCAATTTCAACATTGTCATTACATTGTCTGCCGCAAAAATAATTATGGAGAATTATATGAAATTAAACGAAAAACAGTATGAAACACTTGTTAAAATGCTTTATCTTGCGAACTGGGTTGTAGAAGAAAGTTCAGAAGATCCAAACAGCGATTATTCAGCTCTCGAACAGCATATTCTGTCTATGGCTAAGGAATACGGATTTGATAAAAATGTTATATTTGATGAAGAATCTAAGTTGAGCTATCTGAGTGAAGAATATGAAGAATCAACAGATTTGTTTGATATCATTGACGGTTATGAATCAGAGCTTATAAACAATACTCTAGCTCTTCATTTTGCCGAAGCGGAAGTAGACGAGAAATTTCCGTCTCTTGAAGGCGAAGAATTTGATGAAAAGGCCGATGAGCTTTCTGACAAATATTATGAGAAATTTCAGAAGGAAGGACTTGATATTCTTCGTTTGAAATGACAGAATAATTCATAATTTCTTCATATTTTCAAAATAATAATCTAACACATGCTCCTTATTTTTGCGTCGAAGAAAAAAAATAAGGAGCAAATTATGAAGAAAGTTCTTCTACTTGCATTATCCGGATTGGTACTTTCAACCGGACTTTTCTCACAGAATGTATCGGTTGACGGAGCCATTCCGTCCTATTCAAAGAAATCCGGAATCTCCGGAAGTCTAAACTCAATCGGTTCGGATTCTCTTATAAATCTTATGGCTTTCTGGAGTGAAGGTTTTAAGAAGAGTTATCCGGGAGTGAAATTTCAGATCGAAGGTAAAGGATCTTCGACTGCGCCTCCGGCATTGATTGAAGGTTCCGCTCAATTCGGTCCTATGTCAAGAAAGATGAAATCGTCAGAAATTGAAGCTTTCATAAAAAAGTACGGATACAAACCAACTGAAATCGTCGTTGCAATTGATACGCTTGCTGTATTTGTAAGCAAAGACAATCCGTTAAAATCGCTTTCACTTCCTCAGATTGACGCGATTTTCTCTAAAACAAGAAACAGTAAATATGCCAAAGAAATTACTCTTTGGAATCAAATCGGACTTTCAGGCGCATACAGCAATAAACCTATATCGCTTTATGGAAGAAATTCCGCATCCGGAACATACGGTTATTTTAAAGAGCATGCGCTTTATAAAGGCGACTTTAAAAACACCGTAAAAGAACAGCCGGGTAGCGCATCTGTGGTACAGGGTGTTGAAAAAGACAAATTTGCAATCGGCTATTCAGGTTTTGGGTACAAGACCAGCGGTGTTAAAGCTATTGCGATTGCGCCGACCGAAGGTGCTGCTGCTGTTGAAGCAACTTACGCGAATGCCCTAAGCGGGAAATATCCGCTATCAAGACATCTTTATATTTATGTAAACAAGGCTCCGGGTAAAGCTGTTGATCCTGCAGTAAAAGAGTTCATAGCTTACATTCTGAGTAAAGAAGGTCAGGAGATCGTTGTAAAAGACGGTTACTTTCCTCTAACTGCCAATATGGCAAAACAGCAGCTGGATAAATTGAAATGATGCGATCTGCTAAAAAAGAGCTTATCAACAAAACCGCCCGTGCGTTATTCGCCGCGGGCGGCGTTTCGGTTCTAATTGTAATTATACTAATACTTATTTTTCTTTTTAAAGAAACCATACCGGTATTTTCCGGTGCAGAAATTACAGGAAAAAATTCGATTTCGGTTTCGAGTAAGATAATCGGTGCTTCAATCTCGGAGAGAGGAAACCTTATATCACATGTTTTTCAGGGAGGCCTTTCGCTGGTTGACCGGAACGGCGCAAATGTTAACAGGTTTGATCTGCCTGAAAAAATTCTTTCTGCGGAATTTAAAAAGAATACTCTACTTGTTGCTGATGCCGATAAAATATATCTTTATGATTACAGATATGTTTCTGACGGCTCGGCTTCACTTGATTCAAATGCTGAACTGATTTCCTTGTTTCAGTGTCCAATGCCGAAAGGAATGAAAACGGCTGAAGTATCATCAAAAGATGATACTTCAGTTGATATAATTTATTACGGTGATAAACGCATTCAGCTTATTAAATATTCTCTAGGCGGAAATATCGAACAGGTTAAAATAGATACGGAAATTTTATCGGTTATAAAATCCGCTGAAGTTTATTTTGACGGATCATTGATAGCCGTTTCCGATGACGGAAGAATATATGTTATAGATGAAAACGGCAATGTGAATGATGTTCTGAAGGAAGACGGAATAAGTGCCTTTGGAATGCTTACAGGGAAAAGAGGGTTCGTTGTAGCTGATTTAAGCGGCAATATATCTGTTTATTCAAGTTCAAACAGGGAAGGTTCTTCGAGCTTTCATAAAATTCATAAAATAGACTCTTGCGGGAAAAAAGTCACATCAATTTCCATGTCGGAAAAAGACAGAACCTTTGCTGTCAGTTATGATGACGGATCGATCAGACTGTATTATTCCACGACGGAAAAGCTTCTTCTTGAAATAGAAGACATGAGCGGAAATATTCTTATAAGCGGAAATGGAAAAACTCTTTTAAACTATGGTTCGAAACTTGTTTTGTATGATATAAAAAATAATCATCCCGATATAAGTTTCAAAGCCCTCTTCGGGAAAATCTGGTATGAAGGATATTCTGAACCGTCTTATGTCTGGCAGTCGACAGGCGGAGCTGATGATTTTGAACCTAAATATTCTCTGATGCCTCTTATTTTCGGAACTGCAAAGGGTTCTCTTTTCGCTCTTTTATTCGCGGTACCTCTCGCTTTATGCGGAGCTCTTTTTATGAACCAGTTTATGCATCCTGATCTGCAGAGGCTCATAAAGCCTGCCGTTGAAATTATGGCGGGGCTTCCGAGCGTTATCATCGGATTTCTCGGAGGTTTGTGGCTGGCTCCGGTGCTTGAACAGTATCTGCCTGGAATACTACTCGGTTTAATAATAACTCCTGTTGCAGTTATTATTGCAGGTCATCTGGTTGAGAAATATTTTACCAGAAGCGGCGGAGAAATTTACGGAAAAGAAATCTTTATTATTCTACCGGTCATTGTTCTTGTTTTCGGAACTTCGATCATGTTTTCAAATGAAATAAGTACGCTTGTTTTTAACGGTGATTTTAAAGACTTTTTCTTTACCAAAACCGGAACACCTTATGACCAGAGAAACGCTATAGTTGTAGGTTTTGCCATGGGCTTTGCCGTAATTCCGGTTATTTTCTCTCTGGCAGAAGATGCTTTGTCTTTCGTACCGAGAGAAATTATCGCCGGCTCGCTCGCATTGGGTCTTTCACGCTGGCAGACAGTGAGCGGCGTAGTTTTAAAAGCAGCAAAAAGCGGAATAGTTTCGGCTGTCATGATAGGTTTCGGTCGTGCCGTAGGTGAAACAATGATTGTATTGATGGCTACGGGAAATACTCCGCTGATGTCGCTTTCACCGTTTAACGGATTCAGGACTCTAAGTGCCAATATTGCCGTTGAACTGCCCGAAACCGCTGTCGGGAGTTCTCCTTACAGAATACTTTTTCTGTCGGCATTGATATTGTTTATTTTTACCTTTGCGATAAATATACTTACAGGATTTATCCGCGGAAATATGAGGAAGGAATCCAAATGAAACTGGAAAAGACGTATACCTATCTTCTAGCCTTTTCGATGCTTTGCATAATACTGATGGTTCTTGGAATCTTTACGATTGTTGCAATGAACGGTCTTCCGTATTTTTGGCTGAAAAACGTTGCAAAAGTTGAGATGACTGACGGTAAAGTATATTACGGTGAGATAGCGGGTGCAAATCCAAAAGCTGAAAACGGCAGTGAAACTAAACTTAAAGTCGGAAACAGAAAAATATACGGTCAAGATTTTCTCTGGATAAAAGATTCAGAAATAAAATCCGTATCATATCCGAAAGAAATAATCATGCTTGAGCGCGATGAATGGGGAAATGCCTATGGTATTATCCCTGACATCGGCGGAAAGGAATTTGATGATATACATTCTTCGGTAATGGATGATAAAAAAGAAATTTTGAGACTTGAGAAAGGCAGACTCCTTTCAATAAACGAGGAAATTTCTAAATTAAATCACAGGATTACGAAGAAAAGTGAAACCGGATTAGAAGAGAAACTTGAAAAACTTAAAAATGAATCAGCAGTTATTGAAACTGATTTAAATTCAAAAAGAGAGCAGGCTTTATTAAAAGCATTTTCTCTCGTTCTTGCAGACGGTCAGACTGATGAGATGAAATATTATGATATAGTAAAAAAATATCAGCCGAATGATGTCTCATTACCCGGTAAAATATGGATTTCTGT
>Ga0208040_1003079_pt1 | contig 13836 bp, 10 predicted proteins | sample AD_UKC083_MetaG_FD_184431 | JGI IMG/M metagenome (GOLD analysis project Ga0208040, IMG submission 184431) | Active sludge microbial communities of municipal wastewater-treating anaerobic digesters from USA - AD_UKC083_MetaG (SPAdes) (version 2) | ecosystem: Engineered > Bioreactor > Anaerobic >...
AACTGAACGGTACTATTATTAATTATAATGATTGGATAAGGATGGGAATAGCGCTGAAGAATGAATTCGGGAAGAGGGGTTTATCTCTTTGGCTGCTGTTTGCCGATAATTCCGCTTATCAGGATACAGAAGAGTATCTGATAAAAAAGTGGAATTCCTTTCCTATAACCGATGATGTTCATTTCGGAACTTTCATCTATCTAACCAGAGAATATCTGCGGTATGAAAATACTTATAAAGGAGGAAAAATATATGCAGTATAGTACAATGCAATCTATATCCGAACAAGACATTTTACCCGAACCGATTATCGGCGGGAACAAACAGGAAAGCAAATTTAATGTAGATTTACTACCTGATTTTTTGAAGGAATACCTGAGGATTGCATCACAGGTATGTGACGCAGTTCCTGAGGCACTTATCACTGCCTTGCTGCCAATTATAGCCGTAAATATCGGAAATAAAGTATATATGACTCAAGGCGCAAAAAAGACATATCCTAATATCTATGCTACGTTAGTGGGACCAAGTGGATGCAGAAAAAGTTCATCTATGGCAACAGCAAAATTAACAATGGAGAAATATAATGAAGAATTGGACAAGATGAATTCAGCAGAGCGAGAGAAGAATACCCTTATTTTAAATACAGTTACACAGGTGGAACTCGGACATTTATTAGAACTAAATCCAGCCCGCCTTCTTATGTTTGATGAAATAGGTGAATTTCTAAAATCTTGTAATATGAAACATAATTATGGCTATAAAGAAAATATCACAAAAATATTTGATACCGATAATTACAGTTATATGACAACTCTAAATAGTACTTTTATAAAAAATCCGGCTCTGTCTATATTGGGTTGTTCTACGGAAGGTTGGATATATAGGGATTTCCAAAATACTACCGACCAAAATTCCGGTTTTTTACAAAGATTTATCGTCTGTGTTATTAATATGGATAAAATTAATCTTGTATCGGAAAATAACGAAAACGAAGAAGCAATGGATGAGTTACGAAAATATAACGAAAAATACGAAGTTTTCCGCAGTATTCCAAAACAGTATAAAATAAAATTAAGCGAAGAAGCTAATACATATTGGAAAAACTATTCTAAGGTAATAGAGCAAGATATTGGCAATGAATATTATCAAAAGGATATGGGTTATGCTATCCGCATTTTTAATGATTATTTTCTCAAATTATGTATGATTTTTACTCTTATGGAAAATTATCAGGAACTTAAAACCGCTATTGATAACGGAACTTGTGATGACTTTTTTGCAAACTTGTATATTTCTGAACAAACAGCAATAAATGTATTTTACCTTTGCCGATACTATTTACAACAAACCCAAACCTTTACTACTATTATTGAAATTGGAGATAAATTCAAGAACGAAAAGCGCATTGTAGAATACTTATCTAATTGTCCCCAAAATAAGGCAAGCAAAACCAATATTATGAATCATACTCATCTTAATTCCAATGAGCTTTCCATTTGCCAAAAGAATCTGGAGGAACAAGAAGCTATTCAAATATATTGTGATGATTCCACTAAATCAACTAATGCCAAAAAGCCAACTACTTTTTTTAAGCTTACTAATAGGGCCTTTAATTTATATCGTATAAAAAAGAAGAATCATAACTAATTAGCTGAAGATATAATAAACCCCCCTTTCCGTATGAAGGGGGGTTTTTATATTTACTCCCTACCCCTCTTGCTGATTTAATGCTATTTAATGTGATTTATTAACTTATTGACATCTATATAGTTATCTATTAAAATATAATTAAATAAGCAATTATTAGACATAACCCTACTGCCCAATTAACGGATAATAACTGTTGCATAATCTATGTTTAGAAACTGAAGATAAATAGTTGACTTATTCGTTCTTTTCTATAGATTTTTTAAGAGCTCTGGAATATAAATGTCGTCATATTCTGATGAGATAAAACTTAGTATTTAAATTAACATATATGTCATATAACCTTTAATAATCCATTATTGGCTTTTATATTAATAGTTGTCGTATACTTCATTAAAATCTTTTCTATGTAAGCAGTAAAGATTGTCTATAGGTCTATACTCTAAGTTGCTTATTTATTCCATTTTTGCTAACTAAACTATTGATAAATATATAGGTTATTAAATCACCGACAGATGTTTAAATATTCTGATTTTATGTCTAACTTATCCCCTTTGTGTAGGTTATAACTTTACCCCTATTTGTGAATTTATCACCCCTTTGCTCTCTGCCAGCGCTTTTTTTGCAGGTTATAAAGTAACAACCCCTTGGTAATTTTTGTCGGTATTATCCTTCTTTTTTGCCAATATCCCCTCCTTCCCTACTGCCCTCTTAAGTGCCACAAATATGTCTGTTTATATGCACCAAAACTAAGTTTGAGAACTCCTCAATACATTGTTTATAAGCAGAAAACACTCCAGTAAGGAAGCTCCGCAAGCAAGTCAAAAGGTGTAAAAGTGGGCTTTTTATTTTCTCAATTTTACATTTTACATTCTCAATTTTTCATTCTAACTATTTTTTCGGCATAGTATTAGGGTTAATTTTACAATAGTTGCTATTCGGTTTAATGCTCCAACCCTTTACGCTGTCATAATGCAGAGTAGTTACTGTCCATAAATCTCCGGTATCGGATAAATAGCCATAATAATTCACAGGTGTAAGTCCTGATTGACGGATAACAACAACGCAATTGGTGCCGATAGCATTTTCATTATCGTGGTCACTGTAATAATGAACCTGCACCAAATAATCTCCCGGAATTACATTTTGCGTCGTTATATTTTCAGGACCATAGCCATTTGTATCATCAACATCAAGAGCTAAACCGCTTGCTGTATAGCGATTAGCCCAATAACATTTTTCGCCGTTGGGATCGGTAATCCAGAAATCCACATCCGTTCCTGAAGTATCCCAAGTGAGAGTACAATGCAAAGCCATTAAGGGGACAAGAGAAGTGAAACTCATTGTATCTTCAGCGGTTAGCCCTCCTGAAACTGCTACTACATATACAGTATGTTGAACTTCTTCGGTTGATCCATTCAGAACAACTGCTTGGGTAAAATTTCCGTTATCCAAATTCAATTCAAAGGAATGTTCACTATCATTATCCAGTATCAGGAGAGCGGAATTTAAGCTTGGATTAGCTATTTTCCCGGTTATAGTAACGATACGGTTGGTAACTACTTCGCTAATTTCATCTATAGTCACATAAAAATCTATTGGAAGTTCAACTGAATCGCTAATCAGGACGGTGTTATTATTCTGATTCTGAGTGGTAAAGATATACTGCAGAGTAATTTCATCAACACTAATTTCACTATTGATCCTTAAAGGAACATAAACGGTTAAAGTTGTTCCGGCAGCGATAGTGGCTGTTGTAGAATTAAATAAAGAAGTAAAACCTGTTCCAGAGGGAACATTATGAAAACCGATCAGATTAGTTGTTCCCGTATTGCTTACAAATAGCTTAACAGTAAGTTGTTCACCAGGATTCAGCTTATTATCCATAAAATCCTCATCCGTAATTTCCCAATCATCAATAGCTAACATTCCGCCTAAGGCAGCAAGGGAGATACTTCTTATTTTATGATTATTGAGGCCATCTGAAACATCAACAGTTACAGTATATTCTTTTTCTTCAGTTGGAGTAAAAGTCAGTTCGGTTCCATTAGCACTAAACCCCGTATAAGAACCTCCGGAAACTGTCCATCCAAAGGATAGCACCTGTCCAATAGTGCTTACGCAAGTTATATGGGAATGAACCGGTTGATTTACCGTTATACAACCTTCATCAACTGCTAAATTTTCAATAATAATAGGGTTTTCCGCAAGTTTCAGCAATTCAGCTACAACCGGTGTAACCTGATTCCTAAAAATCTGCAGATATTCATAAACACCCCGAATATAGCCCTCAGCAATAGCAATTATATGATATTCTCCTTGGGGTAATTGTTGTTCCAGATTTTGGGGTGCATTCATAACAACCACAATCCGAGGATTGTCCTCGGGCATATTAGCTTTGGCTATAATCAGTGTTTTTCCACCCGTAACGGGAAAATCAATATTCGTAGTTCCGCAATCAGCGGTTGTTTGATCTTCTTCCATCATTTGATTGACTACTTCATTTGTCCATTCTCCAACATTACCTCCGTAAGCATCCCCAACAGCTTTTACACCTGTTTCGCCAAGTTCTTTGGCTGTTTGGGCAGTCGCTTCCCGTTCATCATCGCTCCAAAGCATAACATCTCTCCGCATTCTCATTTTTACAGGGTCTTCATCACTCATATTCAAATAGGTGTTAGCTTTTTCTTGAGGAGTGGCACCAGCCAAATCATCGTAAGGAATAGTATGATTACAATCTTCAGGAGAAGTTACAGGATTCCAGTGTTCAATCATATCCCGAATTTTAGCATCCCGGGCACTATTTCGCTTCTGGACTGTTTCTGCCCAACCCGAAATTAATGGAATTCCGGAATTAGGGTCATTTAATACCTGACGGATACTTTTCTTTCCGCTTAAAACATTCCATCCCGAATTTACCATCCTTCCACCGGATACTACAGCATCTTTTGCTTTGTTATAAACACCTTTGGCAATACCGCTGAGTAAGCCCTTACTTTCGCCATAAGGAACAATAGCATTTTCCGCTTGCACCAGAACTTCAAATTTACCGGCTATAGCATTAGTTTGGCTAACATAATCTTCTACCATAGCATCAATATCGGTAAAGGCATCACGATTTTTCTTACTACCCAAGTTAAGAATAGCACTTTGAATATCGTTCATTGTGCCATCATGCGCTTCCATAAGGGAAGTAAGGTCTGTTTGATACTGCCAGTAATTATTCAGGGCAACTGTGATATCCGTATTGACAGGGGGTTTATAATCCTCATCTTTATCACAGGCAGTAAAGAAAAACAGAAGCATAAGGACTCCTATTGTGAAGAAAATTTTGCGTTTCATAATAAATACTCCTTTTTTTTAAGTTGAAACCAAATTGAAGTGTATAAAAAATGCCAATAAGAATAGATATTTCTCCTCTTATTTAAGATAACTTTCTGATTATCTATGAAGATAACCTTTTGGTTACTCATCCTCTTGCACCTCGTTATAATCAATATTTAAATATCATAATCAAAAATCGGTTTCTGTCAAGAAAAATATTTTGTTTGATGAGCACGGAATTGTGACGGTTGGTTTTCACTTTTTTACACCGAGAGCACAGAGAGCACAGAGAACACATAGAGTACCGAGATATTTTTTACAAAGAGAAAATCCGGGTTAAAAAAAAGCAGTTGACATTGAAAGCAAGATTAAAAAAGATAGTAAAATAGATAAATGAGGGGAGAAAAAAATAAGTAATGACGATTGCCGAAGCATTAAAACTGCTGGAAAAAAACATCAAAGAGAATGAGCTTATTCATAATGGAGATAAGCTTTTACTGGGATGTTCCGGAGGTGCGGACTCCAATGCTATGCTCTATCTTTTTTCACGACTTAGAGTTCCGCTGAATTTAACTTTATTAGTTATTCATATCAATCACCAAATTCGGGGTGCGGAAAGTGATGCAGATGAGGACTTTGTGAAACAGCTTTGTCAAGATTTAAATATCCCGGTAATTATTCGGAAGATAGTAGTTCCTGAAACGGGTAATCTGGAAAATCAGGCAAGAAAATTGCGCTTTGAGGTTTTTAATAAAATTTTAGAGAGTTATAATTTTGATAAAATCCTGTTGGCACATCAAAAAGAAGACCAAGCAGAGACAGTGATGCTAAATTTTTTACGAGGAGCAGGAATAAGTGGAATGGCAGGAATTAAAGGAATAACAGGAAAAGTTGTCCATCCGCTATTATGTTTCAGCAGAAAGGAATTGGAAGAGGTTCTTAAGCAGGCAGGAATTTCCTGGCGAACGGATTCCAGTAATCTGGAGACAAAATTTCGTAGAAATCTTTTGCGTAATGAGATTATGCCTCAATTAGAAAAGGAATTCAATCCAGCATTAAAATCGCATCTCTTTTTTTTAGCGGAACTTTTTTCACAGGCAGAGACAATTTTTAAGCAAAGGAGTAAAACTCAATTCCGACGTATATGTATAGACATTCAACCGGGAAAAGTTATTTTTGAACTTACCCCTTTATTGAAACTAAGCCCAATTGAAAGGTATTATTTGTTTCGCAGTGCTTTTCAGTATGTTTGCGGAAGTGAAAACGATTTTTTTGCGGTTCACTTTCAGGCAATTGAAAATATATTGAATGGGAAAGGCAGCAAATGTCTGAACTTGCCACATAAAATAACCGTTATCAAACAATATGATGAAGTTATAGTACAAATAGAAACGGAAAAAGAAGTAAAAGAAACTGAACCATTGGTTATTGATGCCGACCGCACTATGGCAGTTTATGGAAATTATCGTTTTAATTTTAAATACTTACGTGTGTTGCCCAAAGAGCAAACTGGGGATGAATCGGAAAGCCGGGTTATTCTGGATGCGGATAAAATAAATATTCCTTTTATTATTCGTTTTCGCCAACCGGGTGACCAGTTTGTTCCCTTCGGAATGACACAGTTAAAACGGCTGAAAGAGTTTTTTATTGACGAAAAAGTGCCTAAATATGAAAGGGATTTAATTCCCGTTTTTGACGACGGGGAAAAGTTATTTTGGATTGTGGGATACCGTTTGGATAATCGGGTTCGCTATGATGAAAGCACAACCCGCTATTTGCAAATAACGGCAACGAATATTTCAGTAAAATCCCGAAAAGCAATCTTGAAAAAGAAAAGAGGAAACAATGAATCAGATGAATTGTGATATTTCCGCTGTTCTTTTTGACGAATACCAAATTCAAACCCGTATTCGTGAACTGGGCTTGGAAATTTCTAATAGCTATAAAAACAGCACACCTGTGATGATAGGCATTTTAAAAGGTGGTTTCATCTTTTTAGCTGATTTGGTGCGCAGTATAACTATCCCTGTGGAAGTGGATTTTCTGGCTATTTCCAGTTATGGAACTAAAACCAGCAGCAGTGGAGTTGTAAAAATTCGGAAGGATATAGATATTGACATTACAGGCAGGGATGTGATTGTAGTTGAAGATATTGTGGATACCGGTCTTTCTTTGGCATATATCAAGGATTATATTTGGCAGCATAAACCTTCCAGCTTGAAGACCTGTGTGCTTTTGGATAAGCCGGAAGCACATAAGACGGATGTGACCTTTGATTATATCGGATATTCCATTAAAAATGAATTTGTGGTCGGTTATGGACTTGACTTTGCAGAAAAATATCGTAACCTACCCTTTATCGGAATTTTGAAAGAAGAGCTTTATAAATGCTAAAATACATACTTATTGCCTTATGCCTGATAACATTCAGTGCTCTTAATGCTATTCCCGCAGATACCTTAATTACTCCACAGCAAACAATTCCGGAAGCGGGAAAAGCGATTATGCAATTTTCCACGCTGATGAACTGGTTTATTTTGGCACTGTTGATAATATCGGTAATCAGTATCATCAGAATGATAATCGTGAAAAAAAGAACCCTTAACAGAAAGGATAAACCCAATCCCAATCCCAATTTACGCAATCCGCAAAGCCCGAAAAATGCTCCTCCTAAGAAATCGCCTTTCTCGCTACCTTTAATTATAATGTTAATTCTTTTGATAGTGATTATATTTCATACCTACAACAGCAGTGGAACTGCCGTCACCAAAGAGAGTTACAGCAATTTTATGACGCGGGTTGCTAATGGTCAGATAACACAGGTGCAATTTGCGGAGAAGGACATCTTTTATACCGATATAGCGAATAAAAAATACTCTACTACTATGCCTTATGAAAATCCTCAACTGGTGGATTCACTTGTTGCCTTGGGAATAAAGGTAAGTGCTACAAAACCCTCTCGTTGGGCTGGAGTTATATCTTATCTTTTGCCATTTCTTTTGCTGATTATCTTCTGGGTGTTTTTCATCAGGGGAATGAATGCTCAAAATGCCAAAGCATTCAGTTTTGGAAAAAGCAAAGCCCGCTTATACGAAGCCAGTAAAACGGGAATCACTTTCAAAGATGTAGCCGGAGTAGATGAAGCAAAAGAGGAACTGCAGGAAATAGTGGAATTTTTGAAAGACCCGAAAAAGTTTCAACGCTTAGGTGGCAGAATACCGCGTGGAGTTTTACTTGTAGGGCAACCTGGAACAGGCAAAACCCTGCTTGCTAAAGCTGTTTCCGGAGAAGCAGGAGTTCCTTTCTTTTCTATCAGCGGTTCGGACTTTGTGGAAATGTTTGTTGGCGTTGGAGCAGCCAGAGTGCGTGACCTTTTTGACCAAGCTAAGAAAAATGCACCCTGTATTACTTTTATTGATGAAATTGATGCTGTTGGCAGGCATCGGGGAAGCGGCTTGGGTGGTGGACACGATGAACGCGAACAAACCTTAAATCAGCTCTTGGTAGAAATGGATGGTTTTGAACCGAACGAAGCGGTAATCATTATTGCAGCTACAAACCGTCCCGATATTCTTGACCCGGCATTATTGCGTCCGGGAAGGTTTGACAGAAGAGTGGTAGTTGATTTACCCGATATTAAAGGCAGAACGGAAATTTTGAAGGTGCATACGGCTAAAGTCCCTCTTGCAAACGATGTCCATCTGGAATTGATAGCCAGAGGAACTCCCGGTTTTAGTGGTGCGGATTTAGCTAATTTGGTAAATGAAGCAGCTCTGATTGCAGCCAGTAAAAACAAAACCCAAATCCAGATGGAGGACTTTGAACAAGCGAAAGATAAGCTTCTTTTGGGTAAAGAAAAGAAGAGCAGAGTTATTCCTGAAGAAGATAAACGGCTTACTGCTTATCACGAAATAGGCCATGTGCTTACATCCGTGTATCTGGATAAGGTTGAGCCCGTGCATAAGGTCTCTATTATTCCCAGGGGTTTTACAGGTGGCGCAACGCATTATCTGATGACCGATAAAACCAACTATTCCAAAAGTTATTTACTGCAAATGCTGGTAACACTTTTAGGAGGAAGAGCAGCCGAAGAAGTTGTTTTTCAAGAATATACTACCGGAGCAGGTAACGATTTGGAACGCTGTACCGATATAGCTAAAAAAATGGTTTGTTCCTGGGGTATGAGTGATAAGATAGGTCCTATAACTATCGGTAAGGAGCAGGGAGAAATTTTCTTGGGTAAAGAACTCGTTTCTCGCGATATTTTCAGTGATGAGACCTCTCAACTGGTTGACAGAGAAATACGGGATATTGTTAGTAATGCTTATTCTCAGGCAATTTCTCTTTTGAACGAGCACCGGGAATTGATGGATATTATGGCTAAAGAACTGCAGGAAAAGGAAACCTTGGGCACTGATGAAATTTTTAATTTAATTTTGGAAAATTGCCGTGAAGAAGAACGAGTATTGGTAGAAGAAAAATATAAAAAAGCCCTGGAACTACGCTTTGAACACAGTGAAAAAACAACTTCCCAACCAACCGAAACCACGGAAACCGCTGAAACTACGGAAACCGTTGAACAAACAGAAAACAAGGATAATAAATCTGAGGAAACAGCATAAATGACAATGCACGGTACTACTATAATAGGCATTCACCGCAATGGCAAAACAGCAATTTGCGGTGATGGACAAGTAACTATGGGCGATGCTATTGTCAAAGGTAAAGCTCAGAAAATACGCAAAATTTATGAGGGAAAAGTAATTGTTGGCTTTGCCGGTGCTACTGCTGATGCTTTCAGTTTACTGGAAAGATTTGAAGAAAAACTGAAAACCAATAAGGGTAATTTGAAAAAAGCAGCTATTGACCTGGCTAAGGACTGGCGTCAGGATAGAATCTTGAGACGCCTGGAAGCAATGCTTATTGCGGGTGATAAAGATTCCATTCTGCTTATAAACGGAGCAGGCGATGTTTTAGAGCCCGATGATAATATTATAGCCATTGGCAGTGGCGGAAATTATGCTTTGGCAGCAGCTCGCGCTTTAGCACATAAAACCAAACTCGGAGCAAGCGAAATTGCCGTAGAAGCACTGAATATTGCTTCAGGAATATGCATTTATACTAATAATAACTATATTGTAGAGGAAATATAAATTGTTAATTAATGAATACTTAACTCCTAAACGGATTGTTGAGGAACTGGATAAATATATTATTGGCCAAGACCAGGCAAAACGCTGTGTAGCAATCGCTTTACGCAATCGGTGGCGGCGTCAGCAAATTTCCGGTGACATCAAGGGTGAAATTATGCCTAATAATATCATCCTGATAGGACCTACCGGTATTGGTAAGACAGAAATTGCCAGAAGAATTTCCCGTTTAACAAATGCTCCCTTCATCAAAGTGGAGGCATCCAAATTTACCGAAGTAGGTTATGTGGGACGCGATGTAGAATCAATGGTGCGTGAACTGATGAACTATGCGGTTAGCCAAGTGCGCGAAGCAATGATTGAAGAGGTGCGTCCCGAAGCGGAAAAGAATGCTACGGAAATGATTTTAGATATATTGCTTCCTCGTAGTAAAAAGATGAAGCAAAATGCTAATAACACCGATACACCTGAATATGAACGCTATTTACGCAGTCGGGAAAAAATGCGCAAAAAACTGCTTTCCGGTAGCTTGGATGAAAAGGAAATTGAAGTTGAACCTGAAACAGATAACCTTCCCAATTTTGAGATTTTTCCGGGACCGGGACTGGAATTACTGGATTTTGACCTCAGCGAAATGTTTTCCAATATTTTTCAAGGGAAAGGAACACCCAGGAAAATCAAAACCACTGTGCATACTGCTTGGAAACGCAATGTGGAAAACGAAATTAACCGTCTGATAAGTAAAGACAAACTTGTTGAAACAGCTAAGATAGCAGTGGAAGAAAACGGTATTATTTTCATTGATGAAATTGATAAAATAGCCAATACTGATAAACAGGTAGGTATTGATGTTTCGCGTAGTGGTGTTCAAAGAGACCTGCTTCCTATTGTTGAAGGCAGTAAAGTTCCTACCAAATATGGAATGATTGATACTTCGCATATCTTGTTTATTGCAGCAGGCGCTTTTAACACGGCAAAACCATCAGACCTCATTCCGGAATTGCAAGGCAGGTTTCCTATCCGGGTGGAATTGAATAGTTTAACACAGAAGGATTTTGAACGCATTTTAACAGAACCGGAAAATTCTTTAACTAAACAGTATCAGGCAATTTTCCGGAGTGAAGGAGTAGAACTGAAATTTATGCCGGAAGCGATTCGGGAAATTGCCCGTTTTGCTGCTTTAGCCAATGAAAAAATGGAAGATATTGGAGCTCGGCGTTTGCATACAGTGATGAATAAACTATTGGATGATTTTCTGTTTGAAATGCCTTCCGAGACACTAAAAAGCGTTAAAATCACGAAAAAAATGGTAACCGAGCACCTTAGTCCCGTAATTGAAAGTGAGGACCTTTCCCGATTTATCCTATAGCGATGGTAATCAATAAAATAAAAGAAATTTTTGTCTCTTTAACTATCCGTAACTACCGCATTTTTTTTATAGGGCAGGGAATTTCTTTAATCGGAACTTGGATACAGCGAACAACTATGGGCTGGTTCGTTTATCGCTTAACCGGTTCTGCTTTTTTACTTGGCTTAGTAAGTTTTCTCTCAATGATTCCTTCGGTTTTTGTAAGTCCCTTTATAGGTGCTTGGGCAGACCGTTTAAACCGTCATCGGACAATGATTCATACGCAAATTGCTTTTTGCCTGCAAACAGGTATTTTGGCATTATTGGTTTTAACCAGAGTAATCAATAAGCAGGTTTGGTTTCCAATTTTGATTTTATCTTTTATTCAAGGAATTATTGATGCTGTGGATGCTCCTATTCGTCAGAACTTTTTAATGGACCTTGTTTCTTCCAGAACATTATTGCCCAATGCTATAGCAACCAATTCCGCTATGTTTAATGGAGCGCGTTTGATTGGACCTGCTATTGGAGGTTTTTTAATAATGTTGTTCAGTGAGGGGGTTTGTTTTGCTATTAATGCAATTTCTTATATACCTGTTATTATTTCATTGTGTTTCATAAAGATAAGCTATCCTCCCCTTCCTCCTCAGAAAGAACCGACGCTGAAGAAAATATTTTCGGGGTGGAAGTATTCCTGGGAGAATATACCTATTCGCTTTTTGCTTAGTAACCTTGCTGTTTTCACTGTTTTCGGGATGTCTTTTTCCACTTTGATGCCTATTTTTGCCAAGGATATTTTACACGGCACTTCGGCAACGCAGGGTTTGCTAATGTCTTCAATGGGTGTAGGAGCTTTATGTGGTTCATTCTTTTTAGCTTCGCGCAAAAATATTCGGGGAATGCCAAGTCGTTTAGTTTATTTATGTTTAACTTTCAGTATTGCCTGTATATTGTTTTCGCTTTCCGGGTCAATTCCGCTTAGTATGTTCTTTATGGTGTTTTTAGGTTTGGCGGGAATGATGACAATGGCTACTACGAATACTTTAATTCAAAGTATTTCTTCTCTGGAAATGCGAGGAAGAGTTATTTCTCTTTATACAATGGCTTCAGTGAGTATGTCTCCATTAGGAAGTTTGCTAATGGGAACTTTATCCAGCAGAATTGGAGCTCGCTTCACTTTGATTGTGTGTGGTTTGGTATTATTATTGTGGTCATTAAACGGCTTGAGGATAGTTCCGAAATTTTTGCGAGGTGTCTTAAGAATGTTAATTATTAGCGATAATACGGATGTTTACAGGCAAAGAGTTTTGGCACCGGAGATTTCTGCAAGATGAAATTGTTCTATTATTTGGGGAAAAGAGAACCTGACTACCGCACTTTGATGCACCTTCAAAAGGATTTTATGTTGGAAGGAATAAAAATTCCCGTTTCGCGTTTAGTTGTTGCTGAACAAACACATTCCAAAGAAGTGCACATTTGTCGGGAAATTGATTGTGGAGCAGGCATCGGTAATAAGCCCCAAATTCCTTTAGCAGATGGTTTAATTACCAATATACCCTATCAATATTTACTTATTCGGACTGCTGATTGCTATCCAATTTTATTAATGGATAGTCGCAGAAATGTAGTTGCAGGTCTTCATTGCGGTAGAGAAGGGACACAGAAAAATATAGTTGGAGAAGCAATAAGAAAGATGAAAAGTCATTTTTATTGCCAGTTGACCGATATCATAGCCATAGTAGGTGCCGGTATTTGTCATAAACATTATGAAGTAAGCCAGGAACTCTTTGATAACTTTAATAGAGCTCTCCGAAAAATGGGATTGGAACCGGATTTAACACAAAACAGGCATCTTAACCTCAGGAAAATTCTCAATGCTCAACTTATTAAAGAAGGAATTCCGGAAATCAATATTGAAAATGTTAATGATTGCACTTTTGAAAGTTCCAATTATCATTCCTATCGTCGGGAAAAAACCAATAACCGTCAAATAAATATTGTGGGTATCCTTTATGGCTAAAACTTATGTTAATAAAGAAGGAAATCTGATTTTGGAAATCCGCGAGGAACCTCTATCTGCTTGGCTAACAATCAAAAAAACGGACTTCCTTATAGATGAAAATGAAATTCTTGCCCTTATTGAAGAAGCAGGCATTAAAAGCGGATTTGACGAAGCGATTGATTATATATGCAAACATTCACTGGAAAAGGAATTTGAAGTTCCCTTTCCTATTGCTATGTGCAATAAAAAAGAAGTTACCAGTATGTTACGCTATAACTTTAATCCTGATTTGCTTTCCCGTCCCGAAAACGGAATAAATATTAGCACTTTGGAGAAATTGAAGGTTTTTCGTTCAGGAGATG
>Ga0208040_1003084_pt1 | contig 13828 bp, 13 predicted proteins | sample AD_UKC083_MetaG_FD_184431 | JGI IMG/M metagenome (GOLD analysis project Ga0208040, IMG submission 184431) | Active sludge microbial communities of municipal wastewater-treating anaerobic digesters from USA - AD_UKC083_MetaG (SPAdes) (version 2) | ecosystem: Engineered > Bioreactor > Anaerobic >...
GCCGAAATTGACCGCTACTGCCAGCAGGTGGGCATTGACTGGTTTGCCTCGGTGTGGGATGAGCCCTCGGTGGATTTTCTGGAGCAGTTCAACCCGCTGTGCTACAAGGTCCCCTCGGCCTCGCTGACCGATCATGGGCTGCTGCGGCACCTCAAGAATACCGGGCGCCCCATCATCCTCTCGACGGGCATGTCCACCATGGAACAGATCCGCACGGCAGTGCCCCTGCTGGATATGGACAAGCTGGTGATCTGCCATACCACCAGCGCCTATCCCTGCGAGCCCGAAGAGCTGAACCTGCGCATGGTGCAGACCCTGCGCGACATCTATCCCTGCCCGATTGGTTACTCCGGGCACGAGGTGGGGCTGGTGCCTTCCGCCGTGGCTGTGGCGCTGGGCGCCTGCGTGGTAGAGCGGCACATCACCCTCGACCGGGCCATGTGGGGCAGCGACCAGGCCGCCTCGGTGGAGCCGGGCGGGTTTGAGCGCCTGGTCAAATACATCCGCGTGACCGAGCAGTCTGTGGGCGATGGCGTCAAGCGCGTCTATGCCAGCGAACTGCCCTCACAGCGCAAGCTGCGCCGGGTCAACGGCGAGTCGTAGCGCGGGCCTGGGGTTAGAAATTCGGGCGTGCGGCTTTAGGCCGCACGCCTGTTTTTTTATTTTGTTGGGTCGAAAGAGGAAAAAAGACAAGTTTCATTTCCAAAATGTAAATTAAGCTTGACAAAACGTAAAGCTTGCTGTATACTAATGACATTCAGAAAACAGAATAGGAGAACAGGAAATGAAAAAAGCTGGAAAACAATACATGATACGATTTTCAATATCGATGTGGATATATGCTCTTGTGCTGGTCTTGGCGGTCTTATTTGTGAATGCAAACCGCGAGTCAGCCTTGCGGTTCCCGGTGATGCTGCTCCCGGCAGTACCCATTTTCTTTGCACTTTTGGCTTTTGTGAACTACTTTCAAACCATGGATGAACTGCAAAAGCGCATCCAGTTGTACGCGCTGGCTTTGTCTGTGGGGGGGACGGCCATGATTGCAATGACCTATGGGCTGCTTGAATTGGTCGGCGCGCCGCATCTTTCGTGGGTGTGGATCTTTCCGCTCATTGTGGGGTTGTGGGGCCTCGGCTTTTATATCGCCTCACGAAGGTTCTCATGAAGAACCAGCTTAAAGTGCTGCGCGCACAGCGTGACTGGTCACAAGCTGACCTGGCGGACCGCCTGGACGTTTCCCGCCAGACGGTCAACGCGATCGAAACGGGCAAATACGATCCCAGTCTGCCGCTGGCTTTCAAGATTGCACGCCTGTTTGGGCTAACAATCGAGCAAGTCTTTGAAGAGGAGCCCGAAGAGGGAAGGACTTAGATCCAATCTTAATAATGATGTGGGGTACACCCCAGTAAATATTTTTCAGATAGCTACTAAAAGGGAACCCGGGTTACTGCGTCTCGGTATAGGGTTTGCGGCGGAGGTGTTTGACGGCGCTGTATTTGCTGGCCTGCGGCTTCCAGCCCAGGTTGCCCATCAAGCGGTAGAGCCCGGCGGGAATCACGGGGCGGTTCCAGATGGCCTGCGCCGTCGGCGGGATGGCTTCGCCTTTTGCCAGGGCTTCCGCCGCCTGGTCCAGCGCCAGTTTGACCGGGATGGCGCGGCCGTCCAGCTCGTTGAGCGGAGTGCCGTGCACCAGGCCCGGCCCGGCTCCCAGTGTCAGCCCGCCGGCCCAGCCAAAGCCCACCTGCTGCGCAAACTGACCGCACACTGCCAGCGCATTGGCGCCATGCTGCGATTCGGGGTAGCCGCAGTTGGTGATGGCGGCAAAACGCAGCGGTTTGGGCTGCCGCGCGGCTACCTGCTCCAGCAGGGTGATCACCGGCGCGGGCAGGCTGTCCACATAGAGGGGGAAGGCCAGCACCGCCAGGTCAGCCTCGGCCAGGGTTTGAAGCAGGGCCTGCATTTTCTCGGGCTGGTTGAGCGCCGGATAAATCAGGATGGTGTCTGTCTGCACGCTGCGGGCGGCAAGTTGTTCCATAAGGTAGCTGCCCAGGGCGTGAGAGCTGCTGCCGCGGCCCCGCGGGCTGCCCACCAAAAGCACAGCCCGGCGCGGCGGCACGGCGGCTGCCGGAGCCAGGGGCGGCTGGGGCAGCGCCGTTGCGGGGATCTGCGCGCCAGCTTCCAGCGCTTGCAGCCAGGCATCGGCCTGGGCGCGCAGTTCAGCATCCGACTGGGTGGACAACGCCACACCGCAAACCGAGCGCCGGGCGTAAAAGTTGAGCGTGTTGCGGTGCGCCAGGTGCCGGAAGATGCCCTCTGCCTGAAGGTCGGGGGCAGCCTGCCAGCCGGCGAGCAGAAAATCGGGGTAGCGAGCATAGCGGCGCCGGTGGTGGGTTTCACCTGCCAGGCGGGTGAAATAGGGCGAAATGTTTTGAATCAGATGATCCACCGCCCGCTTGAGCAGGGCCGAATACCCGCCAAAGGTGACCGGGGTCAGGTCTATGACCAGGTCGCTGTTGACGATTGACGCCGCAATCTGGCGGTTATCATCATCAAAATTACAGACGCCCGGGGTGCGCACCCAGCAGAAAAAATCACCGGCGCAGGGCGCAATCTTCTTTTCGCGCAGCAAAACCGACTCCACCTGCCAGCCGCGGGCCTGCAGGGCAGCCTCCAGCGCCTGCTGCAGGCGCTGCCCGGTGAGATCATTGGCATCCGAACCATTGAGCAGAAGGGCTTTCATCATTTACTCCTGAAAAAACTGACGCCAGATGGCGTTCAACTCAAACCGATAGAGGGCTTCGCCGGTAGGCTCAAACGGCGGCAGGCTGCCGCCAATCTCGAGCGAGACCAGGCCGTGCACGCGGGCCCAGATGAGCACCGCCACCGACAGCGAAAGCAGGTCCACCTCGCCGCCGAATTTTTTCCACAGTTCAAACAGGTCCAGGCAGCCGCCCGGGGCTGGCTGTGGGAAGTCACCCGTGTGCAGCCGCCCGGCGGCGCGCAGCGCCTCCACCACGCTTGCCAGCGCGCTGAGGGCCCGCGCCCCCGCCGGAAAGGTCTGCTCTGAGGGCGGCATATACCCCGGCAGCGGCGTGCCAAAAATCAGTTGGTAGCGCTGCGGGTAATCCAGCGCCCACTGGCGGTAAGCCCAGCCGGTTGCCATGAACCGCCCCTGCAGATCAGCGGGTGGGATGGCATCCCGCGCGGCGAGCTGTGAATCGCCAAACGAGGTAAAGGCCTCAATCACCAGGGCAGTCACCAGGGCGTCGCGGTCGGGGAAATAGTTGTAGATGGCCGGGGCAGTGATGCCCAGGCGGCGGGCAATGGCCCGCAGACTGAGTGCCGGTGCGCCCGATTCGGCAATTTGCTGCCAGGCGGCGGCTTTGATGGCCTGGGGCAGGTTGGGTTTTTCGGCGGTGCGGGGCAGGCGAGGGGACATGGGCCTCCTGAAATCTAAACGCTGTATATTTACAGTGTAAATATACAGCGTTTATTTGAGGTTGTCAAGGGGTTAGATTTGGTGCTGGCTGCCCCGGGTTTCCGGGCAATGCTTGTCGCTTTTATGGGGTTTTGAACGCCGCGTCTTTTCAGCAGTGCTATAATTAAGCGTACAGGAGCCGCCCATGGTTGAAATCCATCACATCAACGAAATCCGCCCCCGGTTGCTGGGGGAATGAGCGGCGAACCCTACTTTGAAACCCACTGCGTCTGGGTGGCCTCGCTGGTGGACCGGTTGGTCGCCAACGAAGCCTGGACGATTGCCGCCCTGCTGCACGACAGCGTGGAAGACCGCGACTCCAGCTTTGATGCCATTCGCGAGCACTTCCCCGGCGGGCTGGGCGAGGAGGTGGCCCGCGTGGTGGATGGCGTGACCAAGCTCAGCGCGCCTAAAGATGGCCGCACCCGCGAGATGGCCACCCTGGCCAAGATCGCCCGCTTCCGCGACCCCGGCGTTTTCCTGGTCAAGCTGGCCGACAAGACCCACAACATGATGACGGTGGGCCATATGCCGCCCGAAAAGCGCCGCCAGAAGGCCGTGGAGGCCATTCGGGCCTATGGCAAGCTGGCGGGCATCCTCAACTGCTACCGCTGGCGCCGCTTCCTGGAAGATATCTCCTTCCCCCATGCCGAGCCCGAGACCTATACCTTTGTCAAAAGCCGCATTGACAGCGACCCCCGCCTGCAGCCTGTGACCATCAATCAGACCATGACCCACCTGGGCGAACTGATGGATCGCGCCGGCATTGACGGCCGCGTGGAGATCATCGTCAACGGTTACTGGCAGGCCTGGCAGAAGCTGCGCCGCATGGCGCGCGTCCGCAAGACCTCGTTGAGTAATTTTGGCGACCTGAACGACCTGATTTCATACCGCCTGATTGTGAACAGCAATGTGGACTCCGACTGCTACCTGCTGCTGGCGCGGGTCAACCGTTTTTTGGCCTCGTTTTTGGATCAGGACCGCTTTGATGATTATATTGCCAGCCCACAGAACGGCTACCGCGCCCTGCAGGTCACCGGGTTGATGCCCGGCCTGGGCGCGATTGAAATTGCCATTGCGCCCTGCAGGTCACCGGGTTGATGCCCGGCCTGGGCGCGATTGAAATTGCCATTGCCACCGACGAAATGGAAGGCGAAAACCTGTGGGGCATTGTGTACAACATTCAGCAGGGGCGCGATATCAGCCTGTACCGCCCGGTGGAAATTTTGACCCCCTCTGGCGGCACCCGCTTTGTGCCCGAAGGCTCCACCGTGCTGGATGCGGTGGCCTCCATTCAGCAGGAATTTTTGCTCGACAAGATCAGCGCCATCAAAATTAACGACCGGCTGGCCCACCTGTGGGACCGGGTGCAGCCCGGCGATCTGGTGGAAGTGGTGACGGGCGGGCAAGTGGTGACGGGCGGGCAGCGCCTGCACCCCACCGAAGAATGGCTGGGGCACTGCAACGCCTCTACCCAGCGGCTGGTGCAGGCCGTGCTGGCTACTGAAGCTCTCAAACACCAGGCGGAGGAGGGCCGCCAGATGCTCCGCCCGCTGCTGATGGCGCGCGGCATCATCAACCTGGATGATGTGCAGGCGCTGGAACCCGACCGCCTGACCAATCTGCTGGAGCGGCTGGGCTGCAGCGGGGTTGAAGACCTGTATGTGGCCTTTGGCGGCGGGGCCATCCGCCCGACCGAGCTGGTGGATGTGCTGGATGAGGTAGGCCTGACCTGCGAAACCCTGCAGTGGACGACGATCAACCTGGAAGGTACCGCCGCGTCCAACCGTCCGGGGGTGCTGGCCCGGCTGGCGGGGCTGGTATTCAATGCCGGGGGCAATATTCTGCGCTCGGTGAACAACACCCTGCCCGGCGGCGGGTTTGAGCTGCGGATTGTGGTGCGCCACCTGGAAGCCGAAAAACATGCCTTCCTCAAGCAGGCCTTCGGCGAGTGCGATGTATCCCTCGAATGGCTGGAGATTGTGTAGGGGGCGTTCTGCGTACCAGGTTCCACATGCGGCCGCGCGTCATCATGAAAGTCACCGGGCCACACCCAAAATCGGATACCCAACCCCCAACGAAAGGCGCCACAGCCCGGCAGGTTAAACAAACCCGCCGGAGGGTTTGGCTCCGGCGGGGTCATTTTAGCGGGTTCAGCCCGGTTAGCTGCGGGCGGGCCGCTGCTCGCTCTTGCGCAGGTAAAGCTTGGTGAACTCTTCGGCAATGGCTGGCAGCAGCGCCAGGCCAACCACCGTCAGCCACTTATCCCAGGACAGGAAGTGGGTGTTAAAGACGGTCTGCAGGAAGGGCACATTGACCACCAGCAGCATCAGCACAATGGACAGCGCCACAGCGTACTGCATGTACTTGTTGGAGAACAGGCCCAGGCGGAAGACCGAGGCCCGCTCAGAACGCACGGTGTAGGCACGGAACAGCTCGCACAGCGAGAGCGTGACAAAGGCCATCGTCTCGGCGGTCTTCACATCGGCCACATGCACCCAGTCGTTGAACTGGATCAGGAACCAGATCGGGTTCATGCCATCGGGGATGGTGATGCCGGCGGTATGCTGCAGCTCCCAGATCAGGCCAATGGCAAAGGCGGTCAGCACGGCGCCGGTCTGCATGATGGTTTGAATGCCGATGCCCAGCCGCATGGATTTGTTGATGATCGGCTCTTTCTTGGGCCGCGGGGCGCGCTCCATCACATCGGGGTCGCCTTTTTCCATCGCCAGGGCCAGCGCCGGGGCGCCATCGGTCAGCAGGTTGAGCCACAGCAGTTGGATGGCCGTCAGCGGGGTGGGGACGCCTGCCAGCGTGGCGAGGAAGATGATCATAATCTCGGCCACGTTGGAAGACAGCAGGAAGAACACAAACTTGCGGATGTTCGCATAGATGATGCGCCCCTGCTCCACTGCCGAGACGATGCTGGCGTAGTTATCATCGGTCAGCACCATGTCGGCGGTTTCTTTCGCCACATCGGTGCCGGTGATGCCCATCGCCACGCCAATATCCGAGGCCTTGATCGCCGGCGCATCGTTGACGCCGTCGCCGGTCATGGCAACCACCTCATCGTTGGCGCGCAGCGCATCCACAATGCGCATCTTATGTTCCGGCGAAACCCGGGCAAAGACATCGGTGTGCTGCACTTCGTGCTGCAGCTCGGCATCGGTCATCTCATTCAACTGCGCACCGGTCAGCACCTGGTGCCCCGGCGAGAGTAGATGAATGCTCTCGGCAATGGCCTTGGCGGTGTTGGGGTAGTCGCCGGTGATCATAATGGTGCGGATTCCGGCGCCGCGGGCGGTTTCGAGCGCCGGGCGGACTTCGGTGCGGGCCGGGTCAATCATGCCGATCAGACCCACAAAGATCAGGTCCCGCTCCAGATCATCGTTATCCACTTCTTCGGGCAGGGCCGGGATGGCGCGGTAGGCCACGCCCAGCACACGCAGCGCGCCCTGCGTCATGGTGTCGTTGGCGGCCAGAATACGGGCGCGGGCGGCCTCATCCAGCGGCAGAGCCTGATCGTCAGAAATGTGCTGATAGCGGTTGCACAGGTTCAAAACCACATCCGGCGCACCCTTGACGGCAATGGTGTACTGTTGCGCGTGATGGTACAGCGTGGCCGGGGTGATCTCGCTGCGCGGGTCGTTGATCAGGTGCATGGTGACCATGCGCTTGCGGGTCGAGTCGAAGGGGATTTCGTTCTCGCGCGGGAAGGCGGCAATCAACTGCTCCAGGCCCAGCCCGGCTTTGGCCGCGGCCACAATAATGGAGCCTTCGGTGGGGTCGCCGATGATGCGGTACACGGGGTCGCCGCCTTCTTCGGAGGGCGTCACTTCCAACTGGGCATCGTTATTCAATACGCCCAGCCAGAGGGCTGTCATGGCGGCGGGGTACTGGTGCAGGTCCACGGCTTTGCCGTCCACCATAAACTCACCCTGCGGGCGGTAGCCCGTGCCGGTCACATCCACAAACTGACCATCCACCCAGAGCTTGGTGACGGTCATCTCGTTCTGGGTGAGGGTGCCGGTCTTATCCGAGCAGATGACGGTGGCTGAACCCAGCGTCTCCACCGAGGAGAGGCGGCGGATGAGCGCGTGGCGGTGCACCATCTCGCGCATGCCCAGCGCCAGGCTGATGGTCACAACCGCCGGCAGGCCCTCGGGCACGGCAGCGATTGCCAGACTGACGGCGATCATGAACAGATCCACTACTTCTTCCAGGCCGGTGGCGGTGGTGAACAATTCAGCGAAGCCCATGGAACCCAGGGCGCGGATCAGCCCAACCAGGAAGACCAGGCCGCAGACGGCCAGCGCGCCGTAGCCCAAAATCTTGCCCAGTTGATCCAGGCGCTGCTGCAGGGGGGTATTTTCTTCTTCCACGCTTTGCAGCATGGTGGCGATCATGCCGAGCTGGGTGTGCATGCCGGTGCTGGTCACCACACCGCGGCCGCGGCCGTAGTTGACCACCGTGCCCATAAAGACCGTGTTCTTGCGGTCACCGAGGGGAATATCCCGGTCAAGCGAGATGGTGGCGTTTTTCTGCACCGGCACCGATTCGCCCGTCAGGGCGGCTTCTTCGGCGCGCAGGTTCACGGCTTCCAGCAGGCGAATATCGGCGGGCACAAAATTACCCGCTTCCAGATAGACGATATCGCCGGGCACCAGCTCGCGCGCCGGCACGGAAACGCGGTGCCCGCTGCGCAGCACCTGCGCTTCAGGGGCCGCCAGCTTCTTCAGGGCCGCCAGGGCCTGTTCAGCCCGGCTTTCTTGAATGACGCCCAGAACCGCATTGAGGACGACAATGGCAAGGATGGCGCCGGCGTCAATCCATTCGCCCAGCAGGGCCGAGACCACCGCCGCCACGATCAGCAGAATAATGACAAAATTATTGAGCTGGTCAATGACCATTTTGAGGAAGGTGGTGCGGGGGGCTTCCACCAGTTGATTCAGACCGTACTGCGCCTGGCGCTTTTCCGCTTCTTCGGTGGTCAGGCCCTGTTCGATCTGTGTACCCAGGCTGCTCAGCACTTCTTCGGCGCTCAGCGCGTGCCAGGTTACCGAGAAGTCCTCTGCGGTGGGCTTCTCCGAGGGATGAGAGGATGCAGTCATAGGCTATGCTCCAACAATAAGGATTAAGGGCGGCTGAGCCGCCCGGGGATAGGCCTGGGGTTATTCGCTTGTCATCCCCGGGCCGATATAGGCGCCGGGGAGAATGGTCGCATCTTTGGGGATGACCACAATGCCATCCCGCACCACATAATTTTCGCCGTCAATATCGGTGCCGCGCGGGAAGGGCCGGATGACCACATTGCTGCCGATGCGGGCGTTTTTATCCACAATGGCGCCTTCCACATGGGCGCCGTTGCCAATGCCAATCGGCACATTGCCATCGATTGACTCGCAGGCGACATTGTCATAGTAGTCAGCGCCCATCATCACTGTATCCACAATCCGCACATTGCTGCAAATGCGGCTGCGCACACCGATCACCGAGTGGCGGATATCGGCGTTTTGGATGCAGCAGCCTTCAGCCAGCAGCACATTTTCCAGCGAGCTGTTTTCTACGGTTGAGCCGGGCAGGTAGCGGGCGTGGGTATAGATGGGGCGATCCTGGTCAAAGAAGTTGAAAGGCGGGTTGGGATCTGCCAGCGCCAGGTTGGTATCATAAAACGAGCGGATCGTTCCGATGTCTTCCCAGTAGTCGTCAAAGTGATAGGCATACACCGAGTGGGTCTGAAGCGCATTGGGAATGACATGCGTGCCAAAATCGTCAAAAGAGGTCTTTTCCACCAGCTCAATCAGGGCTTCAATCTTGAACAGATAAATACCCATCGAGCCGAGGAAGGGGCGCCCGGCATCGCTGCGGCTGACCATCTCCTGCAGGGTGGCGGGGTCGCGGGGTTTTTCGGCAAAGCGGGTGATGTGCTGGGTGGCATCCACCTTGAGGATGCCAAAGCGCCCGGCTTCGCCGGCGGGCACGGGCTGCACAGCCACGGTGATGTCGGCGTCATTATCCCAATGGAACTGGGACATGGCGGCGTAATCCATGCGGTAGAGGTGATCGCCCGCCAGGATGAGCACATCTTTGGCGCGGGCGGCGCGAATTTCGTAGAGCTGCTTGCGCACGGCATCGGCGGTGCCCTGGTACCAGTCTTCGCTGGCGATGGTCTGCTCCGCCGCCCAGACCTGCACCCAGCCGAGGTGGAAGGTATCAAACTGGTAGGTGCGGGTGATATGCCGGTGCAGCGACACCGAGTTGAACTGCGTCAGCACGGCAACGTGGAAGATGCCCGAGTTGATGCAGTTGCTGATGGGAATATCAATGAGCCGGTACTTGCCCGCAATTGGCACGGCAGGCTTCGAGCGCACTTTGGTCAAAGGGTACAGGCGGGCGCCGCGCCCACCGCCCAGAATCACAGCCAGCACATTATCCAGCGATGACATAGACTCCTCCTCCGGCTCATTAAATTAAAAGTCACTTGTACACCGAGAGTATAGCACAAAGCCCATTTTAATGGGTGCGTCCGATTCAAACTTAAATGGCGTGACTTATGTCGTGATTTTAAACAGCCCGCTCAGGCTTTAAATTTTCTAGAATCTCAGAATACCTCACACAGTTTAAGTAACCAGGATGAAGTATGATAAAATACAAAACAGCTTCACATTCTTAGGAGGAGAAATGTATTGCTCATCGTGTGGCACAAAAAATGAAGATGGTGTTAATCAGTGCGTATCTTGTGGCGCCAGTCTGATTTCGACCCCGGCCCCGGTTATGCCCCCGCCGCCAGCCTATCAGCCTTATCCCCAGCCCCCTATTTCCAGCAAGAGCAAGTCCACTGCTGGCATCCTGGCTATTCTTTTGGGCGGCATTGGAGCGCATAAGTTTTACCTGGGCGAAACGGGAATGGGGATTCTATATCTCTTATTCTCCTGGACTGGTATTCCTCTTATTATTGGGTTGATTGAAGGGATTATTTATCTCACCCAATCTGATCAGGAATTTGCATCCAAGCATCCCTAAAAGCATGTAATGTGTATATCACGTCGGGCATGGTCGCTATGCCCGACGTGGGCTAAAAATCAGTGAGAAACAGCCCGCCCAGGGCTGCGCAGGCAGCCGGCGCCTCAAGGACATCGGTGCTGCTGCAAAACTGATTCACACTCCCAAATGAGGGCAGGCTGCGCAGCACATCAGATTGCAGCGTGGCCTGCAGTGCACTGGCAAACCGCCCGGCATCCAGAATGGTAAAAGGCCGCCCGTGGAAGGAGCGGGGTTGGGTATCCAGCGGCGGGGTGAGGCCCAGGGCGTTGTGCTGTTCGGCCAACTGCCGGGCCGCGGCGCACAGCGCGGCCTCGCGGGCGGGCCAATTGTCCGCCGCCAGGGCAGCCTGCAGGTCGGGCAGCAGGGCCTCGGCCAGGGGCAGCTGCGCAAACGCCGTGCCAAACCATTTGGCATAGGGGGTATAGCGCCGCGCCTGCAGAAAAGCCAGGCGCATCAGGTCTTGCACCAGCCGGGCGGTAATCACCCGTGAGCCCAGATCGTCGCCCAGGTCGCCGGTGCGGCCCACAAACGCCTCCTCCTGACTGATGCGCGTCCACTGGCAGGCCAGCAGATAGCGCCAAACCTCATCGGGATAGTAGGCCAGCGACTGGCGTGCCCCTTCCAGCCCCAGATCATCGTGATAGACCGCCCCCGCAGTGACCGCCAGCAGCTTCTGCTCGGGGAAGGTCAGCCAGCGGGTTTCAGTCAGCGGCTCGCCGGGGGTCAGCCCCAGCTCAGCCTGCAAAAAGCCGGGCAGTGTGTTCAGCGCCACCAGGTGATCCACCGGGCCCTGCTCGATGAATTGCAGCAGGCGCACGCCTGCCTCATCGGATGGGCCAAAATGCGTGGGATAGCCGCAGAACGTCAGTGGCAAATGCTGGCGCAGGGCGGCATCCACCGCGACGCGGTGCGCGTCAAAATCGGCCTCGGGCAGCAGCAGCACCAGGCGCGGCCCCCACATATGATCGCGCGACATGGGCGTATCAAAGCCCAAAACATCTGAGCCATAGCCAATCAAGCCAGCGGTGTGCGGCAGGCCCGGGAAAAACTGCGCCAGCAGCGGCGCAACGGCTTCAGCATAAAACCGCCGGTTCAGTTCCTGTCCGGGGATGAAGGGAACGGGGCTGAGGCCCCAGTTGGGTTGGGTCATCGAAAAGTCTTCAGGCTCCTCTGGTGCCGGGGATGCTCTAACTGTATCACATTTGGCGGGCCAAAATATGATTGACTTTAGCCCTCAATCCGGCTATGATTAATTCACTTCGCCTTTTGGAGGAATGAATGACATTATTGAAACAATTGGCCGGGCTGATGCTGGCCTTGATCTTGCTGGCTGGCTGCACCTCCACCCCGGCAGAAACCCCGGCCGCTACCGCGGCCCCCGCAGCCGGAGCGCTGCCAACCCTGCCCGCCGGGGCGGTCTTTCAGGTGATTGACGCCAATGGTGTGGTCACGCTGTTCGGCGGCGCCGAACTGGGCGAACTGCCGCTGGGGCAGATCACCGTGGAAGAGAAAGTTGAAGAAGGCCCCCGCCTGCTGGATGTTCTGGCAGCCGCTGGGGTCACTGCATTTAATGAAGTCACACTGACCGGCCCCGCCAGCGCCATGACGCTGACCGCCGACCAGGTGGACGACCAGGTGCTGCTCGACCTGACCAATCACGGTACGGTCAAACTGGCCTCGCCCTACGTGCCCAAAGCCGACTGGGTGAAAGACATCACCCTGATTCAGGTGAAGTAGATGCGATTTTTACTCGGACTGGACGATACCGATAACCTGGAAAGCCGCGGCACCGGGCACCGCGCCCGGATGCTGGGATTGACCCTGGCCGAAGCTGGCCTGGCGCAGCTCATCGGCATCACCCGGCACCAGTTACTCGTCAGCCCGTTGATCCCTTACACCTCGCACAACAGCTCAGCCTGCCTGGAACTGGAGGCGCCTGCCGCCAACCGGAAGACCATCTGGCAGGCGGCGCGTGATTTTACGCAAACTGACAGCGCCCCCGGATCAGATGCCGGGCTGTGCCTGGCAGATGCGGCCCAGGCTGCCGGGTTGAAAACCTGGGGGCAGCGCGCCAAGCGGGAGGTGCTGCAAAAAACCGATGCCCTGGCGCTGGCGGCTGAAGCTGGCCCCTGGCTGGCCGAACTGACCGGCGATGGCGGCGGAATTATTGGCGCCGCGGCGGGGGTGGGGCTGCGCGCTGGCGGCAGTGACGGCCGCTACCTGTGGCTGCCGGGCCTGCGCGAGCTGACCGGCCGCCTGCCTGTCCATGAGATTATGGCCCAGACCGGCATTGGGCGCATTTGCACTCCGGCCGGGTTAGACCTGCCCGCCGATGCGCTTCTGGATGTGGGCGAATGGCTGCGCCCCGTGCTTTTAGATGCTATCCCTGTCTTGTTGGTTGAGGAGGATCATGATGGAAACTGGCACACTCTCGCAAAAGAAGACGTTAAGCAGCGTTCTCAGTAAGGCGCAGGTCGCCTGGTGGGAGGCGCTGCTGCTGTTCGGGCTGGGGGCCACTGCCGTTTTGCTGCACCAGGCGCTGCGGGCGCCGCTCAACCTGCCCGGGCGGCATGGGCTGGAATGGATGGCGCTGCTGATTCTGGGGCGGGCGCTCTCACGCTCGCGCGTGGCAGGGTCCATCACCAGCGTGGGGGCCGCCACCTTCTCTGTGCTGCCCATCTGGGGCGCCATGCATGATCCCTTCATCTGGCTCATTTACCTGGTTCCCGGCCTGCTGATGGATTTTGTCTTCGCCAAACTGCCGGGCATGACCGGCAAGCTGTGGTTTCTGGCGCTGCTGGGCAGCCTGGCCCATGCCACCAAGCCGCTCATCCGGCTGGTCATCACACTGATCACGGGTTTTCCGTTTGGTTCGCTGTTGTACGGCATCCTTTATCCGCTGGGCAGCCACCTGCTCTTTGGTCTGCTAGGCGGCCTGCTGGGTGGGCTGCTGGCGCTGGGTGTGCAGAAGTCTGTAAAAAAGCCCTGAGAATTTTAGATTTTTGATTTGAAATTTGAAATTGCGGGCAATTAAATATCGGAGGAGCCGGCGCACGAGAAAGGTTGTGGGGCCTCGCGGTCTGTGATGATTCCATTGACCCCCGCGTAGAACCCATCCGGCGCGTCGCGCACCCAACGTGAAACGTGAAGCCTGCTCCCTCGCACCTGGAACGTGAAACGCAAAACCCAACCCGCTAAACCCAAAACCCGGATTTAAATCGCGGGTATAATTATTTGAGGTGCAATCTCGAACGCGCCGAACCTTACTCATACCGCTGATTTTTCCCGTTGAGGCAAACCATGACT
>Ga0208040_1003095_pt1 | contig 13802 bp, 7 predicted proteins | sample AD_UKC083_MetaG_FD_184431 | JGI IMG/M metagenome (GOLD analysis project Ga0208040, IMG submission 184431) | Active sludge microbial communities of municipal wastewater-treating anaerobic digesters from USA - AD_UKC083_MetaG (SPAdes) (version 2) | ecosystem: Engineered > Bioreactor > Anaerobic >...
ATGAAGAGGGTAAACCAATGCTGATCAAGGGACGGGTGATCAAGGTGGTCGAAAAGACTGAGCAGCCGGATGCCAAAGAAGCCGGTACAGTCGTAGAAACCTACAAGGATCGTTTTGTTACTACGGTGGCTGTGCTGAAACAGGATGGCATCCAGGTGATCCAGGATGTTAAAGGTCTATCAGATTTCATGAAAGTTCACGGCGAGAAGATCGCTGCGCATGTCCTGGAAACCTATAAACCCATCTACAATCTGGACCCGACTGAAAACGAAATTGAAGTCCTCGATAATCTTGGTACGCAACGAAAAGCCCTTCCCGGGCAAGAGCGTGCTGGATTGCTCCCTGCCCAAAGACATGCGGCAGCGGCGTTAGCTCGTTCAATTCGCAGAAATGGCGTGGCCAACTGCCAGGCAGAAATGGGGACTGGGAAAACGACAATATCGACTGGTGTGATCGAGCTGCTGGATGCTTACCCGGCAATCGTGCTTTGTCCTCCACACCTTGTACCCAAATGGATCCGCGAGATCGAGGAGGTGATCCCAGGCGCATATGCACGAGAAATCCGCCGCATCGGTCGGAATAGTGACGAAGTTTATGATGTGAACGATGTCCTTGAATTCCTGGATCAATATAAGGCAGCTTATGACACTGCTCAAAAGAAAGGAGATCCAAAGCCCAAATGGGTGGCAGTGGTAGCACACACCTCTGCCAAGTTCGGGGCAGGATGGCAGCCGGCAGTTATCACCAGGAAAGCGAGAGACCCACTGACTGGAAAGATTGTGGATGCCTGTGCTTGTCCTGGTTGTGGTAAGGTCGTGATGGTTGAAAAGGACGGATTCATCGCTCCTTTGACCGATGCCTCTGAATTGGCAGAAAAACGCCAATTCTGTCACAATCGAATCCCTGGCTGGGAGTTGGATGCAGACGGGAGGACGAAACTTGATGCCAACGGTGACTCGGTATGGGGCACGCGTCCATGTGGGACACCCCTATTTGAGTTCAACGGGGCGAGGCGACATAGCATTTCGGAGTACATTACCAAACATGCTAAGGGCGCTTTCAAGCTTCTGATAGCCGATGAGGTCCATCAGTGTGCGCCGTGAAAGCGGCACAACTTGACGCGAGTTGAAATACTCGCTACCGGTTTCCCTAAAACCGGTAAAGACATGGTAGCAGGCGTTTGGTCTGAGCAGACCAGGGGTCTGAAGCCTACCGGGAAAGTACCTGTGAGGGTGAACTACGCGCCCAAAAGGCAGGGCTATCTTCAAAACCTTCCTATGATCAGGGAGTACAAATGCATGCAAGCGTCGTGAGCTTCGACACCCCAACAAGCGTAGTTGGGGGTGATGGGACCAGCGGGAGGGCTATTGGTTGCCGACCCGTCAGCGCCTTGAGCGCTGGCCGAATGCTACAAGGGTATAAGCATTCGGATGACCCCGGCGTAAAGTGCAGATCTAAGGGAAGGGTGCAAAGACAAGTTGTGTTGAACACGGGAACCTTACCAGTCTCACCCAGCAATGGGTTGGACAGCTGTCGTTGATGTGGACTGGAAGGGGCGGAGCTGCCGTAGTAGTCGTCCGGAGAAATGACAGGGACAAAAGCCCTGTACTTCGACCGGATCAAGGAAGACGGGAAAGCCGTCTGCAGGGCGAAGGGCAGCAGTCACAGGTAACACGTACTTTTAGTAGGCCTCCAAATCCGAAAGGAAAGGAGGTGGTCGCCATATACACGACACCAGAGATGCAGGCAGAAGCACCGCAAGATCGTATGCAAAGCCTGAACCGATGGATCAAGCGAACACAGGAAGTGTTAGCACATCGGAGCCTTCAGGGACGCAAGTTCCACCGTCTCTATAACCTGATGCGCACAAAACGTCTGATTGAAGTTTCGTTAGACAAAGTGCTGCGAAATGATGGGGCCAGGACGGCCGGTGTCGATGGGGTGTCAAAGGCAGACCTGAAAACGGAGGAAACCCGAAAGCAACTGACGGAAGAAATTTATCGTGAAGTGAAAGGGATGACCTACCAACCTAAACCAGTCAGAAGGGTATATATCCCAAAAGCCAATGGCGATAAGAGACCGCTGGGAATACCGACCATCAAGGATCGGGTTGTCCAGGAAATGCTGCGAGCCATTCTTGAACCGATCTATGAAGCCAAATTCTATAACCACAGTTATGGGTTTCGACCATTCCGGTCAACACACCATGCTGCAATGCGGCTGAAAGATCTTATCGGGAAACGTGGTTACAACATAGCCATTGAAGGAGATATACGGAAGTGTTTCGACCGAATTCATCACCAAAAGTTACTCAAGATTCTACGACGGACGATCCGGGATGAACGCATCCTACGTCTGGTCAAGGATTTATTGAAAGCTGGGGTGATGGAAGATGGAGCGTGGCATATGACGGATGAAGGCACACCACAGGGCGGGATTGTCTCGCCCTTGTTAGCCAACATTTACTTGAATGAGCTGGATCAATTCATAGCGGAGAAGTGGGCAAACCTGAGTGAAGTGGAAAGGAATAGGCGAAAACGCCATCGAGAAGCACTGCCTTGTTTTATTGTGCGGTACGCTGATGATTTTGTTGTCATGATCACAGGCACACAAGAACAGGCAGAAAAGCTCAAAATGGAAATAACCGACTTTCTCAACACAGAACTCCACCTGGAATTGTCAGAGGAAAAGACACTGGTAACAGTAGTGGAAAAGGGGTTTGATTTCCTCGGTTTCACTATTCGCAAATATCAGCGAGTGACTCTGATCACACCATCCAGGAAAGCGATGGAGAAATTTCGTCAAAAGGTGAGACAAAAAGTTTGGGACGGTTTCAGTAATGACGACGCAACGGGTATCGAATACCTCAACCGGTTTTTGATAGGTTGGGGGATGTACTACCGTCGGGTAAGTAGTACCAGGGATTTTAGAGATGGGGACTCTTACGTATGGTGGCGAGTTTTCCGAACCACTCATCGCTTGAGGAACCCAAAACTACATCCTGGGCAGCACTATAAAGCACATTACATACCCTACAGGTACGATATCCGGACAAAGAACAGGTGGCGAAAAGGTCGAAACTATGGCGCATGGGCAGATGAAGCCCACACCAAAGCCTACATCGTAGTACGACTGACTTTCATACCGATTCGTTACGCTCGTTTTTATAGCCAACTCAACCCGTTCGTTCGAGAGGACAGAGAACTTCTGGAGAAAAGGGAAACCTTGGAACAACCTCCAGGTGAACTCGTCGAACCCAAATACAACCCTGAATATGGGGTGGAATGGGGAACTCTACGCCGGGCGGCGTTCGAAATAGCTGGTCAGCGTTGTCAATGTTGTGGTAAGACCTTGAAACTTGAACAAACTCATGTTCATCACCAAGCAAGACGCAAAGGGTACAAACACCGTAGAAGGGCAAATCTGCTAGAAAACCTCATCGCGCTGTGTCCAGCCTGTCATGCAAAGGTTGAAAGACAAACAGCAATCTGAGGGCCTACTACAAGTGTGATTCTGTGATGGAGAGCCGGATGCGTCGAAAGGCGCATGTCCGGTTCGGAGAGGGGGGTGGGGAAACGTGCTCATTGAAAAGTGAGTAACGCGCCCTGCCCCTACTCTACTCAAATCCAAGTCATCAGATCGAGGTGTCGCGTTCCATCAACTGGTAACAGCGGTGAAGTGGACGCTAACGCTCACCGGGACATTCTTTGGCGGCAAAAGCACCTCAATTTTCTGGTTGCTGCATCGCCTGAACCACGGTGTCCGTCGTGATTTTGCTTTCCATGATGAGAAACGCTGGGCGCGGTTGTATGGAGTGCTTGAAACCACCCGAAGACGGAGACGCAATGAAGACGCCGATGAAGATGGCGTGTACACCGGTAACCGGCGCTACCGTAATCAGGCGAAAGAACAGCCGGGTGTCAGCCCGGCCATCGTGAGCCGGTTATTAGATACCACCATATTCCTGAGCCTGAAAGATCTGAACCTAGCTCTACCATCGTATAAGGAAGAAGTGGTTGCTCTGGATATGCTCGATGACCAGGGACAGCAGTATCACAGCATGGACAGCAGTTTGAAACAACTGGCTATCCAATCCAGTCGCTACCTATCTACCTGGCTTCAATGGACTCTAGCCCGACCGAATTCTGCTTTTCGGGATGAGGTTGTGGTGGTTGATGCGGTGGATGATGGCGATGGTAAAACCGTGCGGAAAGTACCGTTGATGGAGTTGCCGGCAATCAATCCGAATGGTCATAAATGGCTGCCGAAAGAGAACTGGCTGGCTGACTTTTGTAAGGTAGAAAAGCAGCAAGGGCGAAAAGTGCTGGTCTATGTTCGCCAGACTGGTACCCGGGACATTCAAGATCGGGTGATGATGCCTCTGCAAGCCAATGGACTGAGAGTCTCCATCCTGAGCGGTAATGTTGACCCACGAAAGCGTGAAGAATGGATTGCCAAACGTGTGAATACCATCGATGTTTTGATCTGTAACCCCCGGCTAGTGGAAACAGGCCTCGACCTGGTGCAATTCTCAACCGTGGTGTTCTTCGAGATCGAATATTCACTCTATACGTTGTGGCAAAGCGTGCGACGTGTATGGCGTTTGGGACAGACTCAGCCGGTCAAGGCGATCTTCTCAGTCTACAACTCGGCGATGGAAGCAAAAGCACTGGCTTTGATGGGAAAAAAGATGAAGGCCGCTCAGCTCGTTTACGGGGATGAGGTTGGAGGCGCAATTGTGCCAGAAGAGGAGGGCGACTTCCTCACTCAGCTCGCTCGCGATGTGCTAGAGGGCGCGAAGCTCTCAGATCTACAGACCTTGTTTGCCGACGATCTGCAAGTCAGCCACAATCCGATGGGCAGCCTGACGACCCCGAGCGCAGTGATCATTCCTGGACCGAAAGTGATGACCTGGGATGATTGGGTGAATCAGAAAACGGTGGTGGTCAGACGGACAAGGAGAAAGGAGGTAGTTCCGGAGGGTCAGATGGGATTTGGAATTTAGATCGACATTTAAAAAGCCTTGGAAGATTATTACCCAAGGCTTTTTAATATATCCATAGTTTGCCTATTCCTGGAATGGTTTGGGATCAAAATCGATCCAATCTATGTTATTGATAAATTTAAATCTTCTGGCCATCACCTCAAGTGCGGAAGGATTATTATCAATTAATATAAAATGTCTTCCCAATTCTTGTGCAGCCGCACCGGTGGTGCCACTGCCCGCGAAAAAGTCTAATACCTTCCCATTTTCGGCTGAAGAAATCTGAATAATGCGTTTTAAAATACCAAGTGGTTTCTGCGTAGGATAGCCAGTCTTTTCCTTACCATTCGTTGGGACGATAGTATGCCACCAAGTATCAGTCGGGGTTTTACCGCGTGCAGTTTTTTCCGGTCCTACAAGGCCTGGAGACATATAGGGTATACGCTCCATATCATCATAATTAAACACATAATCATCTGGGTTCTTTACGTAAACAAGGATGTTGTCATGCTTGGTGGGCCATTTCTTTTTTGATCGAGCTCCATAGTCATATGCCCAGATAATTTCATTTAGGAAGCTATCTCTTCCAAAGATCTTATCCAGTAAAATTTTACAATAGTGGACTTCCCGATAATCAATGTGAAAGTATAAAGAACCATTGGGTGCTAATAATCGGTAAGCCTCCAGCAATCTCGGCTCCAAAAAATCCAAATAATCATCAAATAAATCGGAGTATGATTTTGCTCCGATTTTTATAGTCTCGTATCTTTGGCCTTGAAAACCAACACGGTCACCATTTTCTGACCGTATGGTCTTAATTTGTGTACGCTGTTGTACTTTCCCAGTATTAAACGGTGGATCTATATAAATTAAATCGACAGATTCTGGAGCTATATCTTGCATGATTGTTAAATTGTCGCCAAAAATAATTTTGTTTTCCATATAACTCTCTAATAAATCCAAATCAGTGGTTAATAACTCCACGTAATTTACACGTGTCTTAATACAAATTATTCAAGGATCGCTGTAACTGACGATTTCGTGCGCTCCTTAAGTTTAATTAATTCGGAATACAAATCATCCATTATCTTCTTTACTTCTTTGAATTGTTCTTGTTGTCCCATTCTAATTGCTGCATAGACCCTCTCGGCTAATTGAGAATCAGAACACCTATAAACGCTTTCTATTTGATTAAGGGTTAAAGCAGCACATTCAAATGGGATTTCTGTGTGTTGCCCCCGGTTTCTTTGCCCGACTAAACGGACAACCTCTTGAGGAGGAATAACGTACCAAACACCATCAAAATAGATTACCAGTGTTTGGTATCTTATCGCTCGAATTTGGTTAATTGTATTTGAGGTGCAATCCTTGACGTCAACATGATACCAAACTCCATCGATATTTACCTCAGTGTCGCCTGAAGAGAAGTCATTGGAACGACGAACATTTGTTACTAGTTTTATAAATCTATCCTTAGCTTTTTGACCCTTTTGACGTAATGACTCGGCCAATTTTACTCCTCCTTATCCAAGAAGACTCCTGTTCTTTTAGCTCTCCAAGGAAAAAACTAACAGAATACAAGGCCTATACCTTTTAATTATGAAAATTCTGATTGGATGTATGTGATCTCTGTTTCTCTGCATTTCCGTTTAGTTTGATCTACTTCACTCAACTCATATTTTGAGTCGGGTTTTTGAAAAATGTCCAATCCGCGGTCAATTATGATCTTCCACCCATTATCTGCTTGGATACCACGCCGATGTACAGTCGTGCTAAAGTCGAAACTGAAAATTACACCATGTTTGATCACGCTATTTCTTATTTCATCCAGTTTTTTACTTACTTCCCGCTCTTGATAAGCATCCTCTGCAGATGTTGTCAGATTAAGTTGGACAGGACCGCCTGATGTATCGATAATCCCAATGAAAGTGATTAAATTTCTAACTTGATATTCCAACCTAACATATGGATCAATAATTAGGATTGACTTTGCACCGCTAAGGTACGGCCCAAATAAATTTTTATAACTATGACCTGTCTCTTCTTCTTGGATGTGAATTGTTTTAGGTACGAGAACACTTTCACTAATATCCAATGGGCTGGCAGTCATACGGATAGGCAAATCTGTATTTTCTTCAGGCTGATCTTCTTCATCTGATGAAATCGACACTTGCAGGTGAGTCTGGTACTGAGGTAAATCGTTAGGATCTATATATTTTGCAGGCCGATGGTATTTTTGAAATTCATCAGGATATGATGTTTTCATAGTTATGGGTGTATATTCCCTGTCAAGTTTACAAAGCTCGTCTCGCACACGCTGGCGGAACTCTACCGCAGGATTCACGCAATAATTATAAAAATCCTGTTCGGAAGGTTGTTTGTCGGGGAAGAGTATTTTTAATAGACCAGTTGCACCGGCTTCGACATTCTTACTGTCTCGCATATCATCGCAGTTTTCAACCTGCATATTAGTTTTTACAAAATCCCGAAAACTTATATCTGCCCGTAGCATATGAAGAATTTCACCAAAGATATCTCCCTTCAGTCCAAAGCAAATAGAGGGTGTATCTTTGCTAATTCTTGGCAAATCCCATCCCGGTAATAATCCAGAAAAGCGATCTAGAAATGCTGTTTCTCGCAGAAAATTAGGAAAATCTCGGAACAAACCAATGACTTCGTGAAGGGGACGTTTATTTTCATCAAGATCGATGTTTGCCAGAATTACGATTCCAGCTTCAGCAGTAATCGAACCAGCACTACCTCTCCCGAAACGCCCAGCTTCCAAATAGGATTTTAGAAGTGCAGTTAATTCTCCCGACTTATCTCCTTTTACTTTCTGCGCTTCATCAATTACAACGCTGTCAAAACGCGTAATAAGTCCAGGAGTCTTGCGCGCATCATTGTAAAAAAGCACTGGGGCAGAGATTGCTCCAGATCGGACAGAAACATATCTGGACATATTCTCATAAACGAAGCTTTTACCAGTTCCCTTAGGCGCCAGCTCAATTAAATTGAATCTGGGTTCCACCATCGGAATCAATCGACTAATTAAAAGCAGCTTCTGTCGTTCACTGTAAATATGGTGGTTAAAACCCATCGAATTGACAATAAAGTTTATCCATTCTTGAGTGGTAAACTCCTTGCGCCGTGCAATGAAGAAATCTAAATCAAGACTGGCAAGTTGGAATGGCGTAAACGCCCGCATAATCACCTGGCCGGGGCCATCATCGGTCGGAGGTGCATATGAAAGCGTACCCACTCCCCATATTCCACTGCTCAGTAACATTTCATTGTCCCGAACAATGTTGGGCGGTACAGAGCCTTTGCTCTCATCTAAAAAAGGGATAATCAAATGACGATCACCCTTTGCCAGGTCAACATATACCGAAAAATCATCTAGCAGTTTCACGTCATTTTGTTCGTAAAGGCGGTTCTTGATTGTTTCCCGTTCACTTTTATCAGGAACGAACCTCCGAACAAAATCAGCAATTTTAGAGCGCGATTCATCAGTCAGATCAGGAGAGTCCCCCACATAATTTGCCACAATCCATTCTCGAACATAAACCGGGATAGCCCGACTACCGAATCCTGCTTTTCGTGCAAAGGATTTATTGATAATCAATGACCCAAAGTTGTCTAATGCTTTTTGCTCAAATGTTTCCATAGCTTGCTCCTAAAGGTTGTCCAAGTCGAACTTTGGCTTTGCAGGCTCGATGATTTCTATCGGTACCATGATATCGTTTATACAAGGCTGACCAAGGAATTCGTAAGTAAGTCTGATGTGTAGTTTTCGAAGACCAGTCTCTGCATTCCGAACACATCGAGATGGAACAGCAACTGGGAGCCGGACTAATTTTTCAAGACTTCCAAGTTTAAGTTTACTGGTTTCAAGGTTTACATCCATGATTTCTATTTGACATTCATCGCATGAATAATTATTTAAGTTGGTAATTTCCAGCAATAGGTCAAATTTCGTACCAACATAAATTTTGTTACCTCCTGTGATTGTAATTGCCAATTGTTTGGGCGACACAATGACAGGTCGATATACTGCGGATGGGATTAGTGTTTCTTCGGGTGTTAGTCCACCGTGAATATATGCATTTTCATCGGTTGGCAAGAAACGGTAAAGCCGGCGAGCAACCAGGTAATTGGTTTCTAATTCCAATATCTCCCTTTTCAATAGATAACAATCGTATTTGTAATTTTCAGGCAGTTTCTTGATTTCTTCATCCGAAATAGAAATATAGCGATGATGTTCGTCGTCCGCGCGTTTTCGATAGTAATCCCCTTGAATAACGTTAATGGTTCCCTTAGGGATTCGAGTGGATCCGTGATCTGAAATAATCACTACAGTTAGGTCTCGTTCAGCTCCAATTCTTTCAGCAAATGCCCGAATGTCTTGCGATAACGAAACCAAGTAATTACGAATAGCTTGAGGGTGTGATAGGCCGGTTTGGTTCTCATCTTGGTGGAGGGTAATATCCAACGGTAAATAATTTAAGAAATAGATATCGTGTTCTCTAGTAGAAATTGCCCGAAATTCACCAATACTACCCACATAAAGAACTTTCTTTTGTAATCGTGCTTTCCAAGTACTTTCCACTTGGTTCTTGTACGATGTTTCTTTGAATGGTTGATAATGACCTGTAATAATGCATTTTTTACTTACCTCAGTGCAAGAAGGCAGCATCGAGAAGCAATAATCCATTTGTTGTTCGTAAAAGCCTTGTACTTGTAATTGATGCAACAAATCTGGATAAAATTTGGCATTTAAATTATCTGCCATAACAACCAATACCGGGCTATCCAGCTGTTTCCATGCATTGCTGAGGTCTAACAACCATTTCCATGCCATTCTCTTTGAATGATATTTTAAACTGCCGTAATTTGAATTCAGCCAATCAGAATAACAACTCGCAAATTCAGCAATTTCGTCATTCAGTTGACCTGTATTTTCTAACCAGAATCGGTATGGTAAGTAAGACTCTACTGCCCAATGAACCCATTCTTCCTCTGTCCAATTGGATTGTGGCTGGACAGGTTGAGGGCGAGTGATTAGTAAATCAAGAGCAGTAAGGATTTGTGAAACATTCGGGATTTCTTGGATAGGTTTAAATTTCACCCTAATTTTTTCCACCAAGGCTGCATCAATGTGTAATTGACCTTTTTGAAGAATCTGATAAATTGTATTAAATTCGATTTCCAACAAGCCACTCATCTGATCAATAAGTTGATTTATTTCCTCTACATTGCCCGGAGTGTTTTTACCGGAAAGATAGACTCTGATTTCATCAAGCACTCTTTCGTTGCCTCGTAGAAGAATTGGAACTTTTCGGTAATCAAGCTTGCTTTCTCGAAGATGTAAAAATGCAGTTCCAAAAAGGCGTTTTCCTATGGCTTCCGGGTAGCCAATCAACATTTTCATGGCAGACAGATTGCGAATTAATACTTGTGGTGATTCTTCCAGCCAACCTAACAGGACTTTTTCGCCATTTCTTTTCTCAGAATCTAGTTGAACATGAAGCTTCCTAAGTCTTTTTAAATACAAATCTTTAACTATAGGTCGATTAAGCGCTGCATCCCATTGGTCAGTCTCGTAATTGGCAATAAAATCTCCAATCCTTTTCAGCCCCCCATCAGATATGAAAAAATTTCCAAAAAATACTTCTAGCAAGTATTCATCAAAAGTTACATTTGCTGATGCGGGAATGCTCAGATCAAGTAAAGAAGATTCTTTGATTTGTTGATCAGTAATTGATTCAGGAATAGAGATGCCTATTTGTTTAGCTAGCTGTTTTCGGACATTTATTTCCTCAATAGTAATGACATCTTTTCCATATCGCTTTTGAAGGATGCTCAACCATTTCCCGATTTGATTATTGGTCGTTACGATATGAAGATCTTTCTGAGCATGAATTGCACTTACAATGCGATCATATCCTGAAACATATTGATCAATATCGTTCAAGATTGCGTCCGCGTTCGGAACTTGAATATCTAGAGAAAGATCAAGAATCGTAAGTTTAATCATGCGATTGCCCCGACTTAATTTTTAAACTCATCTCGGATGGTTTCCTCGATGGCGGATAAAATATCCGCATCCGTTATCATATGATCTTGCTTGATGTGAGAAATAATATCCTTCAAGAGGACGATTAATCCCGTCTTATCTCCTGGATTTTTAAACCTGTAAATCCTTTCTTTGGGATCCAGCTTGGGTGCTGGCTCGGGTATTAATTTGCTTTCATCGTCAAGATTTGTAAATGCAATACGTTCAACCTTGCTCGCTTCGTTCTGGCCGTTCGTCGTTACTAGATAATAAGTGCAACTCTCGGCAATTTCAATTTCCTGGGGCAGAGAATCAACCGTCATGAATTGTTTTGCAATCAATGGGTCTTCATTCTTTGTAACACGTACCTTTACTCCGGCTTCAGGAACTGAAACTGTTAGCTTAGTCGAGCCATGGAATTTTGCTGCCCAGGTTCCCTGATAGCTCTGAGTCAATTCAGACATGCAGGTAAAAACCGGCGCCGGTACCTTGGGAAGACTGGTTTCAATCTTTGTGAGTGCATCCTGGAATTTATTGACATAACCAGTTGTTTGATCATAAGACCAGTCATCTACCTTACCAAGTGTGAATCCATAAGCGCTCGGTATCACTTCCAAGAAGGTTTTCTCAATATCAACCAATTTCTGCAAAGCTTCAAGCACTGTCTTTGTTGAAGGAGTTTGCCAATCTGCAGTTAGAAGTTTCTGTTCAGGATGTAAACTTTTCAACCAGGTATTAATGGCGTTGGTGTAATCCTGATACGTTTCTCCTTCTGGATGGAATAATTTTGATAATTGGGAGACAATGTTCGATTTAATTGTAGTAGCCCGTGTTTCTATTTCTTGCTTGTCTTTCAGTAGTTCCTTAATGATTTCACTTGCTTCATCATCGCCCAATTCGGCATCTGGATTGTAGCCATAAGTTTGTTTGATTTGCTCCAATAGAATCTGGCTACCTGAATTACCCTCAGCGTTTTTTGTCAAAAAATCTACCAAGCTTTGAGCACTACTGTCATCGTTATAGACTCCTACAGCACGCTCAAGCCGAGTCCGCTCTTTCCACCACCCTTGTAACGCACGCCATGCTTCAGCTAGAGTTTGTTGGGTACCGGCAGCGGCTGGTTCGCTCGCAAAAAGGTTATAAATCTCATTAATTAGTTTCGCGGTCGCGGGGGTTAATGGACGCCGTTCGAGTGTTGCTAATGGGAACTTGCCAGTAGCTACATCAATGATAGTTTCCGGATCGCTGGTATCTGAATACCCTAATCCGGCTGGGTTAACTTTCAACCGAATTTCATCACCAAAATGACGTATTGCACAGGCCAGGAATAAGGCTAAGGCATATGGTCCAAGACCATATGGGGCTTCAGTCATTTCTGATAGGAGTGACCATATATTTAACGTATCACCGCGTTTTAAACCCTTGATTTTATCAATTAAGCCAACCAGACCTGGAAATTTAATCTGGTACTTCGAAGGATTGCTTTCCAATTCATACGTGGCAATATTGCCTGAGTAATCCCCCTCCTGAATCAAGACTCCGTTGTTTGCCAAAGCAAGTTTCAAATACCGTATTTCACCACGATTTTCTTTCTCTCCGTGGTCAATTTGCACTGGCTTGTCCAACTGAACGAGTTTTCCAACAGCATCACGGAGGGCAGCGTCTTTTGATGCGGAAAAACTCTTAGGGTGTGCCTTGCTAAGATATTCATGGCTGGTTGTGCTACGGCTTGTGAATAACCGATTCATTAAAACGTCGGCTGGATCATATTCATTTACTGGGTCGGCAACCAGGGTTTTTCCATCCTCTCGGTACCAAAGCAATCCCTTGGCTTCCAGATATCGTTCACGAGCATGAATAAAATCACCCACCCGTCCCGTCTTTTGGTTTTCTTTACCAAGCATATCGTCAGCTAAAGCTTTTTCTTGGAACTCCATCTTATTGTATTCGTCCGTCAACATGAATTGCTGGACAGCCATTAAGTTGATGACAGCTTCTCGAATCGGAATCGATGCTCGTGGAACACCGGCAATTACAGTGGCTAAATGATTGGACTTCACAGCCTGTTGTGCTTGTTGTATCTCCTGATCGTTTTCACATAAAACATAAACCATCGTACCGTCGTATCGCTCACTCCAGGTGTTTTGTGAAACACGCTTCTGTTCTTGAAACTCCCAAAAATCGATCTCTGACCCGTCAGGTTGCTTATATTTAGCAATCAGCTCTTGGGGAGTAGCGAACACACGTATTAAGCGCTTATCACCCAAATAATCCTGGTTATGACCTTTGGCATCTGTCCAGATTTCCCATCTTTTTTCTGCTAATTTACTAACCTTTTCTGACAGGTTTAATGGTTGGTTGAGGATATCTTGCTTGATTCCGTTGACCAGAGTGTCTAAATCAGCCATATTGCTTCGGCGAAACTCGTATTCTCCCGATGGGGATTGGAACAAGATTTTATTAGCCATCAAACTTTTAAGTTCACTGCCTAACATCTTCTTGTCATTCCCTGATACGAGGTTCAAACCGAATTCCAATGTTTGTTGAGTCACATTCACATTGCATACTCGATAGACAAAGATCAGGTCTAATACTCTTTTTGTAAAAGCATCAATTTCACGACTCAGCGTGTTTTTATATGCGAACCGTCGTGCTTCTTCTACAGCAGCCAGATAATTTCGGATATGGTCACGGATATCTGGACGCACCATCAACGTGGTATCTGTGAAACTGGGTTTGAAATAGGTGGCGAGATATTCTGGCGTG
>Ga0208040_1003096_pt1 | contig 13802 bp, 10 predicted proteins | sample AD_UKC083_MetaG_FD_184431 | JGI IMG/M metagenome (GOLD analysis project Ga0208040, IMG submission 184431) | Active sludge microbial communities of municipal wastewater-treating anaerobic digesters from USA - AD_UKC083_MetaG (SPAdes) (version 2) | ecosystem: Engineered > Bioreactor > Anaerobic >...
CGCTGCCCTGCCGCTCGGTGACCAGCCCCACAGCCAGCAAATCGGCGGTAGAGTAACCCTTGCCGGTAAAGTAGCGCAGCCCGGCATCCCAGGAATCGAGCGCATAACCCAGGCCAAAGGTCTCAATGGTCGCATCGGTCAGTCCACGGCGGGTCAAATAGTCGTGGGCGGATTTACCGGCGGCATTTTGCAGCAGGTGATGTTTGAAAAACGTAACCGCATCTTCCAGCAGCGCGCGCAGACGCTCGTGAGCATCTTCCTCTTCCTGGCGCTCGGGTGTCAGCGGCTCCAGCTTGATGCCGGCGCGCTCCGCCAGGTGGCGCAGCGCTTCGGGAAAATCCCAGCCTTCCTTCTTCATCACAAATTTGAAGATATCGCCGCCCTCGTTGCACTGCCCAAAGCAGCGCCACGTCCCCGACTCTGGAAAGACCACAAAAGCCGGCGTACGAGAATTGGGGTGAAACGGGCAGAAGCCGGTGTAGTTCTTACCACTCTTCCGCAACTTCACCGTCTCAGACACAAGGTCCACAATATCAACGCGTGACTTGATCTCATCGATGTTCGACATGGCGATGTGATTCTATCACGAAAGGGGGGTGGTATAATGGGACGAAAACTTTTCGACAGAACACTCGGATGAAAAAAAACACCCCAATCCCTTTCTACCCTTTATTAATGGCTGTTTTTCCGGCGCTTTCGCTGCTGGGGCATAATATCCAGGAAATTTCGGCGCGTGGTGCAGTTCGTTCACTTCTGGTTTGCAGTGTTCTGGCATTGCTTGTCTGGGCAGTTTGCCGGCTGCTGGCTCGTTCCTGGCAATTGGCCGCCGTTTTGACTGCCTGGTCCTTATTGCTGTTCTTTTCGTATGGTTCTGTTCATACCGCTATTGAGGGGGCACAGATCTTAGGTGTCATAGTTGGGCGTCATCGGATATTGCTGCCCGTCTGGGGCCTCTTGCTGTTGGGCGGCGGCGCTCTGATTTTATGGAAGCTGCGGGTTAATCCGAACCTCACCCGAATCCTGAACGCTTTTTCTGTGTTTTTGCTGATCATGCCGTTTTATCAGATTGTTAGCTATAACCTCCGCGCCTGGCAGTCTCAGCGCCAACTGGCAGGTGATCATACTGTCCAGGCGGCTTCTGTCTCTCTGAATGCCCCGGAAGAGCTTCCAGATGTCTATATCATCATTCTCGATTCATATATGCGCTCAGATGTTCTGCAAACAACCTTTGGTGTGGACAACCAGCCGTTCATAGATGCCCTCACCGACTTAGGCTTCTATGTCGCCCCGTGCAGTATGAGCAATTATGCGTATACACCACTGTCTTTGGCTTCTATGCTGAATATGAATTATGTGAATCAGCTAGGCGAACAACTGACACCACCTTATACGGATCGCACCCCTTTGTTTGAATTGATCAGGCACAATGCCATACGCTCCAATCTTGAGAGCCTGGGTTACAGATCAGCCTCAATCATTTCATATGAACCCCTCAAGTGGGACGATGCTGATTATTATTTCCCGACTGATCCGGACAGCCTGGCTGCAGTTCAATCTGTGCGGTTTTTAAGTCTGTTTGAACGAATGCTTGGACGCAATACCGCTCTAAAATTGTTTTTGGATCGTCCCATGACATCCCTGCCGGGAGAGGATATCCCCCAAAATTATCCCTATGCCGATCATGTACGTCAGCAGCGCTACATTCTCAGTAAGTTTAAAGAGGTTAGCGCTTACAGAGGCCCAAAATTGGTGTTCATTCACATTGATATTCCTCACCCACCATATGTGTTTAACGCTGATGGCAGCCTGATTGAAAACCCGCCGCCGTTACCCTGGTTAGAACCATTGCCCTGGGATGATTATGTCAAATACTATGCTGGTCAGACAGAATATATTAGTAGTACGGTTCTGCCAATAATCGCTGAAATAGTGCAGGATGCAGAAACGGACCCAATCATTGTCCTTCAGGGTGACCATGGAGGGGATAGCATTAATCGTTTAGGAATCTTAAATGCCTATTATGTGCCGGCCGCGGTTGACCAACAGCTTTATCCCAATATAAGCCCTGTGAATTCTTTTCGAATTATTTTTAATGAAGTTTATGGCGCCGATTACGCTATTTTACCGGACGAATCCTATTTGAGTACCCAGCAAGAAATCTATAACTTCACCCCATTTGAGGAAACCATCCCTGCCTGCCAACCATAACGTAGTCAAGCACCATTGATTAAAATCAAAAATTGCGCCGGAGTCCCGGCGCAATTTTTGATGTGTGATTATAAACGGAGATTAATTGGTAGGGACGATAACCACACCCAATGGTAATTGTTGATCAGCTTTTAATTGGATAAGCCGAGGGGTTTTATCTGCAGCCGAATTGACAGACACGATCACATTATTGGGGGGCGATACAATCAGGAAGTAGTTACCTGGGGGGATATTATTTACGAAAAATTCACCTTTTTCGTTTGTGGTTGCTACAATATCACCGCGGGAAGCGATTCCACCGACCACCTGAATGCTAGGGAGTTGGTCCAGGTTCTCCCCTTCGGCAGCGCAGAGGTAAAACTGGGTGGAGGCCAGGATGAGTTCCTCGCGCGGCACATAAAGCAGTCCACTGAGGGAAGCCATGCCGGCATCCGGTGTGGGGGCTTCGGTTGGTGGAACCAGATCCGCCTGCCGGGCGGTCAGATAGGTTTTGGGGGAGGCGTAGTCAGGTGTGGGTACGGATCCAGCCAGGGGTAGGCCCGGATAGGCAGTGCGGATATCGGCTGGTAGGCTGGTCGGATTGTTGGTTTGGGTGCAGGCGGTCAGGGTCAAAATCAGGATCAAGCTCAAAGGCAAAAGCAGGGAAATGAATTTGCGCATACATGCTCCTTTTTAGAATAATAACCAGGTCAACAGCTGTTGACCTGGTTATTAGAAAAGCCAGGGTTAGAGTTTCAGATTACGGCTGGGTGATGCCCAGGTAAGCCTGATACTGATCGCCAGTGGCAGGATTGTAGCGGTTCTGCACGAAGGCAGCCACAGGGCCGGTGCCAGTAGCGGTCATGGTGCCAATCCAGGTGGCGGGCATGTCCACGCCAATCGGGTGAGTGGCAAGGCACAGGTTGCGGATGATCGAACCATTGGCGGTAACTGGGACAGCAGTTTCGGCGTAATCAGTGCCAGCGCCACCGGAGTGGGTCCAGGCGATGTCCACGGTGATGTCGCTGCTGCTCAAGTTCATGATGGTGATGGCGGTGCAGAACTTGTTGGTGAGCTGCTTGGCGGCCAGCGGAACGAAGACGGTGGTGTCCGTGGAGGTCGAGGGGATGGCTTCGTAGGCAGCCATGTTCAGGTTGCCGCTGTAGCGGTACTGAACCACGCCCACAATACCCTTGTCGGTGGCGGAGACCACGGTGCAGGGCCCGTACCAGTTGGTCGGGAAGAGGGTGGTCTGGGTCAGGGTGTTCCAGGCAACAATACCGTTGGCCGGAATGGCCGCGGTGTTGTAGAGATCAAGGGTGGACTGATCGGCCGACAGTGGATCGGGGGTGCAGTGCAGGTTGAGGTCATTGGCCGGGATTTCCACGCCGCTCAGGTTCTGGAAGATGAGGGAGGTGACCAGTGTGTTGGTCAGGCGGGAGAAGACCAGCGGGACGCTCCAGGAACCGGTCAGGGCTTCCTGCGGGAAGGCATTGACAGCCATCAGGCCATCGGCGCCAAAGTAGGAGTTGGCAACCACACCAATGGTGCCAGTGCCGGCATCAACAACCGCGCTGTAGAAGCCGTCGGTGATGCTGGCTTCTACATCCAGATCCAGATAATAAGAAGCACCAGCAGCCAAGCCAGTGACCGCAACGTCAGTCGCGGTGGTTTCGCCATATTTGGTCAGGGAAACTGTTACATCCACAGGATCAGCGCCCAGGTTCTGAATGACAATCCAGGTGCTCACAACACCGGTCGCAGAAGCACCGTTCTTGGAAACCTGCGGGATATAGTAGACGCTGCTGCCTTCGCTGATAGCGGTGTAGGCGGCCGAGGTCGGGACCTCACCGGCAGAAGGATCAACAACTTCCTGGACCAGACCGGCCAGGGGTTCCAGAGCGGAAACCACAACAGAACCAGAGCCAGCAGTCAAAGCGGCATCCTGGTACTGGCGGAGGATGGCCTGGCCGCCGTTTCCGGCAACCGGGATCACATCCGGGGCTTTCCATTCCGAGCCATCGGGCAGGTAATAATTGACCGTGGCTTCGGTGTCATTCGGGCTGAGGTTGACCAGGGTGAAGTTGGTGGCCATGGATTTGGTGGTAGACTGCGCAGCAGTCATGCCAGCCGTGAGGCCAACAACCAGGACGAGGGCGACAAGCGCCATCAAAATACGGTAGGCTTTCATTGGTTCACTCCTAAAAAATAGAGATAGTAAACGAACTGAGTTTATTTTACGAGATCACCCCTGACTCAGCAATAATCCATTGGTATTATTTTCTCCGGGCGCGAAGCCGGATGATTCGAAATGCACCAGCCCAAAGCAACCAAACCAATTCAGCTGCCAAATAAAGCACTCGTAATGTAGTGGCCGTAATGGCACTTTCGTTCCACCCTGCTCCAACAAACATACTAAGCAAATCGATGAGCACAAACTCACGCACACCCAGCCCAGCTGGCACCAGAATAATCAACAACCCCACAATCCAAGAAATCCCATATACAGCAGCACAATCTAAAAGAAGCTTTGGCAGGCTGTCTGCTGCATGAATGATGCCCGGAGAAGTCATCCTGACCGCTAGAAAGGTAGCCAGTCCCAGAACGATCCAATGCACTAGGTATCCAAGAATACTAAGCCACCAGGCTTCTATGCGGAGGTATTCCAGGGGATGTAGCAGAGTCAGCCATTTTTCTGCTCGATGAGAGAAGATTATTGCACTGTAACGTATTAAAAACCAGGTCACAGTAGGTAAAGTAACTGCCAGTGCAATTTGACGAACAAAAGTCCATCCCCGGAATTCGCTTAATGCCAAACTGGCGACCATTATCCCAGATAACAATGTTGCTAAAACCTCGAGAGCTGATGCTGCCAAGGTTAATCTATTTGGAATATTATGTTCTTTTTGTAACCATGTTCCACGGCTGAAATATCCCCATACCGTTCCAGGAATATAACGCGGGAGGAAGGACAGTACATAGCCTTTGCTGATTTCCCAAAAACCAAGCTTGACACCCAACCCTGCTATGACAATGCGCCAGTTCACCATCTGCATAAAAACAGCACCTATCAGAGTGATTAGAACCCCGAGAAGGTATCTACCCAAATTTAGACTTAAATTAGCTTGACCAAGTGACTGAATCCCAACGAATAATTGATATACAAATAATCCTCCCCCGAGTGTCAGGCCGCCCCAATAAAGAATTTGTTTTATGGGTAGGTGATTTATTTTCATACCTTACGCGCTGTAGCCACATAACCTAATGGGGCAAGCCCTCCCCGATCTAGCCATTTGTCCAGTATAAAACAGGGGTGAGTTACCAACCATCGATTAAGAAAGAAAACCACCCGGCGCAATATCGGGATGCCCCAGGTCAGCGTTAGAATCAGGGTAGAAACCTGATGTCCCAGAAAACTAAAAATCCCCCCCTTTTTTACTAATTCTATTACTTCGAAACCGGAATCTTCCAGTAACTGACGCAATCCATGCCGCGTGTAGCGGTAGTAATCGTGTGGTTCGTCATGCAGCCGGCTAAGATGGGGCACGGATATGATTAACGTGCCACCTGGCTTCAGGATGCGCCAGGTTTCGGTCAGAGCCAGCCAGGGGTGCGGAACATGTTCCAAGACCTCGATCATCAGTGCCGTATCGTATGTTTGATCAGAAATGACCACCATGGATTCTAAATTGCTGGTATAGCGCACTTGGTCTGATCGCGGAAACAGATCTAATCCATCATAAGTGATCACTTGCGAGATCAATGCAGAGCGGTATGGCATATCGCCACACCCCAGATCAATTAAATCACCCTTTGCATGACGTTGTGCCATGGGCAACATCACACGATACTGGCAGTAAATGGCTGGTGAAAAATAAGGCCAGTTCCGCGAATGGTTAAGTTCTTTCTCAATGCGCTGTCGGTTGTTTTTAAGAAATGTTTTCATGCTATCAATGGGTTTGAGGTGAATGGGGCTTGGTCAACAGCCAGTTGAAATTTGGAAGCAATGGAAGGATGGGTTTTAATAACCAGGGAGGCAAATGACTGACGAGGCGGATGAGCCCGCGTTTGTGTTGATTGCCATAAAGCCGGATGACTTGCAGGTTAACATCTTGGATGATAAATTTTCCCAATACCCGCCGCAGGTTCCAGAAATTGCGCGAGCGCTCATAAAAATGCTCACCTTTTCTTAGTAGTCGCAGGTAACCATTGGCTGCTTTTTCAGGCAGCCAGTGCAAAAAAGGCAGGTGATAGTGCGGTTCTATCGGAAAAAGCCAGTTGGGGCCGCTGAAATAAACCAGTCCACCGGGCTTCAATACACGATACATTTCGGCAAACAACGTCAGATCGTTTGGCACATGTTCATAAACCTGAGCGCAAATCAGCAAAGAGAAAGTGTTGTCGGCAAATGGGAGATTCATGGCATCACCATGAACAAAAAGAATAACCTGGCGGGCATCTTTAGATGTCAGGTAGATTGCAGTTTCATCATAGTCGATCCCAACTATGCGTTTTACCATAGGCGCCAACATCTCGGCTGTAATCCCGCGCGAGCAGCCCAGGTCTAGGCACGGGCCATCTGAGTTCTGCATTTGGCCGGAGCCAGTTAATATTTGTACTATCTTCTGAGCTTTTTCTTGACTGTTTTCAGCGTTGCGAATTATTTCGTAACGCGTAAAGAAGTGATCCTGGTAGCCACGCTCAGTCATGGCCAATTTGTCCTGCGGATTGATAAATTTTTATCAGCAGTTGTGCAATTAAATCCCAACTGTAAATCGTTTCAGCTCGTTGGCGGGCGCCAAAGCTGAGAACTTCCCAGCGCTGATCGTTTGCGATAACCGCTACAATGGCCTTTGCCAGTGCATCGGCGTCACCCGGCTCAACCACCGCCCCAACATCCGGCGTCACAACATCAGGGATCCCGCCGGCGGTGCTGCCCACACACGGAGTGCCACTGGCTAAGGCTTCCACCAGCACCACACCCTGCCCCTCTTCATAAGAAGGCAGCACAAATAAGCGCGCCTGGCGCATCCACTCTCCAACCTGTTGCTGGGTTTGTGTCCCAGTCAAGCAGATGTGATCGGCCAATCCCAGCCGGGCGATTTGCGCTTCTAGATCTGTGCGCATTTCTCCTTCACCAATCATCACCAAACGGTAATGCGGACAATGCTTCAGTACTTCAGGCATGGCATCAATCAAAACATTGGGGGCCTTACGAGAAATCAGTGAGCCAACATAAAGAATGATTGGTTGCCGGGGCGCCTCTGGCTGGTAAGGGAAATTGGTCAGATTAACCCCGTTGGGCACAACCGTGATATTTTCAGCAGGAATGTCCAATGCAGCTGTGGCTGTTGCAAGTGATCGGCTCAACGCAATCACCCGCTCAGTCCGGCGCAGTGCCGCCCGGGTGATCCGCCGGACAAGGCCAATTTTAGGCGCCTGGAATATATCGCTGCCTTGTACCGTAACAACCCATGGTTTGCGGTGCAGCCAGGCCGAAGCCCAGGCAGCCGCGGCAGATAGTGTCCAGTTAGCGTGAATGATCTCGCAATCGGCAGCATATCGAGCAATCGCCAGGGTATGGACGATGAGAAAAGGGATCATCAGCAGGCGCGCAAGTGGATTTTTCTTCCAGGCAGCCGGTATTCCCGCGCTATCTTTTTGCAGCACTTCCCAATGTTCAGGCGCATACTGTGGGCGGATGACTTCAATTCCATCCATGTACTCATGAGTTTTAGCGCCCGGATTATGCATGGCAATCACACGCACTGTGCAACCCTGGCGTTTAAGCGCCTGAGCTGCTTCGTACACAAAAATTGCTCTAAAGTCACCAGCCCAGCGCGGAAAGGCGGTTGTTACAATGCAAACTTTCAAAGTAAACATCCTGTGATGAGATTGGATTGAAACTGCCTCACCGGTAGTCGACGAGTTATAAATAACAAAATACCCAGGCCAAGTCTTTGGGATAGATTTGAAAGCTTCACTATTGCGTCTTCAAAAAACAAACTGGTCTGTGTGGAACAGCCTGTAATTATTTCAATAATATTGAAGTGTACTAGAGTGCACAAAACTTAATATGTATTATATCATGCTCGTTTTGGTTGGCCTTTATCGTGACCGTTCCAGAATTGGTAAACAAGGGGGAAACAGGCAGAGATAAAGATCAATCTGGGGAAAGCCCTCGGGGTTATGCCATCAAATCAGACAGGCGCAAACCACGAGCGAGGTTGTTCCCGGCAAAGGCGATCAAGCGGCTCAATCCAAGAGCAGAATGCTCCCGATTATAGCCACGCATCGAGCGATAGCGCTCCTTGATCCACCATCCAATGGCGCGTTCACAGTGGTTGTTGGTGCCGTCTAAGATTTCATATCCATGATCATCCTTCCAGGTTCGATAGAAAGTCAGGCGCGGCCAGAGGTTCCAGCGATCCATAAACAGATTACGCATCCGGTAGGCAACATCGTGCTTTTTGCCCTTGCCGGGTTTGCGGGCAGTAGCGTAGCGGAGATAGATGCCTTCCAGGCGCGATTGATCCTCTGGTCGCCGGGAGTGGATCATTTCCATGAGATCTGCCAAATCGACCAAAGCCTGTTGATCGGTAACGCCAATTCGATCCAGAGAATGATCCTGTCCCGAACGAATCACCGCCGAGAGCTCGGCGATGAGGGCGTCGGTGTTGCGACCCACGTGGCTCTTGCACACCTGATGCGAGCGCCCGGTCTCATCACAGACCTTCTTCAAGGCATCGGCATCATCTGTTACCATAATATCAGCTCCTACCGCTTCCATGATCGGTTCAAGCCAGGCTTTTAAGTGTTCGGTATCTTCTCCTAATAATTCATCAATACTCAACACCATCCCGGTGATCGCATCGACTACTATGCCGATCGTTACCCATTTTCCATTGCAGCGCACACTGGTCACATCTGCCCCAATCGCAATCGCCTCCTGCCCACTCAGCAACTTTTCCCGTCTCAGCCCCGGCACATGCGCCACAGCCGCCTGAACCGCCCGATAGATACTCGTTTTTCCGATCCCCAGCCCCAGACTGTTCATGACGATTTCCACCGCTCCATAACTCAATCCCAACAGGTACATCATCACTGCCATCCCATTCACCCGCTTCGAGATTTGCTTTTGGTTCACCCCCCTGGGATACACTCGAAAAACATGCCCACACTCCCTGCATTCATACCGCCATGCTCTCACTTCGTGATGCTGCGCATCCACTATCTTTTTGCTCACTGCTTGTCGCGGGATAAACCGCATCCCCCGGCACCCTTCCCGCGGACATTTCTTTGGTAATTCAAATGCGTTCGGTTCAACTTTTGGTAAAATTAGCTTTAGGCGCATGTCGGTGTGCCTCTGTTCGTAGGATGTGGGGTAGCTACAACTACCCCATATCCATTATATCGGCCTTTTTACCAGCTCTGGAACGATCACCCTTTATCTTACCTAATCTCTTGAGTATCAAACATGATATACTTTCGCGGCTGGAGGCAAATATACTGCAAGGTGTAGCCATGACTCTTGATCAACTCCCTCTGATCTCCTGGTTAAAACTCGGCGCCGCTTTCTTGATTTTCTTGGGCCCTGGCTTTTTAACGCTGCAATTTTCCAGCTTTCGCAAAGAATTAGACTTTAGTTTTATATTGGTGGCCGCGTTTGGCCTCTCACTTGGCGAATGGACCGTCTTCTTGGGGTTGACCAATCTGCTTGGGCTTCACACTTTACCTGCAATTGCTATCAGCCTATTCCTACTTTGCTGGGTTGCTGGCCTTCTGGTCCAGAAACCCTGGCAGCATTCTTTCAAAAAGAGTCCCCCCTTCAAGTTAGATAGAATCGCACTTTGGCTAATTTTAACCATCGGGTTTGTCATCAGCCTTTGGGGCATTTGCAATGAGGTGGCTGGTCTGGGAAGTGATAGCTACCATCATACCTTAATTACTCAAATGATTATGGATCAGGGTCGACTGCCTCAAGATTATGGCTCTTTCTTGCCAATAATCTCCTTTCGATATCATTATGGATTTCATGCTCTGGCTGCATTCCTGGGTTGGGTCAGCGGCATACCAGCACGGTTACTGGTTTTGGCGCTCGGGAAGGTTTTGATCAGTTTATGCGCTGCTGCAGTTGCTCTGGCAACAGAAAAAATATCGGGTCGGCGGGCTGCCGGGTTGATGGCCACTGTTATTGTTGCAGTCACTTGCGTGTTCCCTGCATACATGCTGACTTGGGGCAGATATACTCAATTAACTGGTTTAGTAATTTTAGCTCTGTTTTTAGCTTTCTTTTGGCTCTGGATAAAACGTGACTATAACACAGGCAATATTCTAGTTCTGGCTGTTTTGGCAGCCGGCATGGGGCTGACCCACTACCGTATTGTCGCCATGGCGGTCACAGGTGTACTGATTCTGGCGATGGTTGAAGGTCTGGGACGGCATTCTTGGAAAGATTGGCAGCGTATTGCGTTTCGGGGTTTGCTGCTGATGTTTGTGGTCTTAGCGCTAACGGCCCCGTGGTTGATCCATCTGGGTGTTACCCACCAAATCGGATTCCCTGTTGTTGCGGCTGAACGAACTGACAATTATTTTTCACTGAGCCGATTCAGCACAGAGCTAAAACAATATCCTACAAACATCCCAATGCTTATTCTGGCAACTCTAGCCATGCTGTCAGGCTGGATTCGCCGTGATCGGGTGACAATTGGTTTGACGCTCTGGTTTGTAGTGTTGCTGCTTCCTTCACGCTATATTCTCCTGATGGACACGACCAGTGTCTTCATATCAGTTTTTCTGCCGGCTGCCATCGTGATTGGGCAAGAGGGGAATAATCTAATCGATGCTATTGCCCATTTCTTTGCTCGCCCCAGGTTGAGGCAAATTCTTGCCTCAACATTTATACTGCTCTTACTGATTGGCGGGCTTGCAGCAAATCTTGTTTATCCGATTGTCAATGATGGATTATTACACCCGGTTGATTTGCCAGCCATGGAATTTATTCGGCAAGAGACGTCGTCCGACGCCTATTTCATGGTCAATATGTTCCACTTCCCCTTCTCGGATACTCTGGTTGCAGGAAGTGATGCAGGAGCCTGGATCCCATTGCTGGCGCAGCGCCGGGTAACATTGCCAGTGCTTAACTATTATATCGAGCGTCTTAATGATCCTACTTGGGTGGACCGCCTCTGCCAGCTCGACCAACTTAATGGCGATATTACCTCTGAAGCAGGCCTGGCATTGTTGCGCGCTGAAGGGATCACTCATGTTTACATTGGCGATCGCGGCGGGGTCATCCAGCCGGCTTCATTACTGTCCTCACCAGATTTCAATTTGATTTATCAAGATCAGACGGTCTATATTTTTGAATTAATCAAATAAAACTTCCTCCCCGGCGCTAACCCCTTCGACACCATCTTCACAAAACTTGTGACGGCGGTCATTCACACCTGAAAGCAAAAGAAGCGGCAGACAAAAATCCGCCGCTCCTTCTATCCAAAACCCCACCTCCAGCCTACCGCCGCGCCAGCGGCCGCATTCCATTGGCGGTGACCAGCAGCGTGATGCCCGTATCAGCCAGCACAGCCAGCCATAGGGTGGTGATGCCCCCTAGCGCAAGGGCCATAAAGGCCAGTTTGGCCAGCAGGCTGAAGGCGATATTCTGCTTGATCAGTGTCCGCACCTGGCGGGCTAGCCGCACCGCGCCGGGGAGTTGCGCCAGACCATCGGCCATCAAGACCACATCGGCTGTTTCCATGGCCTGGGCGCTGCCTGCCCCGCCCATGGCAATGCCCACGTCTGCCGCAGCCAGCGCTGGCGCATCATTGATGCCATCGCCCACCATCGCCACGGGGCCAGCGGTGCGCAATTTGGCAATTGCCGCCAGCTTGTCGGCGGGCAGCAGCTGGGCATTTAGAGTATCAATTCCTACCCGCGCAGCCACAGACTGGGCCGCACCGGGGTTGTCGCCCGTCAGCAGGGCGGTCTGGCAGCCCAGTTCGTGCAGCGCCGCAATGACCGCCGGGCTTTCGGGGCGCAGCTCATCCGCCGCGGTAATCAACCCGCGCACGTCAGCGCCATCAGCCACCAGCATTGCCATCTGCCCCTGCCGCTCGGCCTGTTCCACCCAGGCGCAGAATTGCGCCGGGTGGGGGTGTTCGGCTTCAAACAGCCGGTGGCTGCCCACCGTCACCGGGCTGCCGTTGATTTCGCCGCGCAGCCCCAGCCCCGCCAGGGTGGTCACGGCCCCAGCCGGGGCATAGGCCCCCGCCAGCCCGCGCGCATCGGCAGCGTTAATGACTGCCTGTGCCAGTGGGTGAGCGCTGCGCTGTTCCAGCGCCGCAGCCAGCGCCAGCACCTGGTCACAATCGGCGCAGTGAGCCCCATCCGGACAGTTGGGGCAGCGAGCCTGCAGCACCACCGGGCGGCCCAGCGTCAACGTACCAGTCTTGTCAAAAGCAAACAACCGCACCTGCGCCAGCGCCTCAATGAACGCCCCGCCCTTTACCAGCACCCCCTGTCGCGCCGCCGCCGTGATGCCGCTGAGGATGGTTGCCGGCGCACTGATGACCAGCGCACATGGGCAGGAGATCACTAGCAGCGCCAGGGCACGGTACAGCCAGCCGCGCCCGTCGGGGGTATCTAAAAACGGCGCGCCAAAGAGCAGTGGCGGCAGTGCTGCGGTCAGTGCCGCCAGCACCATCACCGTGGGGGTGTAAACGCGCGCAAATCGGTCAATAATCCGCTGCACGGGCGCCCGGCGTGCCTGGGCTTCTTCTACCATTTCGATAATCCGGTGCAGGGTGTTCTCGGTTACCTGCCGGGTTACTTCTATTTCTAATGCGCCGCTGCCGTTCACCGTCCCGGCAAAGACCTCATCGCCAGAGACTTTTTCCACCGGCAGGCTCTCACCCGTAATCGGCGCCTGGTTGACTTCACTCAGCCCGGCAACCACCTGCCCATCCATCGGCACCCGCTCGCCCGGGCGGACAAGCAGCCGATCGCCAACCGCCAGATCGTTGACCGAGACAACCTCGGGCTGACCATTGACCAGCCGCAGAGCGTTTTCGGGCAGCAGAGCGTCCAGTTCGCCCAGCGCACTGCGGCTGCGCGCCACGGCGTAATCTTCCAGCGCCTCGGCAATGGCAAACAGGAACATTAATGTAGCCGCTTCCGTCCATTCGCCGATGAAGATTGCCCCCAGCGCTGCAACGCTGGTCAGCAGGTTGATGTTGAATTCGTGCTCTTTAATCAACCCCAGCAGCCCGCTGCGCGCCACCGGGTAGCCGGCAATGCTCAACGCCGCAATTTGCAGCGCCCGCACCAGCAGCAAAGGCCCGCCCAGGGCTTCAATCAGCACAGCGATGCCCAGCAGCAGACCGGCGCCCAGCGCCAGACGCGCCTCGGGCCGCGCCCACAGAAAACTGAAAAAGTTGAGCGGTTTGCGGGCTGTGCGGGTGGCGGGTGTTTCGCAGGCGGCACAGCCGCAGGCAGAGTTTTCAACCGGATTGGGTGAGGTCATGCTGCTGATCCTTGTTGGTGATGTTGAATATGTTCCAGCCCGCGCTGAAACAGGTCGCGAATATGGGCGTCATCCAGCGCATAGTAGACGATCC
>Ga0208040_1003102_pt1 | contig 13778 bp, 19 predicted proteins | sample AD_UKC083_MetaG_FD_184431 | JGI IMG/M metagenome (GOLD analysis project Ga0208040, IMG submission 184431) | Active sludge microbial communities of municipal wastewater-treating anaerobic digesters from USA - AD_UKC083_MetaG (SPAdes) (version 2) | ecosystem: Engineered > Bioreactor > Anaerobic >...
CCGGGGACAAAGAAAAAACTGCGGATGTGTTGTAAGCCGCGATATCGGCGCTTATGATTCCTGCCCGCATTTCTGCCTTTACTGCTACGCAAATTCTTCCAAAGAAGCGGTTTTGGATAAGTTATCATTATTTAGCGAAACTTCTGATTTTCTATAAAAGTATCTTTTTTTTGCTTTCCAAAACTACGATACTTTTATTTAACATATCTTTATAAACACTAAATTCACTAAAGTGTAACCATAATACAGCATATTAAGTTTGACATATAACCCTCTTTTTGCTAAATGTTGGTTTGATTATTAATTCTGAAGAGCTGAAAGAAAAATGAAGAAAAACGGTATTTGCCGAGAAATTAAATTGCTACAGAAATATCCTGATGGAATTTTCGGTTCGTTTATGACGAGACCTGTCAGTCATTTATTAGCCGCATTAAGTTATAAATTGCATTTATCTCCAAATTTTGTCAGTTTTTTATCTTTTGTTTTCTGCATAGCTGGTGGAACTGTTCTTTTTTTTCCTGAGATTCCTTATTACTTGTTTCTTTCAATAGCTCTTTGGTGGCTTGGGGCTATATTTGATGCAGCAGACGGAGATCTGGCTCGTTATGTCAATGGAGGAACTCCTTTCGGCGGATGGTTTGACAGTTTTTTAGACAGACTGAAAGAATTTTTTATTTTTGCCATACTCGGATACCTTGCCTGGAAAAAATATAATGAAGAAATATATCTTCTGTTTGGTTTACTTTCCATTTTTTCAAATGTAATGAGCGGCTACATCAGTGATACTAAAAAATTATTTATAAGTGTAAAGAGAAAGCCTGAAATAGTTTTCAGCAAAAAATACAGTTTTGGAATGGTGGACACCAGAGATTTCGTGGTAATTGTATCTCTTTTTCTTGCTGATTTTAGGATTGCTTTGATTACTTACAGTACTCTTTTTGCAAGTCTCATCTTTTTTCAAACTTTGCGTTTCTATTTAAAATACGGAAGAAAGACAAACTAACACTGCTTCCATTATTTAGATTGAATTTCATTTATTCTTTTCTGAATATATTTATTCGCTTCTTTTACATAGAAATCCTTTGGAACAAGCTGTTTCTGTAGCGCTGTTATAATTTTCTGCGACAATTTATTATTCTTAACAATTTCTTCTCCGCATTTATTCATAAGTTTTTTGTACGAGAACTGAACAGGTTTAAGAAGAAGCCTTTTGTGACAAAGAAGCTCCCCTTCTGTTCTATAAATTTCGCCGAGCACCTTAGAATGAAGATTGCGCGCGAAACGCTTAAAAAGCAGGCTGACAACCTGAAAATGAGAATATTCGGGGAAACCGCAGTTTGAAATTACTACAACACCCGGTGACGGCTGATCGTACCGCTTCTGATGACGAGACTCCCCATTTTCGTCTTTCGTTATACGCGGATCGGCAAGCGTCATCAGCCTGTCCATGAAAATCTTCATCTGCCCGCTTACATTATCAACATAGAGAGGAAACGCAAAGACTATTATATCAGATGTAAGAACTTCGGAAAGAAGCGCCGGCATGTCGTCTTTGAATACGCATATCCCTGGAGTTTTAAGCCAGCAGGTAAAACAGCCCATGCACGGATTTATTTTCTTTTTTGACAGAAAGACATTATTTGTAACAGCCCCGGCTTTCTCTGCACCCTCAAGAAAAGCTTTAACCATAAAATGAGTATTTCCCTTCTCTGCACGCGGACTTCCGTTAAAAACTGTTATTTTCATTTTGACATACTCCAAACAGATCCTACGCCAGAGCGCATATTTGACAAAGAAACCAAGAGTATAAAGAAGGCAAATGAAATTTAAACTGCAAGGAAGCAATAAGAAGCTGCCGCTAAGAAAGGAAACGTCAACACTAAGTTTTCTGTTTTTGGGTTATTTTGTCCAGTTTTCGATTCTTAAATTCTTAATCCGTTTAAATTCATCAACATTATTTGTAATTAATATTCCATCATTTGATAATACTGTTGAAGCTATAATATAGTCGTTAGGTCCAATTGTAGTTCCTTTTAATTCAAGAGCAGATCTTATTTTTGAATATTCTATAGTACATTTATCATCAAAATCTTTGATTTCAAATGGTTCTAAGAATTTAATTATTAAGTTCTTGTTCGTTTCTTTATTTTGACTTTTTTCTGCTCCATAAAGCAATTCAGCCTTAACTATCGATGCAATTTTAATTTCTATCGGATTTATTTTTTTAATCTTTTCCATTACTTGAGGATATTTTCCCTTTAGAAAATAGACACAAATATTGGTATCAAGATAATACATTACAGCATCTCTCTTTTACTATCTTGAATAAATGAAAGCTCATCAATTTTAAATGACTTGTCATTCATAGCACCAAATAGGTCAAAATAACCATTAGGATACTCATCTGTTATTGCACTTTTTATTTTATTACCAACCCATTTCGAGATAGATAAGTGTTCCCTGGTAGCGGCTTTTTCGACTTTTTTTAAGGTATCACTATCGATATATAATGAAATTTGCGGCATGATTATCCTCCTAGGAGGTAAAATTATACTCAATATTTCTCAACTGTCAAGTATATTCTCAAGTATATGTTTATTCTCCAATTGGCCATTCATTTTGAATTACTTTTTGCTGGTAGGCACTTGAGTTTTTTGCATTTTGAGCACATTTATTAATTAGGAAAACGCAATGGCAGCTAACGTTTCGCGGCTATATGAAGTTTTTGCGGAACGTAGTGGAGCAAAAATTTGGGTGGAGCGAAGCGGAGCCGGGTACTCGCTGTTATCGGCTGGGGCCGGGCTTTGTAATAGTAAAAAGCTGCGGCATGGATGCCGCTTGATAAACTATTTCTTACACACATTTAATAAGTACCTTACTATATTTTACCGTAGTAACAAATCTCTTTTTCAAAAAGGTATTCAAATATTTCACCAAGTACGATTTACGAATATTATACGATTTATAGTGGATCATAATGCCGAGATATGAGTTAATCGAAGATTGTATTTCCTGCAACTCGGTTTTATCCGGTTTATGCGATTCTGATAAGTCATTGTATCTGCTAATCGAGTTGTAAAAGTTACCCTTTGTTCTGTTGGCGATATAGATCCTCTTTGGCATGATAACGGCCCCAAGGTATTTTACCCCTTTACTGTGATGATGCAGGTAGATTTTATCAGGATGAAGGGTGAGAAATAATTCATCACTCAAAAATCTCTTAATTTTCGGAATAATTGACTTAAGGTAATCTCTGTCGTTATGGATAATAACAAAATCATCAACATATCTGCCGTAATATCTTACTTTCAAATCGTGTTTTATGAAATGATCAAAAGAGTTCAGATAAAAATTGGCAAATACCTGGCTTGTAAGGTTTCCAATGGGCAGACCGCAGACTTTCGGAGTATAGAATAGACTTTTACTTTTAGGAAGTCCTTCCCAGTCGGATTTGAGACCTTTGATTATACAATTATCAACCGGAGAATAGAAAATGATTTTCCGGCATAAATCTATAACTATCTTCTGATCGGGGAGGTGGTATTTATCAAGAATATAGCTATGAAGTTTATCGAATAGCAGTTTCCTGTTTATATTCATGAAAAATGCCTGTATGTCGAGTTTTAATACAAAGCAGTCTTCACTATAATTTTTGGAACATTTTTTGATGAATGTATCGACTCTTTTTATACCATGATACGTACCCTTACCGACTCTGCACGCAAAACTATCTCTGATAAAGTCCTTTTCTAACAATGGATTCAGTTTATTGATAATTAAATGATGAACGATGCGGTCTTTAAAATCGGCAGCGAAAATTTCCCTTTTGACCGGTTTGTTGACAATAAATGCTATTGATTTACCGGGATAATAATTGCCGGTATTGATATCTTCCAATAATTGGATCAATTTGCTTTCATAATCCACTTCAAATGCCATTGCGTTAGCAGTTCGTCTCTTATTACTTCTGCAGTCAAAGTATGCCTGAAACAGTTCATCAGCTTTTATACAACTATCTTCTAACCCATAGTAAGGAAACAACTCTAACTGCAAGAAAACCTCCAAATAAATGGTATTCTGCCGAAAAACGACAGAATACCGACTTAGATTAAAACCCCGAACAGCCCGAACCCGTTTGTTGTTATTCTTATTGTTGTTGTTCTGGTTGCCATTGTTGAAGTTCTGGTTCCACGCGTTGTTACTATTGTTCTCGGACGACGACCAATAGTTGTTTTCAGCGAAACCGCCAACACCGTAAAAGTAAAGGCGTTTTGATGAGTAGAGAGCCTTCTTTACTCATACGATTTAACTGTTTCTTTACACAGTCCCTTTACCGCTTTTAAACTAAGCCTTGCTCACTCACAGCAGAACACCTGCAATGATTCTGGCATTTATTACAAACCGGCGTTACGCCAGCCGGTAATCTGTTTTCCTATGCCCTCCATGAGAAGGGCAATCTCGGATTGCTTTTTAAATGACATTATTTTCAGATCTACACAAAGCCGTATTTCAAGTTTAAGGATTTCAAAGTCATCAAGAAACTGCTCAAGATATTCCGTTTTGTTCTTCGCCTTGTTTGCTCTGTAAATACTGCGAACAAGAACGATAGCATCCCGTTTCATATCCTGCCCGAGTGTGTATTTATACTCCCGGGGGAAGTCCTTGGTGAACTCGAACACTTTGAGTATCAACTGATACACATCCTGAAATACTTTTAGATCGTAATATAGTGCCATTTTAAAAATTTTTTAAATTGGGGGCTATCGCCCCCAAACCCCCAATAGTTAAATAGATAAATAGTTAAAAAGCCCGAACAGCCCGAACCCGCTTGGAGTTATACTTATTGTAGTCGTCCTGGCTGCCATTGGAGAAGCTCTGGTACCACGCGCTGAAACTATAGTCCTCGGACGACGACCAATAGTGGTGAGCAGCGAAACCGCCAACACCGCTATTACTTCCGCTACCATTATTAACAAGGTTGGTCCATATAGCGTTCAACTCATCTTTTGATGGCAAATACCAGTCGGTTAAGCCGCCTCCGTTATAACTTCTGCATACCTGCGCCGCGCTTCCGGCGTGTCCAGTTTGATCTATGATTGCATTACTGTTTGCCAATCCTGTTCCTATTGCCGTTGAGGTATTGCCATTTTCAGTTGTTTGTGTTGAACCGCCTTCTATCCATACCTGTGATGTACTCTGATCACTTGGCGCCGCCTCCAGTCCATGCAACCCGCCATCAGTTACGTAGAATACAATACCTACGCCACTTGGGCCGGTGTCGCCTATGGCGTACACAGTGGGAGCTCCGCCACCGCTTGATCCTCCCGTATCACACCCTGTGGGAGCTCCGCCACCGCTTGATCCTCCCGTAACACACCCTATTGCCAGCAACAATATAACTGCAATCAAAAGCCCTGAAAAAAAACTTCTTTTCTCCATGGATTATCCTCCAATTGTATTTTTTCCATGCCGTATTATAGCATGGGTAAGACCTTTTTCCTAAGCCCGCATGGATGCGGGCTCTTCTGTTTACCAACCAGCTAAGTCCAGCCCTTGTCAATAACTAAATATATATGCCCGGCATATTAAATCCCTATTTGTCGGAATATATGCCCTGCATAAAACATTACTATCAAGCATAATATACGAAACTCATAAATCATCAAGCGGACTCCGGACATTTTGTATTATCCGCGTGCTTACATGCGTATATATTTCAGTCGTTTTGCTTGATGCGTGGCCTAATAATTCCTGAATTATTCTCAAATCAGTTCCAGCTTCAAGCAAATGTGTAGCAAAACTATGCCTTAGACTGTGTATTCCAGCTGATTTCTTAATTCCGCATTCATTCAATGAATGCTCAAATATTTTTTGTACAGTGCGAACTGTTATTTTATTCTTTTTTTCAGCACCTTCAAACAACCACACATCAGGTTTATAAGTTTTAAGATACATTAAAATCTGTTTTTGAATCTTTTCTGAAAGAAGTGACGTTCTGTCTTTTTTACCTTTTGCAGCTTTGATGTTTATAATTTTTCTGTCAAAATCAATATCTGAAATTTTAAAATTCACAATTTCACTTACACGAAGCCCGGCAGAATACGCTATTGAAAGAATCAACCTGTGTTTATCATTATGCGCCGTATCTATCAGTCTTTTTACTTCCTCTTTACTGAGAACTACCGGAAGCTTTTTATCTTTTTTCGCGCGAGGTATATCAAAAATGAACTTTTTCTTTAAAACTTTCCCGTAGTAAAAGCGCAACGCATTCATTGCGCAGTTCAATGTCGATGCGGCAGCGTTTTTTTCAACTGCAAGATGATTCAGAAATCCGGTAACATCTTCCTGTTCAATTCTGTCCGCATTTTTGTTCGCATATTTTAAAAAATCCTCGTTATACTGAACATATATCTTTCCGGTACGTCCGCTGTAAGAGCGTATCCTGATTTCCATCAATATTATAGAACTCATGCTTTTCAAATCATCTATAAAACTTTGATCTTCGACCTGGTTTTCAAATGCGCAGTTTTCATAAATAGTTTTCAAGACAATATCAAGATTATTCTGAGTGTCAGGGAATGACCAAAGCTTTTCATCAGCATTCCATCTATATCCGGAGACTGACTTTAAGCCCTGAATGATGTTTCTGTCAAAGGGAACAGATAAAGAAAATTCATTTGAAGCATATGCTTTAATTGCAATACTCATAAAATCTTTATGGATCGTATTATAAAAATGTCAAACCCAAAATAAATCAAATAACATACAAAGAGCTACATGCCCTCACCCCAAGAGAATGTATCAATGATTTCAATAGAATGATACTTGTTCTCAGCGAACTTCCTGTTCGCTTCGATAATAAATTAAAGATGAATTTACGAACACAACTCAGAGATGATTTTTGCGTTCTCCCGCTAAAAGCTAAAGCTCTTCTCGCGGATAGTCGGAACGATCCCGACAAACGAGACGCTTCAACAAGCGACACGGAGTCGAGACAAAGGCGTCTCGTCAGTTTCCGCCTCCGTGCGAAAACTATACGTCCGACAGGAAATCGTCGATGTCGGAGCTATTCTGCGAGCTTCCTTCATCATTATTCTGCAGACTATTTTCACTTCTAACCAGGCGGTATTCTTTATTAAAGCTCAGGCAAAATTTTTCGATCTTTTCAGTAGTATCAGTAAACATTATTCCGACTTCTCTACCGTCAACACGGGCGACTTGCGCTCTCAGATATATTTTTCCGCCCTTGAAAGGAAACATCAACTCTATCTGATCATTTTTGCTTATCGGAGATTGGCGCAAAAAGCATATTCCGGTTTCGCTTACATTTAAAACAGAAACCGGTGTCATAAAATCATCCGCGACAAAACGGTATTCAATATCGAATTTTTCAGTTTTTATCCTGTTCTGTTTCCGGCGTTCCATTCTCTGCATAATTATTCCGCATAAACCATCGGGATTTCATCGCATTCATTCTGTTTTATGCAGTTAACGCAGTCCTTCCATATTTTCTCCGGAAGTGTTTCCTTCTCGACTTTCTTAAAACCGCATTTAGCAAAAAATTCCGGAGAAAGAGTAAGAGCGAATACTTTCACCTTAGGATTTATTTCCCTGATATCATGTATAATTTTTTTAACAAGCCTCTTTCCGATTCCTTTGGCGAAAAAACTTTTTTTTACTGCAAGAGAACGGATTTCGACAAGCAAAGGACTATACGTAAAATATGCCGCTACACCAGAAAGTTTTCCTTCTGTTTCGGAAACATAAAAATGCTCGATGCTGTCGGCTATTTCTTCATGAGTTCTTTTCAGAACAATTCCTTCTTTGGTATAAGGCTCAAGAATACTTAGTATATCTTCTATGTCGGAAATAGTTGCTCTTCTTATCATCAAATTCTCTTTATTACAACAGAATTACGGCAGAAGGCATATTCCTTATATTCCCTGATTTTTTGCAAGGAACTTTCAGCATTTTCCATTGTCTTAAAGGGCCCGATGAAAAGATTATAATCTTCTCCGTTTTTGGCAAGAATTACAGTATGTCCCCTTTTGCTGAGAGCATCAGCTGCTTTTTTTGAATCATCAAGAGACATTGTTTCATTAATTTTAACTGCAAAAGGATATTCTTCTTTCGGATACACATCGCTTGTTGACTGTATCTGATCCGGATTTTTTGAAACAAGAGATTTCAGCTCATTTACAGCCTGCATTGTCTTTTCATCGACAATCGGTTTATTGGGATCTCCTGTAAATTTTATTCCGACTACCATTCCGGCCGTAAAAAAAATGATACAAAGAGCAGCTGCAATGGTCAGAGTGCGGTTAAAATTTCCATGCTTCTTCTCATTGTTTTTGATTACTTCCGCCCCTCTCGAATGGTATTCGATATCGGGATTTTCAAAATAGGCTGGCGAATAACCGCCCTGTTTTTTCACGTATAGATCAAAATCTTGCATCTTTTTCTCCGAAGATCATGGCTGTTTATATTTTCGGCAGAAAGCGCTTAGCAATAAACATATATTTTCTTCAGAGAAAAACCTTATTTATCCTTTTCTTCAGGAAGCTCATCGAGTTCGTTTGTCTCAACCATTATTTCTGATCCAATATCAAGAACCTTATCATATCCGTATTTTCCATGAATCGGAGGAAAAATTCCCTGCTCGCCGAAACTCATTTTAAAATTCGCTCCGGTATTTACATCCGGTTCATTGCGTATAATGACAATCTGCTGCATGTGCTCAGGTCCCATAGGAAACACCATCGCACCGCGTCTTTTAACATATTGAAGTGTTGAAATCGGCCTCTTATAACAAGCTCCCCATATAATTGCACTGTCAAGTTCGCTCAAATCCATTTCCGGATCGGTTCCATCTCCTGAAAAGAAACGGATATTTTCATAACCGAGCGCGTAAAGTCTTGTTTTTGCAGATGCCGCAAGCCGTTCATCCATTTCAATCGTAAAAACCTCTCTGCAAAGAAGAGATAATACGGCAGTGGAAAAACCCGAACCTGTTCCAACTTCGAGAATTCTCATATTCTCCGCCGGAGAAAGAGCATTGATCATTTTTGCCGCGAGATAAATAGAATCGCTTTTTTCTCCGTAACCAACGGGAATAAAATCATTCGTATAAAACTTATCCTGAAACATTTTATCAAAAAATCTAATAGGATCAACTGCCTTAAACGCTTCAATAATATCTTTCTTTATGCCTTCAGATTCCAGTGTATCAAAAAACTTTTTTTTACGTACTGCTAATGGTTCCATTTTTCCCTCAAATTACCTGCATAAGATATGTTAAAAAATAATCCGATATCAAGACAACCATTGATGCTTTAACAACCGATTGAATTGTAGATCTTCCGACTCCTTCGGCTCCGCCAGTGGTATTGAATCCCTCATAGCAGGCTATTAGAGCTATTTCAACTCCAAAAACAAAAGATTTCGAAAATCCGCTGAAAAAATCTTCAATCGTAACATAGGCTATAATATTGTCATAGTACTTATCCGGAGTCACTCCCAACGCAAAAAAAGCAATAATAGACCCGCCCACAACTCCCATAAGATCCGATATTAATGTCAGACAAGGAGTCATTACCAAAGCCGCTATCAACCTCGGTACAGCAAGATACTGAATGGGATTCGTTGAAAGTGTTACAAGTGCATCAATCTGCTCTGTCACTTTCATTGATCCAATCTGAGCTGCAATAGCCGAACCGATTCTTCCGGCCAGAAGAAGTGCTGTAAGAACAGGAGCAAGTTCCCTGAACATCGAAATAGTAACACCGCTTCCGATATAAACCGATGAACCCGGCATTATCGCGTCCATCGACTTTCCTATCTGAAGAGCCATTACCATTCCGGTAAAAAATATAGTTATAGATGTTACAGGAAGGGACTTGTATCCTATTTCAAGCATCTGGTTCAGGATATTTTTTCCGTCAAAGGGCTTGCGGAAAGTCCATTTGACTGTTTCACCGAGGAAAATCATATACTTTCCGACGGCTTCAAATATCGAAATTACCGGATTAAAACTTATCATTGTCCAGCCGGAATTGCCTCATCATAAGAATGAACCGTATCAAGATTATTGAACTTGGTAAACTTATCCCAGAACATGAGCTCAACAGTACCTGTCGGACCGTTTCTCTGTTTTGCCACAATTATATCGGCACGGCCTTTTCTTTCCGTATCTTTCTTAACTTTTTCTTCGCGGTAAATAAACATAACCACGTCCGCATCCTGCTCGATTGAACCTGATTCTCTCAAGTCCGAAAGCTGCGGAATCTGATCAGAACGTGACTCAACAGCTCGCGAAAGCTGTGACAAGGCAATTACCGGACATTCAAGCTCGCGTGCAAGGAGTTTCAGTCCGCGTGAAATTTCGCCAATCTGCTGATGACGTTCGCCTTTAGTCGTAGTTGTTATCAGCTGAAGATAGTCGATTATAATTATACCCAGTCTTTCCTTTTGGGATGCACGGCGGGCCTTTGCCCTTATCTCTGTAATCGTAAGACCCGGAGTATCATCTATTATCATCGGACATGCCGAAAACTTATCGGCAACCGCATATATTCTTCTTAATTCATCATTATTCAAAAAACCGGTTCTGAGCTTTTGAAGCTCAATCATCGCTTCAATCGAAATCAATCGCATGAGAAGCTGTACTGAAGGCATTTCAAGAGAAAAGAAAAAAACCGGCCGTTTTTCCCTTACTGCAACATTTACCATCATATTGAGGGCAAGCGCCGTTTTTCCCATCGCGGGGCGCGCCGCCATAATGATAAGTTCCGACGGATGAAATCCCGTAAGCATGTTATCAAGTTCAGAATAACCGCATGCAAGCCCGGTTACTCCCTTTTTATTTTCAATGAGGCGCTCTATTCGTGTTACAGCGTCCCCTACGATCTGCTGAATAGACTGAACCTGCGTACTGATTCGTCTTTCTGTTACCTGAAAAACCATTTTTTCGGCATCATCAAGTACCTCAGAAGTCTCCCTGCTGATATCATAACAGCTTTCAATTACCGCGCCTGAAGTTTCTATAAGACGGCGGCGCAGACTGTATTCTTTTATCTGGTTTGCATAATACTCCGCGTTAGCGGAAGTTGCGACACTCTGATAAAGTTTGGCGAGATAAGCTTCGCCTCCTGCCCTGTCGAGTTTCTGCAGTTCAACAAGCTGGTGACGCAGTGAAATTAAATCGACTGGCTTAGCTTTTCTGTCAAGTTCCCTGACTGCGTCAAAAATGAGGCGGTGAGGCTCAAGATAGAAATCCTCCGACTGGAGGATTCCTAAAACTTTGAGCAAAGCGTCTTTGCTTACGATGATTGACGCAAGGCATGAAACTTCCGTGTCAATGTCATGAGGCGGAAGATTCTGCACAGGCATATTATTCTTTTACCACCGTAACTTTTAGAGGAGCTGAAACACCTTCTTCGAGTTTAATAGAAATATTAAATTCTCCGACATGTTTGATCTGTTCATCAAGAACGATCTTTCTTTTATCAACGGTGATTCCGGCTTCAGCAAGTTTAGCAGAAATATCTGCAGAAGTAATTGAACCGAAAAGTTTTCCGTCATCTCCCGCTTTTGTCTGAAACGAAAGAGATACAGTCTTAAGCTGATCGGCAACTTTTTCACTTTCTTTTTTACGTTTTTCTTTTTTAACTTTAATCAGATGTTTCTGATGAGCAATTGTTCTTCCGTTTGCTTCGCTGTAAGCGATAACAAGTTTTTTAGGAAGAAGAAAATTGCGTGCGTAGCCGTCTGCTACTTCTCTTATATCACCGGCGTCGCCGAGATTAGAAACGTCTTTCTGAAGAATTACTTTCATCTCTTAACTCCATTATTTAATATCAATTCTCTTTTTTATCACTTTTGATGCTTTCAGGTGAAAACTTTCGAAAATCGGCCCATATATCCAGAAGTCCGATTCCGGCCAAAAACATGACAACGAAACCGAATACCTGAAAACTGAAAATTGCCATGCCGAGCAAAAACAACGGCATGATAAAAACCGGAATTCTCTTTTTCATCAGTACAAATTTTAAGATCCCGAGCGACTGTATGAAATACACTACAGTCATCACTAAAAGGATGTTTTTCCCAACCGTCTTGGCAGGATAAAAATTTCCTTCTTTATCAAAGACTATAAGAGCTATAGAAAATATTACTACAAATACAAGCCACTCATTGACTTTAAAATTCTCTATTCCTTTTATAGAGTTTTCTGCTTTCAGAATTCTTTTGAAAATCAAATCGAGAATTGAAAAACCCGCAAAAGATATCATAAGAGCTGAAACAAAAATCATAAAAGGAACCAAATCCTTCATAATTTCCATAACGAATTTATACTGTTCGGCAAATTCCGCTTTTTGCTTATCGTCTATTCTTCCGCTATCCAAAAAACTCTGAACAGCAGTTTTTGCTTCATTTGCAAGACTCGCACCCATATAATTAGTCTCATACAGATAATCAGCTGCAAAAATCCCGAAAACCAGAAACACAGAAGTCAAAACAATAAACTGAACCGACCTTTTTGAACGGTAAGCAAAACCGGTTATACTTCCGATTGCAAGTGCCGACAAATTAATCACCAAAATATCAATATATCCAATGCTGAAATAAATCATCAGCACTGAAAGCGGCAAAAGCCACAGCGCGGAATACTTTCCCATTTTAAAAACGGAAACAGCAGTAGCAATCATAATTGCCGCGCTAATCAAAAGCATCATATTAGAACTTCACCACGAAAGGAAGAAGCGCTATCATTCTTGCACGTTTTACTTCAAGAGCAATGTGTCTCTGATGTTTCGCGCATGTTCCGGTAATTCTTCTAGGAAGAATTTTTCCTCTTTCAGTAAGAAATTTCTCGAGGATGTCGGATTTTTTATAATCGATTACCATATCTTTGTTGTGGCAGAACTTGCACACTTTTTTCTTAAAACGGGAATTTCTTCCTCTTCCGCCGTCTTTATCCTTAAAAGCTCTTGCAAAGCTGTCGTCTCTTTCAAGACCGGTCATTGCTGCAGCTACATCTTCACTGCTTTCGACATCTTTAATATCTTCAGACATTTTGTTCTCCTAATAAATTAAAATGGAATGTCATCATCGCTGAACGAAGGCGAATCGGGAATGGAATCATTTCTGTAATCAGGGAAATTGTCCACTTCCTGCGGTTTCGCGCCCGACTGCGCTTTATCCGATGACGGTGCATCAAGAAACTGAAAATTTTCAACAACGACTTCAACGGTTGAACGCTTATTTCCGTCTTTGTCATCCCATGACCTCTGCTGAAGTCTTCCCTCAATAATAATTCTCTGGCCTTTCTTGAAATATTGAGAGATTATTTGCCCAGTTTTTCCCCATGCGATACAGTTGAAGAAAGAAACCTGTTCTTTCTTTTCGCTGTTTTGACCGACATAAGTACGGTTATTCGCAAGTGAAAAATTGGCAATAGGAGTATTTGTCGGAGTAAATTTCAGCTCCGGATCTCTTGTAAATCTTCCTACAAGACATACTCTGTTGATATCATTTGCCATATCAACCTTCCTTTATGCGGTTTTCTTTTCCTGAACGACGAACAAGAAACGCAAAAATACTGTATTTAGTCTTAGTAATGCGGAAATCTTAGCTACTTTATCAGGAGTTGCCTCAAGAATTGAATGGCTGTAGTAAGCTTCTTTGAGCTCGTCGATTTCGTAGGCAAGGCGTCTTAGTCCCCAATCCTCTTCTGATACGACAGTTGCTTCACATTTTGTTAGAATTTCTTTGAGAGC
>Ga0208040_1003124_pt1 | contig 13705 bp, 3 predicted proteins | sample AD_UKC083_MetaG_FD_184431 | JGI IMG/M metagenome (GOLD analysis project Ga0208040, IMG submission 184431) | Active sludge microbial communities of municipal wastewater-treating anaerobic digesters from USA - AD_UKC083_MetaG (SPAdes) (version 2) | ecosystem: Engineered > Bioreactor > Anaerobic >...
CCTGGGGCCGGAAAGACCATCATGGCAGGACTGTTGATCAAGGAGTTGATCGCGCGGGGCGACCTGCAACGGTGCCTCATTGTCTGCCCGGGCAACCTGGTCGAACAGTGGCAGGATGAACTCTATCGGCGCTTCCACCTGCCCTTCGAAATCATGACCAATGACAAGTACGAGGCGGCCCGGACCGGAAACTGGTTCGCGGAGAACCCGCTCTCCATCTGTCGTCTCGACAAGCTCAGCCGAAACGAGGACGTACAGGAGAAACTGAAGACCACGGATTGGGACCTTGTAGTCTGCGACGAAGCCCACAAGATGAGCGCATCCTTCTGGGGCGGCGAAATCCGCAGGACCAAACGCCACCAATTGGGACAGATTCTTTCCGCCCTCACTCGTCATTTTCTGCTTCTGACGGCCACGCCGCACAACGGAAAGGAAGAGGACTTTCAGTTGTTCATGGCGCTGCTCGATGGCGACCGCTTCGAGGGCAAGTTCCGCGACGGCGTTCATTCCATCGATGCCAGCGATCTGATGCGTCGGATGGTTAAGGAGGACTTACTCAAGTTTGACGGTCGTCCGTTGTTTCCGGAGCGTAAGGCCTACACCGTAGAATACGAGCTTTCCGACGGTGAAGCGGACCTGTACCAGCGTGTGACGGAGTATGTTCGCGATGAATTCAACCGCGCCGAAAAACTGGCCAACGACGGCCGCAAAGGAACGGTTGGGTTTGCCTTGACGGTCCTGCAGCGTCGGTTGGCCTCTTCGCCGGAAGCCATTTATCAATCGCTCCGCAGGCGTCGGGAGCGACTGGAAAAGAGATGCCGCGAGGAGGAACTCCTCAAACGTGGCGCGGAGGTCCGTATCGATTGGCACAAGGATGTCCCGTCCCTGTCCGAAGATGACCTTGAAGATCTCGAAGATGCGCCGGATGAGGAAGTCGAGAACACGGAAGATCGCGTTGTCGATCTGGCCTCGGCGGCCCAGACAATCGCCGAGCTAAAGGCGGAAATTGCAATTCTCAAGGATTTGGAGCAAGTGGCCCTGCGGGTTCGTCAATCACGCACGGACCGGAAGTGGGATGAGCTTTCGAGTCTACTGCAGAACCAGACGGAGATGTTCGATGCCCATGGTCATCGCCGCAAGCTGATCGTTTTCACCGAGCATCGCGACACATTGAACTACCTTCATGATCGGATTGGGTCGCTGATCGGGAAGCCGGAATCCGTCGTGACCATTCACGGAGGCATGGGCCGTGAGGAACGAAAGAAGAACGAATCGCTCTTCACGCAGGATAAGGACACAGAGGTGCTCATCGCCACGGACGCGGCGGGCGAAGGTATCAACCTGCAGCGGGCCCATCTGATGGTCAATTACGACCTGCCCTGGAACCCGAACCGTCTCGAACAACGGTTTGGCCGCATCCACCGCATCGGGCAGACAGAGGTCTGCCACTGCTGGAACCTCGTCGCGTCAAAGACGCGGGAAGGCGATGTGTATCGCCGTCTGCTGGAGAAGTTGGAGGAGGAACGTAAGGCGCTGGGCGGAAAGGTATTCGACATCCTCGGCAAACTGCTTTTCGGCGACAAGCCCCTGCGGCACCTCCTCATGGAGGCCATTCGGTACGGAGACCGTCCGGAAGTGCGAGCAAAGCTGAACCAGGTCGTCGACAACGCCTTGGATCGGGACAAACTCCGCGATCTGATTGAGGAACACGCCCTGGCGCACGACTCCATGGATGCCTCCCGCGTCCGGGAGATTCGGGAAGACATGGAACGGGCCGAGGCTCGCCGTCTTCAGCCCCATTTCGTTGCCGCCTTCTTCAATGAATCCTTCAAGCGGCTCGGCGGAACCTTGCGGGAAAGGGAGCCGAAGCGTTACGAGGCGACCCACGTTCCGGCCGTCATTCGCAACCGGGACCGGATCATCGGCATGCGCGATCCCGTCCTCACGCGATACGAACGCCTGACGTTCGAGAAAGAACTGATCAGCGTCCCAGGCAAGCCCCTGGCAGAGTTCATTTGTCCTGGCCATCCGCTTCTCGACGCCACCATAGACCTAATCCTCGAACGGCACCGGGACCTCCTGCGACAAGGTGCCATCCTGGTCGACGAGAACTCTATGGACGAGGATGTGCGTGCACTCGTTTACCTGGAGCACTCCATCCAGGATGCGCGCACGGATCGGAGTGGAAATCGGCGCGTGGTCTCTCGCCAGGTTCAGTTCGCGGAGGTGACTGCATCCGGCGATGTTCGTGGTGCTGGATATGCGCCATACCTCGACTACCGGCCGCCCACTGAATCGGAACTGGCCTTGATCCGGCATATGGAAGAACCCGGCTGGTTGCGCGACGAGATTGAATCTCGCGCCCTCGACTATGCTGTCCGGAACCTGGTGCCCTCCCACCTGCAGGAGGTCAAGAGCCGCAAAGAGCAGATGGCCGACAAGACCATGGCCGCAGTCAAGGAAAGGCTTACGACGGAGATCAGCTACTGGGACCATCGGGCGGAACAGCTCAAGCAGCAGGAACTGGCGGGCAAGGTTAATGCAAAGATCAACTCCGGCAAGGCCCGTCAGCGGGCCGACGAGTTGACGATGCGGCTGCAGAAACGCATGGAGGACCTCCAGCAGGAACGCCGCATCTCGCCGCTTCCGCCCAACGTCATCGGCGGAGCACTGATCGTACCGGCAGGACTTCTCATGAGGTTGAACGGAGGGCAACCCGCCACGGTGCAGGCCAAGGAGACCAAGCGCGTCGAAATGGTCGCCATGAGGGCGGTAATCGCGGCCGAACAGGGGCTCGGTTTCGAACCCCGCGACGTGGCGGCCGACAAGTGTGGCTACGATATTGAATCGCGTGATCCAGCAGGCGAGTCGCGGCTCCGCTTCATCGAGGTGAAGGGACGAGTTCAGGGAGTGGACACTGTGACCGTCACCAAGAACGAGATTCTGACCGCACTAAACAAGCCGGATCAGTTCATTCTGGCGATTGTGCAGGTGAACGGCGAGCAGGCGGTGGACATCACCTATGTGCGCGAGCCGTTCGGTCGGGAACCAGACTTCGGCGTTACGAGCGTGAATTACCGGTTATCAGAGTTGCTGAGTAGGGGAGGCCCGCCACGATGACGGATGCGCCTCCCTATTTCGAGGATGTCCGGGCAACTGCTGCCAGGCGTTGGGTTCAACTTGAACAGGACCCCGTATTGGCCGGACCTTGGCACCAATTGTTCAAGCAGGTGCAAAGTCCTCGTCATGTCGTTTCCGAGCTTCTGCAAAATGCGGACGATGCGGGCGCAACCATGGCTTCGGCGGGCATCCAAGATGGGGAGTTCATATTCATTCACAATGGCGAGGACTTTACCGAGGAGCACTTCATCTCCCTTTGCCGGTTCGGGTATTCCAACAAGCGATCCCTTCACACCATTGGATTCCGAGGGATTGGCTTCAAGAGCACATTTAGCCTTGGGGATGAGGTTCGGCTCAGTACTCCTTCACTATCGGTGGCCTTCCGGCGCAGCCGTTTCACCGAGCCCATATGGATGGCCCGGAACGGAGTCCCGGCCCGTCACACGGAAGTTCGTGTTACGATTCAGGACCCACACCGCCAGCGAGAACTGAAGAAGAACCTTGATGACTGGACGAAGAGTCCGGCATCGTTGCTTTTCTTTCGTTCCATCCGTTGCTTGACCATCAGCGGCCGAGAAATCCGTTGGGAGTCACAAGCTGCTGGGCCTGTACCTGGATCGAGCTGGTTCTCGTTGGCAGGCACGCCGGACCGACGGGTACTGCTGATCCAGTCCGATCCAGAGCCTTTTCCAGCTGAAGCCCTCGACGAAATCCGTCAGGAACGAATGGTCGCGGTTGACGAGGAAACAGCCCTGCCTCCGTGCACCGTCGATCTGGTTCTCGGCATGGAAGGCCGCCTTTTTGTCATTCTTCCCACAGGAGTGCTGACCAAACTTCCATTTGCTTGCAACGCACCGTTCATCCAAGACCCGGCCCGCGTGAAAATCAAGGACCCGGAGACTTCGCCGACAAATCGTTGGCTCCTGGATCGTGTGGGCAGATTGGCAGCGGAGACTCTGCTTCATTGGGTTGGAAATGTGGCCGTGGGAATTGAGAAACGATGCGATGCCTACGCGCTGCTACCTGATCTTGATCGCGATGATCATTCGCTGGAAGGCGACTGCGGACGGATCGCCGAAGAGGCATGCGAATCCGCAATGGCAGGTAAGCCATTCCTTTTGTTGGAAGACGGATCGTTGGCAAAGGAAAAAGGCTGTGTTGCCGTGCCTCGGGTTCTCCTCGACGTATGGCCGAACGATCTTGTCTCTCGCCTGTTCACCGACAGCGCCCGACCGATTCTCTCTCATCACATATCGGCCGAGAACCGAAAGAAGCTGATCAACTGGAACAGCATAGACCAAATCAGCAAGGAAGATGTGCTGACCACACTCAAATCGAAGCACCTGCCCAAACCGGATTCCTGGGCGCAGCTTCTGCTGCTGTGGGCCTACGTCGCGGAAGATGTTGTCGGCTATCACTACAATCGAAATCATAATGATGTTCGCATACTTCCGGTCCACGGTAAGGATGTTCTGTATGCCGCCAACGAAATCGTGCGGCTGGGAGAGAAGAAACTGCTCCAGTCTCAGGAGGATTGGGAGTTCCTCGCGGCCCACCTGCTTGTACTCAATCAGAACTGGCCGCGATTCCTGGCTGAACAGCGCCGAAGGGCCGAGCAGGACAAGGACGATGATCTTGGGCGGCAAGTTGAATCCGCCTACAAGGTCTTCGACGCCGTGAACCTTGGACAAGCCAGCGACGTGAGTCAGGTGATCCAGCAAGCCGCTGAGAAGTTTTTCGGTGAGCAAGAATGCGATATGGAGGACTGCATTCGGTTGGCACAACTGGCTGCAACTTTGGGAGCTTCGGTATCGGAGAGCTTTCAGTTCGTCACCCGTGATGGTTGCCGCAGGCCAGTCAACGAACGTATTGTTTACGATGCAAACAATGACCTTGATGCGTTCGTTCCCGATCAATGGTACCAAAGCCACGTGCTGCACGAGGACTATCGTGTCCTTCTGTCTTGCACCGAAGAAGACTGGCAGCAATGGGTGACATCAGGGCGAAGCGGGCTGCTTACATTCCTGCCTTTGCAGCAGGTAACAAAAAGAGTATGGAACAAAAAAGATATCATCACGCTGCTGAAGGATCGTGGGTTGCAAGGCGAGCCGGCATTTCCGTACCAAAGGGACGATTTCACCATTGATGATTTCGATTTCTTACAGGAACACTGGGAGTTCTGGCAGGAAGTTGCTCGAAATGATCCTCTGATATGGGGCAAAGTCATGTCCCGAGTCTTGGTGCAACCGAAAGACTATTGGACAACAGCACTTTGCTTGAAGGTCTGGCAAAACGGGAACAAGTACAAACAGACGATAACAAATGAAGACTTGTTGCCGGCTTGGGTTGCTAAATTCCAATCTCTCCCGTGCCTACAGGACACCAACGGCCGCTACCGTGAACCGGCAGAGCTTCTCCGCCGGACCCCAGAAACCGATCCGTTGTTCGGAGTCGAGTCATTTGTTCGCTCCGAGTACGATACCGAGCAAACCCGTCCCCTTCTGATAAGGCTGGGCGCGAGAGGAACACCCACGGGCCCCCGACGCCTTCTGGATCGGCTTCGCGCCCTTGCCACGGTGGAAAACCCGCCTGTCTACGAGGTGGAAAAATGGTGCCGCCGACTCGATCAGTTGCTCACCAAGTGCTCTACTCCGGAGTTCAACGAAATCAAGTCTGCCTTTGTGGACGAGAAACTGATCCTCACTGCCGAGTCCGAATGGGTCACGGCCGCCGAGGCGTTCCTTTCCGCCGACGAGGAGGACGCTCCTGGGGCGGCCGTAGTGCACCCTGCCATTCACGACTTGTCGATGTGGGGAAGGCTCGGCGTTGCCGACCGTCCCACGGGCGACCTGGCCATGCGCTGGCTTGCCGACATGGATTCGGGAAAGAAGCTCTCCAAGGACGAGTTGCGAAGGGTCCGCGCACTTCTGCCCCGGCATCCTGAGCGTATCTGGCGCGAATGCGGACACTGGCTCAACCTGGAAGGCGAATGGGTCCCGGTGGAACAGTTGTCCTACAAACTGACCATGCAAACGCTCATTCCCTGGGCGAATCTGTTCAGGCCGATCAAGCAGAAAACGGCCGACTTCCAGAAGTTGACTGTCGAGATGTGCGGACAACACCCTTTTGCTGCATTGCCGACCCTTGCCGATTGCATTGAAGACCGCTTTGACGAGCGGCTTGACGATTCAGCAGAAAAGCTTGAGAAGGTTTGGCTAACAGTGCTGGGTGATGGTTTGGCGCGCATCCAACTCGACGACCCGGAGGAGACCGCTCGCATGCGCGAGTTGGGATGCCGCTTGGCAAGAACGCAATTTCGTTTCGTGACCGCCCTCGAAGCCACGCCCTACATCGATGGTGTCCCATCCGGCACGCCACGACGTGTCGATGTGCTGTGGAAGAACCACGTACTCTACGTCGAGAGCAAGTCGGTGGCAAAGATGGCAAAAGCCATCGCCCTTGAGTTGGGGCGACATTTCGGCCGTCCCGACATTGCCGATGCCATTAAACTCTGCTTCGAGCGAGAACGGGAGTTTATCAACGAGTATCTTGAAGAGAACTTTAATCTGTTGCCGCCCTCATCCGGTACAGCGACCCCGGAGTTTCGGTCTGAGACGGAACCGTTCGATCAACCTTCACCAACTGGATTGGAAGACGCGGGACAGATTACGACATCCCCCACAGGCGAAGGCGGGGCAGTTCAGATCGATGGACCGACTCCTGACGCACTCGAAGGTGAAGCGGTTGGGAAGCCGTCACAACCTGATTCGGATGAAGATGACGACAGAGCCGCTGTCCACGCGCCACGCAGGCATCCCCAGCAATCGACGAAGCCGAAGCTGATCGAACGATTCGCGGTCGCCAATGGATATGTCAGGGACAACTCCGAGGGACGGTTCTATCGTGAAGACGGCGGCTGGATCGAGCGTGCGTCCGGCGCGAGCTTTCCCTGGGAACGGTACTCACCCGCCGGCGAACTCCTCCAATGCTACTGGGTCAAGGATCATTGCATCGAGCGCGAACCGCTTCAGATCGAGGCGGAGGTATGGGAGTTGTGCGCCAATCATCCCGAGAAGTACTCGCTCCTGCTGGCGGCCCCGGACGATACGCCGGTCGAGTACTCCGGCAAGCGCCTCTGCGCACTTCGTGACAGCGGTCGGGTGACGCTTTTCCCGGCAAGTTATCGACTGGTCTACGAGCATGACCGAGCGAAGGAGAAGTCGGATGAATGACCTCAACGCTTGGTTCAAAGATCGACCGAGGTGGATGCAGGAAGCCGCCATCCTTCTCCTTACGAAAGATCGTCTTGCAGAGCAGGACATTGTTGCCCTCCTCGACAGGTGCCTGCAGGAAGCTGATTCAGAAGGCCCAGCAACAGCGGCGTCCTTCCCCGCAGACGCTTTCCTTGCCCAAAGTGCCTCCGCATTGCGCCTATGCACTATCGGCAACGTAAAGGGCATCAACGCGCTCGCGCCTCGGTGTCCCCTGGACTTTGGACTGGACAACATGGCTGTTGTCTACGGCGGCAACGGCTCTGGTAAATCCGGCTATGTCCGCATCCTGAAGCACGTCTGTGGTGCGCGCAATCCTGGCGCGCTCCATCCGAACGTATTTAAGGACGATGGGTCTACACAATCGGCAGAGATCAAGTACAGCATCGATAATCAGGAACGCCAGATGTCATGGAGTACCAGCGACGGGGTTCAAGCCGACCTTCGTCCCGTCGATATCTTCGATGCTGATTGTGGCCGCATGTATTTGGAGAGCGAAAGCGAGGTCACCTATGAGCCACCAGCACTGCTGTTCTTCTCCGATCTGATCGCTGTTTGCGAGGAGATCGCGCGGCGTATTGGCGGCCAGTTAGGCAGGTACATATCGAAAAAGCCTCAACTGCCTTCGGAATATGCCGACACGGCGGCTGGTAAATGGTATGCGTCCCTGAGCGCGACAACTCCATCTGAGGAGATTGCCACACATACGAAATGGGAATCCGAGAGTGACACATACGTCGCTGGCTTGGAGAAACGATTGGCCGAAAAGGCCCCTGCCGACAGGGCCAAGGAATTGCTCGCCAAGAAAGGCCATGCGGAGGGTTTGATCCAGGGCATCGAGGGTCTTCTTCCGAAACTCACCGATGAGAACTGCCGCCGCATTCTGAGGCTCAAGAAGGACAAGCTCATCAAGCGTGAGGCCGCACAAGCCGCAGCCACCAAAGTATTCTCCGGCGCTCCTTTGGAGGGCATCGGAACGGATGCGTGGAAATTGCTGTGGGAGCACGCTCGGCGATACTCTGAAGACCACGCCTACCGTGGCCAAGCATTCCCGTATCTTGATGAAGAGGCCAGATGCGTTCTCTGCCATCAACCTTTGTCAGATGATGCGCGACAGCGCCTCACCACCTTCGAGGAGTACATCAAGGGGCAGGCCGAGAGGGATGTAATAGTCGCGGAAGAGGCCCTTGAGGATGCGATGAGCTCTATCGGGGATATCCCGACCGACCAGGCGATCAAGACGCAATGCGACGCAGGGGGATTGACCTACCAGGGGGACATGCCTCCGATAGTCAAATCTGTGGATGCGCTTCGGCAGCGGAAGGAAAAGCTGTTGGAGGTCGACACCGTCGATGAGTTGCCTCAGGTCCCTGATTGCTCAGCCTGGCTGAAAGAGACCAAGAAAGTGGCTTCTGGATACGCCGAGGCGGCGACGGCATGCCAGGAAGATGCGGCGTCGGATACCCGGCCTCAGCTTGAAATTAAACTGCGCGAACTGAAGGCAAGGAAGTGGGTATCGGAACAAAGTGATGCCGTCAGGGAGGAAATCGATAGACTGAAGTCAGTTGACCGCCTGGAGAAGGCAAAACGCCTGACGGATACACGCGGGCTTTCCCGCAAGAAAGGCGAGATCGCTGAGGCGTTGATTACGGAGGCTTTTGTGAAGCGCTTCCGTGACGAACTGGCGGCCCTCGGGGCTTCCAGAATCAAGGTGGAACTGGTCAAGAAGCGGGTGGAACATGGCCGGGTTCTTCACGAACTGCGGTTGGCGAAGGCCCGATCCGGTGCACCGCGTGATGTGCTGAGCGAAGGCGAGCATCGGGTTGTGTCCCTGGCGGCTTTTCTCGCGGACGTGACGGGAAAGCAGCAACCTGCGCCATTCGTGTTTGACGACCCCATCTCTTCATTGGATCAGGATTTCGAGGAGGCTGTGGTGCAACGGCTGGTGCGGCTGTCTTCGGATCGACAGGTGATCGTATTCACGCATCGCGTGTCTTTACTGGTCCTGCTTCAGGAGTACGGCAGGCGCGAAGGCCGCGAGCCCAAGGTTACCTGCGTCAGATGCGAGCCCTGGGGCACTGGTGAACCGGGCGACACACCGCTGTTTGCAAAGAAACCGGACAAGGCGCTCAACGCTCTTCTGAACGAGAACTTGGCGAAGGCCCGAAAGGCACATGACGAAGAGGGCCAGACCGCCTATGCGCCGCTTGCGAAAGCCATATGCAGCGATTTCCGGATTCTGCTCGAGCGCATGATCGAGTGCGAACTGTTGGCGGATGTGGTCCAACGCTTCCGCCGGGCAGTGAATACCCAGGGCAAGCTGGACAAGCTGGCGCGCATCACGGCAGAGGACTGCAAGTTCTTCGATAACATGATGACCAAATATTCCCGCTATGAACATTCGCAGCCGAATGAAGCTCCGGTTGCCCCTCCCGCGCCCGATGAACTGAAAGCAGACTTGGAGGCATTGCGGGACTGGCGAGTAGATTTTGTGAACAGGACAACGAAATGACGCATCCGAAAAAATTGATCGAGGTCGCGCTGCCATTGGCGGCAATAAATGAGGGGTCCAAACCGGAAACGGAGAACCCGTTTCTGAAGGGTCACCCCCGCGCGATCCACAACTGGTGGGCGCGGACGCCGTTGTCCGTATCGCGGGCAATTCTCTTCGCGCAACTGATTGATGACCCGGGCGATGGTCTTCCGCCCAAGGAGGCGCGCAAAGCGCGTGAGAAGCTGTTGGACTTTGTGGCCGCACTGGCCACCTGGAGGGCGACGACCGACGAGAAAATTATCGGCCAGGCGCGGGAAATGATCCGCAAGCAGTTCAACGGCGAGATGCCAGAGTTCTGGGACATGTTCGGCGGGCGCGCCAGCATTCCGCTGGAAGCACAGCGATTGGGCCTGAAGGTCACGAGCAGCGATCTCAATCCCGTGGCCGTCACCATCCAGCGGGCCTTGCTGGAGTTCCCGCCGAAGTTCAAGGACCGGCCTCCGGTGCATCCCTTTGACGGCAACAATCTTCTGCGGCGCGTTGACTGGCGTGGCGCGACGGGGCTTGCTGAAGACATCCGATGGTACGGCAAATGGGTGTGCCAGAGGGCTGCGAAAAAACTTGAGAAGCTCTATCCGAAGGGTCCCAGAGGTGAGCAGGTCGTAGCATGGTTGTGGGCACGAACGGTCAAGTGTCCCAACCCGGCGTGCGGGGCGGAAATGCCACTGATGAGGTCTTTCGTCCTCGCCAGCAAGAAGGGGAAGCGCGCGTTCGTACTTCCAAAGGTGAACAAAAGGAATAAGGAAATCGCCTGGGAGATTCAATATGGCGATAATCCTGTGCCCGAAGGGACCGTTAAACGAACTGGCGCGCAGTGCATCTTTTGCGACGGCACCGTTGACCTTCAGTACGTTCGAGACGAGGGTAAAGCGGGCCGTATCACATTCACCATGATAGCTGCCGTCGCCGAGGGGAATCGACGCCGCATCTACTTGCCACCAGAGCCTGATCAGTTGGAAGCAGCATTAAGGGCGGAACCAGAATGGGCACCTGAGACCGAACTGCCGCCCCAGGCGCTTGGATTTCGGGTGCAGCTCTATGGTATGACAAAACACCGAGACCTGTTCACCCCCAGACAGTTGGCTGCGCTTTCGACATTGTGTGATGTCATTGCTGAAGCCCATGAAGATATAAAAGCGCGAGCGAGCAGGGACAAAGAATACGCTGATACTTTGACTATCTATTTAGCCTGTGCGTTATCTCGCCTGACGGACTATATGAATAACCTATGCATTTGGAATGCTACAAACGAGAACATTGCACATTTGTTCAACCGTCAAGCTGTGCCTATGGTATGGGATTTTGCTGAGGCCAATCCAATTCAGGGTAAACTGTCGTTTTCTGTAGCTGCCGATTGGGTTGCGGGTTCGCTTGATTCTGTTCCTGTGGATTGTCTGATCGGTCGTGTGGTCCAACTTGATGCGCGCAAGACGCCTCCGCAGTTCCATACACCTCCTATCATCTCAACTGATCCCCCCTATTACGACAACATCGGATATGCGGACCTGTCTGACTTTTTCTACACCTGGCTTCGGAGCGTTCTTCGCCACATTGATCCACAGACCTTCGCTACCTTACTATCGCCCAAGGAACCAGAGCTCATTGCTTCACCCCATCGCCACAACGGCTCGAACGAAGCAGCAGAGAAACACTTTAGGGAGGGTTTCTCGCTCGCCTTTGGGAATATGCACAAAATCGCCCATGCCGATGTGCCCATGACTATTTACTACGCCTTCAAGCAGCAGGAGGATGATACTGACGAAAACGATACGCAGAGGGCATCTACCGGATGGGAAACGATGCTTGAAGGGCTTGTGAATGCAGGTTTCCAAATTACTGGGACATGGCCGGTGCGAACAACTAAAAAAGCCAGGCTTGTGGCCAAGGGAACAAACGCGCTTGCCTCTGCCGTGGTTCTCGTTGCTCGCCAGCGCAGCGACAGTGCGGCAATGGCGACGCGGAAAGAATTCGCCTCGGTCCTGCGAAAGGAACTGCCAGCCGCTTTTGCAGCCCTAACGCAGGCGGGTATTGCTCCCGTCGACCTCGCCCAAGCCGCCATCGGGCCGGGGATGGCCATTTACTCTCGTTACAGCAAGGTGATCGAGGCGGATGGTTCGCCGATGTCTGTCCGGACAGCACTTCAGATCATCAACCAGGAACTCGATGCGCACCTGGCAGCGCAGGAAGGCGAGCTGGATCGTGATACGAGCTGGGCGGTAGCGTGGTTCGAGCAGCACGGGATGAACGAGGGCGAGTTCGGCGTGGCGGAAAGCCTTTCGCGCGCCAAGAACACCGCAGTCAACGGGCTTGTCGAAGCGGGCATCATCACGGCAAGGGCCGGAAAAGTGCGGCTTATCCCCCGCGACCAGATGCCGGACGACTGGGACCCAGCAACCGACAAACGGCCGACCATCTGGGAGGCAACGCAGCAGCTTATTCGGGCTTTGGACCAACATGGTGAAAGTGGCGCAGCGGCGCTTCTAAAACGGCTGGGCGAATACGGCGACGCAGCCCGTGACCTGGCCTATCGCCTGTTCAGCATTTGCGAGAAAAAGAACTGGTCGAGCGAGGCGCTGGCCTACAACAGCATCGTCCTGGCATGGCCTGAACTAACCAAACTGGCCCAGGCAGCCCCGCGTGGGGACCAACGGACCCTTTTTGAATAGGGGTATTTCAATGATGAGGGCAAAACATGGCTAAAAGCAATCACGGAAGAGTGGGGGACGCGCTTGAGCTGCTCAACAGGGGGTTGCGCCCCTTTGTGGAGCGGGAACTGCAAGCTGTGCACGGAGATCAGTGGCAGGAGATGGTGGCGCAGACGCTCCGCGAAGACCGCGGTGCGGTGAAGGCGACCAAGAAAGGCGAGCTCAACTGGGATACCCACAACCTGCTCACGGTCATGTGGGACCAGTGGAACGCGGTCTTCCGTAACACCCTTGGCCATACCGAACGATCCCTGGTCAGTGAACTGCGGGAGGTGCGCAACCGCTGGGCGCACCAGACGCCCTTCAGCAGCGATGATGCCTATCGGGCGCTGGACAGCATCGGCCGTCTGCTCACCGCCATATCGGCGCCTGAGGCAAAGGAACTGGAAGAACAGAAGATGGCGCTGTTACGCGTGCGTTTCGACGAGCAGCGCCGGGGCGAGATGCGCAAGCACGCCGTGGCCCCCACCGAGGGCAACCCGCAGAGCGGCCTCAAGCCATGGCGCGAAGTTGTCACCCCGCACCGGGACGTGGCCAGCGGCAAATACCAGCAGGCGGAGTTCGCGGCCGATCTGTGGCAGGTGTACCTGGGCGAGGCGGCATCCGAGTACCAGGACCCCACCGAGTTCTTCCGGCGCACCTTCATCACCGAGGGACTGCAGAAGCTCCTCAGCAACGGCGTACGCCGCATCGGCGGGCAGGGCGGCGACCCCGTGGTCGAACTGCAGACGAATTTCGGCGGCGGCAAAACCCACAGCATGCTGGCGCTTTACCATCTTTTCTCCGGCACACCCTCGACCGAACTTCCCGGCACCGAGCAAGTCCTGAAGGAAGCCGGATGCGAAGTGGCTTCCAAGGTCAGACGCGCCATTGTAGTCGGCACCAAGGTGTCGCCCGGCAACCCGAGCACGAAGGACGACGGGACCGTCATCCGAACGATCTGGGGCGAGATCGCCTGGCAACTGGGCGGCAAGACCGGTTACGAGATGATCCGCGCCGACGACGAGAAGGCCACCAACCCCGGCGACAAGATGAAGGAGCTGTTCAACAAGTTC
>Ga0208040_1003128_pt1 | contig 13690 bp, 6 predicted proteins | sample AD_UKC083_MetaG_FD_184431 | JGI IMG/M metagenome (GOLD analysis project Ga0208040, IMG submission 184431) | Active sludge microbial communities of municipal wastewater-treating anaerobic digesters from USA - AD_UKC083_MetaG (SPAdes) (version 2) | ecosystem: Engineered > Bioreactor > Anaerobic >...
GCGCCAGGGTATCCGGCTTCAAAAGACCCGGAGAGCGTCTCATCGTATTGCCGGCGTTTCTCCGATCTCTTCAGGGTATCGTAGGCCTCGTTGACCGCCTTGAGTTTCTCTTCGGAAGCTTTGTGCCCGCCCGTCTTGTCTGGGTGATACTTCCGAGCAAGGGCCAGCCAGGCCTTCCGTACGTCAGCCGGCGAAGCATCTTTAGACACGCCGAGGATATCGTAAAATGTTCTTGCTGCCTTTGGCGACATGGCCCAGCACACCTTAACACGGCTGATCCGTCACCATATTGAGACGATCCAGCCTTAAACGTGTCCCCAGTTCTCAGTTAATCATTTGAGTCGCTGCCCGTGTCGTCATCCACAACAGCGAAGTCCGCATCGACGGGGCCATTGTCGCCTGCGTCCCTGCCCGCCTCGTCGACGCCGCCATTGCCATTCGAGACGGCACTTTCGGGCCCACGTCCGCCGGATGCGGCGTCATTCTGAGCCGAGCTGGCAGCGTACATAGCCTCGGCGAGTCTATGTGTGGCTTGGGTAAGCTTTTCGGTAGCGGACTCGATGTCGGCGGTCTTCGCTCCTTCGAGGGCTTTGCGAAGTTCAGCGGAAGTACCCTCGACAGCCCTCTTGTCCGTGGCGGTGATCCTGTCGGTGTGTTCGCGCAACAGCTTCTCGGTTGTATAGAGAAGAGCGTCCGCGTTGTTGCGGATCTCGATGTCTTTACGCGTCGTCTTGTCGTCGGCAGCATGTAGTTCCGACTCGCGGACCATGCGTTGGATTTCCTCTTTGCTAAGACCGCTCGAGGATTCGATTCGTATCCCCTGTTCACGTCCCGTGGCGAGATCCTTCGCCGACACGTGCACGATGCCGTTCGCATCGATATCGAACGAGACGTCGATTTGTGGGATGCCGCGCGGCGCGGGGAGGATGCCGAGAAGGTCGAAGCGCCCGAGGGTGCGATTGTCACGCGCGAGCTCGCGCTCGCCCTGCAACACATGGATCGTGACCGCGGTCTGGCTGTCGGCAGCGGTGGAAAAGATCTGGCGTTTGGTAACTGGAATTGTGGTATTTCGCTCGATGAGCTTGCTGCAGACACCGCCGAGGGTCTCGATACCCAGCGCGAGCGGCGTAACGTCCAGGAGAAGCACGTCTTTCACTTCGCCTGCAAGCACGCCCGCCTGGACGGCCGCGCCAATGGCCACGATTTCATCGGGATTCACACCGCGGTGCGGCTCTCTGCTAAAGATCTCCTTGACAATTTGAGCGACGGCGGGCATGCGCGTCATGCCACCGACAAGGATGACCTCGTCGATTTGCGCGGCGGAGACACCGGCATCCTCGAGGGCAGAGGAGCAGGGGGCCTTTGTGCGCTGAAGCAGGACGTCGCAGAGTTGCTCGAGTTTGGCCCGCGTGATCGTATAGTTCATGTGTTTTGGGCCGGAGGCGTCTGCAGTGATAAACGGCAGGTTGATGTCCGTGGTCATAGCACTGGAGAGTTCGCACTTCGCTTTCTCTGCCGCTTCCTTAAGACGCTGAAGCGCCATCGGATCCTTGCGGAGGTCAATGCCCTGGTCTCTCAAGAATTCCTCAGCAAGATAGTCAACGACGCACTGGTCGAAATCGTCGCCGCCGAGGTGCGTATCGCCGTTGGTGCTAAGCACCTCGAAGCTGTCGTCGCCGAGGGTAAGGATGGAGATGTCGAACGTCCCGCCCCCCAGATCGAACACGGCAATCTTTTGATTCTTTCTTTTATCGAGGCCATAAGCGAGGGCTGCAGCCGTGGGTTCGTTGATGATGCGCAGCACTTCGAGCCCCGCGATATGGCCGGCGTCCTTAGTGGCTTGGCGCTGAGAATCGTTGAAATAGGCGGGCACGGTGATCACGGCCTGACTCACAGTCTCGCCAAGGTACAACTCGGCGGTATCTTTCATTTTGCGGAGAATCAACGCCGAGATTTCGGGCGGACGATACATTTTCCCCTGGACTCTGATCTGGCAGTCGCCGTTGACGCCTTCGGTGATCTCATACGGCACGAGCTTTTCTTCCGCCGCGACTTCTGAATGGCGCCGCCCCATGAAGCGCTTGATCGAGAACACGGTGTTCTGCGGGTTGGTGACGGCCTGTCGTTTGGCCACTGTTCCGACCAGGCGTTCCCCATTCTTGGTGAAAGCGACCACCGATGGCGTGGTGCGGCTTCCTTCCGTGTTGGCGATAACGACCGGTTCCCCGTTCTCTATCACGGCGACGCAAGAGTTGGTCGTACCTAAATCAATTCCAATGACCTTACTCATACTGTGATTCTCCTGACTGCTTCGCTTTATCCGCTTCCTATGTGGTGGGATGCCATTCGTATCCGACGATATCAGCTGAGCCTTTTCTCCGCATGTTACTCGCGGATCATCTTTACGATCGTGCGAAGCGCCAACGTGGGTAGATGTATGAGTGAAGCCAGATAGCCTGAGTGCCTTTGCCGTGTACCTTCCAACATTTCCTCCACTTCCCTATTTGTCATTGATTCCAGGTTCCCCTTGAACTCCTGCAGGGGCGTCTGTTTCCTTCTGAAACGGCCTGTGCGCTTGCTCCGCATCCATGCAACCAGTTGCGCGACTCTCTCCTCCGTCATGGATGCCACTCGCTTCTTGAGCGCATCTCGCGCCCCCTCTTTCCTCATGACATCAATCTCCGTTTGATGACAACCATTCCATCCACTCCTTCGAGTTCGGTCGCGAGGTCCCGCATTGGCATTTGCACTGCTGCTTATACTTCTTGCCACAATGTCATGGCTCTTTACGGGAATGGGCGAAAACATGTACGCCGATGCAACTGCACCGGTTTCTGTACCTTGGCGTATTGGGCACGCGAATTGCCTTCTGGTCTAGACGCCCACTGTATTATGCATCATCCAGTACTGGCCGATGGACTCTACGATAATTCGAAAGTCGGGGAAACTCAGGGGTTTGATGATGTAGCTGTTTGCCCCGCAGCGATAGCTTTCTGTGATGTCGCCGGAGGCTTGGGAGTCTGTAAAGATAACCACGGGCGTGCGTGTAAGCGCCTGTTCGGGCTCGATCGACCGTACCTGTCCGAGCACCGAGAAGCCGTCCGCTCCCGGCATAGCCAAATCGAGCAAGATCAGCTTAGGGGGGGCGTTCCTGGGGTGGTCTTTCCATGCGCCGCGCTTGAAAAGATAGTCCAGCGCCTGTTCGCCGTCGCTGACGGCGAGAAGGTTGACGTCTTGTATGGAGGCTTGCAGTGCCTCCACGATGGACTCACGTTCGCTGTCGTTGTCTTCCACAACGAGAATGTTTACTTGTATGTCCGTTTTCAAATCATTCCTCCTCAGGCCAGAGAGTGCCGTTCGTAAAATCCCTCTGCACCTTCATATCCAGAGGGTACCTGTCCATTGCAAAATTCCGGCAAGGTTTTGAAAAAGCTTTAGTAATTGTTCTGTGCAGGCCGAGAGAGGAGGCTGGTCGACTGCAGGGCACCAACATCATGCCGGAGGGCGGATAGACCTCCCGGGTCTATCCCCGTAAGTACCGCCGGATTGGGACTATCCGCCTCTGGCAGGGAGGCCCGCATGGGGCGCAAAAGCCAGCTATAGCGCGTTGCGGGCTATCGCCAATGCCGGATTTCGCAGGATTTTCCGGGAGGCAGCCCGTTCACAGCAGGGCGCTTGTCGCCAGATGGGAAGGCGGCATTCGTTACCCAAGGCCTGCCGTCACTTTGCCCGGGGGAGCTTGAACACGCATCAAGTACCACCGGTTGGATTTCCTGCAAGGGAAAACTTCGTTTTCCCTGTTCTATGAAACGACTTCAAGTCATTGGAAAAGACATCCTCAGTCGACCTCCACCTCAACCTCGTGTTGGCCGTGATCGTCAACAAGACGGACTGCCTTATCCGCTTCTTCCACCCCGTCTGCCACCACTCGAATGACGGACTTTCCGCTGCCTGCGCTGCGGACGGTGATGTTGTATAAGGTCTCGCGGTAGCGGTAGTGGATCTTGAAGGTCTGCCATTGCGGCGGGAGACAAGGGTTAAACCGAAGTATGTCAGCTTGTAACTTTATGCCGAGCAAGGACTCTGTGATGAGGCGGTACATCCAACCGGATGAACCGGTGTACCACGTCCATCCGCCGCGGCCCGTGTGAGGGGGGGCGGCATAGACGTCGGCCGACATGACATAGGGTTCCACTTTGTAGATCTGCATGTTCTCGGATGATGCGCCGTGAGCGATTGGGTTGAGCAGGGAGAACAGTTCCCATGCGCGGCGGCACTCATGTGTGCCCGTATCCCCCATAGCGGCAAATGCCATGGCGGCCCAAATCGCCGCATGGGTGTATTGTCCGCCGTTTTCCCGCACGCCGGGGATGTATCCCTTGACATAACCCGGGTTGAGTTCCGACTTATCGAATGGCGGGTCGAAGAGTTGAACGAGTCGTGCGTCGCGACGAACCAGCCTGCGATCGACACTGTCCATCGCGGACCGGACCCGGCCTTGCTCGCCCGCCCGAGACAGAACCGACCAGCTTTGTGGAATCGAGTCTATCTGGCACTCCGCGTTTTCCGCCGAGCCGAGCGGTTCGCCGTTGTCGAAAAAGGCACGTAAGTACCATTGCCCGTCCCAGGCGGAGTCTTCTATGTGAAGGCGTAGCCGTCCCGCCTCGGCCATGCACTTGTCAGCGAACACGCCATCGCGATGCCGGCGCGCCAGTTCCGCAAAACATGTCAGAACATCGTACAGGAAGAATCCCAGCCAGACGCTTTCTCCCTTCCCCTTTTCTCCGACAAGATTCATGCCGTCGTTCCAGTCGCCACTGCCCATCAGAGGCAGACCGTGGACCCCGAAACGCAGGCCGTTGTTGATCGCCCGTACGCAGTGCTCGTAAAGGCTTTCGACTTCGTCGGCGACCTGCGGCAGGTCGTAGTAGGAGTCTTCCTCCGGGCGAACCGGGCGCCCGATGAGGAATGGTACTTGTTCTTCCAGCACCCCCGTGTCCCCTGTGGCGGTTACGTAGCGACAGGTGGCATATGGCAACCATAGATAGTCATCGGAGCACTGCGTACGCACCCCCCGCCCCGACGGCGGGTGCCACCAATGCTGCACGTCTCCATCGCAAAACTGTCGCGCAGCCGCACGAAGGAGGTGTTCGCGCAACAAGAGCGGCTCAGCGTGCAGGAGCGCCATTGCATCCTGCAACTGGTCGCGGAATCCGTACGCGCCGCCCGACTGGTAGAAGCCCGTCCGCGCCCACATTCGGCAAGAGAGGGTTTGGTACATCAGCCAGCCGTTGGCAAGGAAGTTGACGGCCTGGTCGGGCGTCTCGACATACAGGACGCCCAGCGCGCGGCTCCAGTATTGCCACACGCCCTCCAGGGCCCGTTGCGCTCCCGAGACGCCCCGAGTCTGCTGAATGACCTGCCTCGCCTGCTCTTCCGACTCTGCAGCGCCAAACGTAAAAACAATTTCTCTTTCTTGCCCGTCCGCCAAATCCACCGGCACTTGTATCGCCGCGCATGGGTCGAATCCGGCGCCCACACGGCCGGAAAGACGAACACGGTTCAGGGCAGCCGGGTTGGCGGGCGAACCGTTTCGGCCGAGAAACTCCGTCCGGTCGGCCGTTATCGTACGCGTGGATTCGCTCGTGTCGGCGAATACCACTCGCCCGCCAAATTCCAGGTTGTAAGCGTTTCGCGCGAAGATCGCTCCTGTTATCGGATCAATCCCGGTGACGACATGCATGAGCGTCTTATCCCGCGACTCGCCCAACACGAGTTCCCAATAAGCAGTAACGGAGAAGCGACGAAGCCGGCCCGAGCGGTTTACAATCTTGAGCCGTGCGAACTTTACCGAGGCATCCATGGCCACGTACAGGGTTAGCTCGCTGGCGATACCCTCTTCCTGATACTCGAAGATACTGTAGCCGAAGCCGTGGCGAGCGACATAAGACATCCCCCCACGCGCGGGCTGGGGAGATGGAGACCAGACACGGCCGGTCTCTTCGTCGCGGATGTATAAGGCTTCGCCTCCGCCTGCACTCACCGGATCGTTGCTCCAGGGCGTCAGACGAAATTCGTGGCTGTTCTCCGCCCACGTATAGACGCTCTCACTCTCCGACACGACCGTGCCGAACTGCGGATTGGCGATCACGTTGACCCAGGGCAGCGGTGTGTTCTCGCCGGGGCGCAGAATCATGATGTATTCGCGGCCGTCGTGAGTAAACCCGCCGAGGCCGTTAAAGAAAGATAGATCATACTTGGGCATTTCTGCCGGGGCCAGGTTCGCTTGACGGCGTACCGGTTTGAAAGTTGCAGGTGGTGCCGGAACCCGTCCGCGCCGTTCCACCTGCTCCGGCAACGTCCCGGCAGTATCCACGAGCACGACACGCGCAACGGTCTGCAGGAGCACGCGATCCTCTTCCGCGATCTGTTCTGCCCGGCGCACAAACACCCCGCCAGGATTGTCCACCATGACCGACTCAGAACTTGCTGCGATGAGATTCAAGATCGTATCGTGCAGTTCTTGGCGATAGACTGAATCGTCTTCGTTCCAAATCACCAGATCTACGTTCAATCCCTTCATCCGCCAGTACGCGTGTGCCTGGACAGCCTGACGAACCAGGTCAAGCTTCTCCCGGTCGCGGATACGAACCAATACGATGGGAAGATCGCCGGAGATCCCATAGCCCCAAAGTCCTGACTGCCCACGTCTATTCCGAACCAGGATGCTGGAACTCGACCGATAGAGGGCGTTCGCGTAAATCACTGCACCCGCCAAACGCCCGTACATCTGTGCTTCTGCCTCCACGGCGTTAAGGTGATGCAGCTCGGCATTGCTATGCGTCCAGGCAAGGTCAAAAACGCGGTCGGCAAGCCGGGGATCGTGATACTTGTCCAGCAATGCTGCCGTCGCCTCGCGCGTTTCGGCAACGCCCGTGACCAAATCTATCCGCGCCGTCTCATTCGGCTGAATACAGACGGCTTGGCGGATGGAGGCCACGGGGTCGAGAACAGCTCCCTCACTGTCCGACAACCGCCCGCCGCTGGCCATCGCCACCGGCCAAGCCAAGCTTCTGCCTCTCCCGACAAACTTCATACGGTCGGTCTCGAACGACATTTCGCCGCTCGCGTCGCCCTGTACCGTCATCAGATGGACCATCCACGGCGGTTGTTCTTCTGTTGAACGAGGACGACGCGTACAGAAGATGGCCTGCCGGGCTCGTACCAGTTCCGTCTGCACAAACAGGTTGCTAAACGCCGGATGGGCCACATCTTGCCCGTCCGGCGCCAGGACGATCTCCGCATAGCTGGTTAGTTCAATTGTCCGGGGCCTGTCCGAACGGTTGGTGATGGTGATGCGGCGAAGTTCAATGTCGTCTTCAGGCGAGACGCTGATTTCCGTATGGGTTTCAATATCGTCGTCCCGGCGGCGCAGCTCGGCCTTCCCTTGAGCAAAAATCGCCTCGTACGACTTGGACGCTTGAAGGGTCGGCTGGTAGCCAATGGACCAAAACCGCCCATTGTCCACGTCGCGCAAATAGCAGAATGAACCCCAGCAATCACGGGCCGGGTCTTCCCGCCACCTCGTGACCGCCAGATCACGCCAGCGGCTATATCCTCCGCCGGCACTGCTGACCATAACGTGATACCGCCCATTGGAGAGAAGGTGCACCTCCGGCACAGGGCTTCCCGGATCGGTGAGGACGCGCACGGCCCCTTCTGCTTCAGGCGAGACCGCTCGAGTAACACTAGCCTCGACTGCATGAGGAAAGATCGGCCCCGTTGTTTTGGGTATCCGCTCCTGCAGCAACAAACCGGCCGCTTTGAGCGTGGGGTCTCCTTGAAAGCGGCGCTGCATCGGCTGATCGAGCAAAAGGTACGCCAGCGACAGGAGGCTCATCCCTTCATGGTGTGTCATAAAAGACCGGACCGTCGCGCTGCTGACTCCGAGCGGCAGGCGAGACGGGGTGTAGTCTATTGCTTCATAAAAACCGTAGCGGCCTTGGCGTCCTTCCGCCGCAAGCCGCTCGAGATTTCGGCATGCGGCCTCGGGCGCCACCATCAGAGCCATGACCGTGGCATAAGGCGCAACAACGACGTCTTCGGCCAGTCCTCGCTTCAATCCAAGCCCCGGTACGCCAAAGGCCCGATACTGGTAGTCCAGGTGCACATCCCATGCGTTGAACCCGGACTCGGAAATTCCCCAAGGTACCCCCCGCTGCTTCCCATAGTCGATCTGCCGCCGCACGACCGCTTTGTAGGTTTGGTCCAAGAGCGTGTTCTCGTAGGTCGGCATCACGAGCAGCGGCATAAGGTACTCGAACATCGAGCCGCTCCAACTAAGCAATGCGGGGGCGCCCCTCGATGTCGTGAGCAATCGTCCCAGAGCGAACCAATGCTCCTGGGTCAATTGTCCCTGCGAGATGGCGTAGAAGCTGGCGAGCCGGGCCTCGGACGCGAGCAGGTCGTAATACCCTTTGTCCAGGCGATGCTCACCGACGTTGTAGCCAATGGACAGTAGGTCGCGGGAATTGTCGAATAGAAATGAGAAATCCATGTTCGAGAACTCGCGGCAGCGGCTGGCAGCGTCTTCGAGCAGCCGAATGCGTTCCAGGGCGTGGTGACTGGCGTTTACGAGCGCGCAGCGCAGGCTGCTAAGCCATGCATCAACCTGTGAATCCTCCGGGGAAGCAGCACCACCGGAATCCGGGCCGCGACACTCCGCACGGAGCCCGTCAAGCAACGGCAGCAACGCGTGCTTCAATGCAGCCACCTGACGGAGGGTCGGGACGTCGTCCAGTTGCTCCAGTGCTTTGCGCAACGCATCGAGACGATTGACTGGCCCCGGCGAGCCGCGTTGCCGGAGGTTCTCAGGCATGGGCGGGAGCAGTGCCCACGGGGCAAGATGGGCGACGTCGTTGCGATGCTCGACTACGCATCTCTCTAACGCCCGAGCCCACGTTTGAGACTCTGCGTCTAGGCCACTGACCTGGGCAAGGTCGCTCGCCCAATCCGCTGAACGCTGCAAGAGCAGGAATGAGGTACTGAGGTTGCTCGGAGGATCCCTTAGTTCCGCCACCAGCCGATCGATTTTCCGCAGAGCTTCTTTTGCAGGAAAGGGATCGAGAGACGGCTCCATCGTTTCGATAAATCCGCGGATCGCGTCGAAGAGCACCCAGGCCGTGTCCTGCACTCCGTCAAATACTCGTGGCGGCAGGATCTTTGTGTCGAGCAGCTCCAATAACCCGCTTCGCAACACCAGCAGATGCCCGGCGAAGTTCCCGCTGTCGATTGTGGAAACGTACCGTGGCGGTAATGCCTGGAGAGAATGCGTGTCATACCAGTTGTAGAAGTGCCCGCGATGTCTCTCCAGGCGGCCCACAGTGGCGAGCGTCTTCTCGGTCCGTTGGAGTAGTTGCGCGGCTGAGCAGTACCCGAAGTCATTGGCGCAGAGGTTCGCGAGCAGCGCCACCCCGATATTTGTCGGGCTGGTCCGCGAAGCGATTCTCGTCGCCGGATGCTCCTGAAAATTGTCCGGCGGAAGCCAGTTTTCATCCGCCGTAACAAAGGTCTCGAAGTACGCCCACGTTCGGCGTGCAAGCTTTCTGAGGAAGGCAATCTGTCCTTCGGAGAGTTCAGCCTCTCGTGTCGGGATGCGGCGGCTTAGCCACCACGCGATCATCGGTGAAACGAGCCACAGTCCCAGGAACGGCGCGCTGACCGGGAGCCCCTCCCGCCGAGCCAGGATTACGAGCGCGAGAACGATGGCGGCGACGGTTGGCTGCATCCACATGGATCGAAAATGCCCCCGCAAATCGATGTGTGCGGCCAACTTGGCATCGCTGGAGGTGGTCCACTCCAGAAGTTTACGACGCTTCCAGATTACCCGCGTCAGCGAGCGTGCAATCGAGTCCAGGTTGACGTATGCATCGTACGGTAGAAGCGCCAGCACCAAGAGAACTTGCCCTGCCTGTCGGACGATCCCTGGCGCCAATGCGCGAAGATGTACCCGCCAGGATAGGCCCCGCGGCTTGTGCACCAGGTCACCTGCTGCCGAGAGAATCGGCGGTAAAGCCAGGACCGACACGACAAGAATGGTTGCCCCTGCCGACAGCCACAGCCATGGCAGAAGCCATGCAAAGAGAAGTAGCAGCTGCATCGCCGGCGGCACCAAGCTGCGGCGAAGATTGTCGAAGATCTTCCACTTGGAGAGGCCCGAGATCGGGTTTGGCCTCCACTTGGCGTCCGGTCCCGGCACGCGCGGCAACAGCCACCCTACGATTTGCCAGTCACCGCGGATCCAGCGTCGCCGTCGGCTAACGTCCGCAAAATACCTGGACGGGTAGTCCTCGTAGAGCTCAACGTTGCTGAGCAACGCTGAGCGGGCGTAAGCGCCTTCCAACAAGTCATGGCTCAGGATCGCGTTGTCAGGAAAGCAAGCGCATGCCCGATGAAATGCGTCGACGTCGTAGATTCCCTTTCCGATGAAAGACCCTTCGCCGAAAAGATCCTGGTAGATATCGGAAACCGCACGCGTGTAAGGATCCAATCCGCTGTCGGCGGCTAACAACCGGACATACCAGGAACGAGACGCGCTCGGGAGGCTGATGCCCACGCGGGGCTGAATAATGCCGTAGCCGTCGATAACCCGTCCCCGTTCCTTGTCAAAAACAGGCCGGTTGAGAGGGTGGCCCATGGCCTCAACTAACCCACGCGCCGCGTCGCGCGGAAGCTCGGTGTCCGTGTCGAGCGTTATAACGTAACGGACTTGGGGCAGTATAGTGCATTCGCCTGCAATCTCTTGAAAGCAGTCTCTCGATCCGCCGCGCAAGAGCGCGGTGAACTCTTTCAGCTTCCCCCTCTTGCGTTCGTAACCCATCCACACGCGGTCGTGCTCGTTCCATAGACGCGGGCGGTGGAACAAGAAAAAGATATCGGGCCGGTCGTGCTCGTACTTGCGGTTAAGAGACTCAATTCCCTCGCGGGCTTGCCGGACAAGTTCATTGTCCCCCGGCATCACCGCCTGCGGCGCGTCTCTGAGATCGGTGAGCAGAGCGAAGTGCAGGTTAGAGTCGCGGTTGGCCAGGTAGCGGATTTCCAGTTGCTCCAGGAGATCATCTGTTGCCGCCGCGTTGAGGAGCATCGTGGGCACGACAACCATCGTCCGGTGCTCCGGCGGGATGCCTCGGCGGAAATCCATCCGCGGCAACGGTCTCGGCTGGACGGATACCGTTACCAGCCAGTTGGCGACACTAACGGCGAATTGAACCACGCAAATCAAGACGGGCACCGACAACAATGCCATTATCCACGGCGGCAACCCGCGCAAAATGGCCCAGTCGAGCAGCAGTGTCGTGGCAAGCGCCGTCATCACCACGATGCCGGACAGGTAGGATAACAACGGATAGCGGCGCACGCCCTTTCTGAAAGCTCCACGCGGCAACCTCCTCACACCCGCCGCCTGCTCCAACGCCACGCGCCCCTTGTCGATAAGGAAGTACCCCACGTGCGCCTTTCGGCTGTCCCGCAACTCGAACGCCGCTTTTGCCAGCCCAATTACCTTCTGCGCAACCTCATTCTCTGAGAGTTTGCTGCGCTTGGCGATCTCCTCCACGGCGTGGCGGTAGAGATCTCGTGTGGCAAAATTCATGTTGGCATACACACCAGACGGATCACCGTGGAGAGTCTGCTCAACGGTGCTCTGACTCTCGATGAAGTCTCGCCAGTCAGTCAAACTGAGCAATCGGAGGCTTGTGATGGTGTTGCCAATCGATACCTGGTCGATCGCCTGCGCCTGACTTTCCATCTTAACAAGATGGGCGATATTCATCCCCTGTTCGGAGACACGGTGTTCCAGCCAGCTTAGGGCGAATGCGAAATGAGGGCTCTGCCCATGCAGGTGGCGAGTCAGTTCTGCCAAAAAGGCGCTGGACAACGGCGGGTTCGCCCGCGCCATGTCTGCCAGCACGAGAATCAGGTCGGAGGGATTCTGCTCGACCACGGTCATCATCCGCTCGCCCCAATCGGTGGCCAGACCCCGATCACGCAGACTCGCGGATAAGCGGACCGCCACCCGCCGCAGGTTTTCGATTAGCCCCAATCGAAGCATGATCGGGACTGCCCACAGCTCTCCCAGCGTCAAGGGCTTGATGGCCTGGTAGGAAGCAACGAACGCGCTGAGGCTGGCGGCATCCACACCACCGTCCACGTGGGAGATCAGCTCCATCGCGATGCTGTAGACTCGGGGGTAACCCGCCAGCGGGCCTTTCGCCAGCCGGGGCAAGCCCTTGCCGTAAGACGGGGGAAAATGGCGCCGGGCCGTGCGGATCTGTTCCTCGATCACGTAGAAATTGTCCAGCAACCATTCCGCCGCGGGCACGATCCCGCGGTCCTTTTCTACGGCTACTGTAAGGAGGTCATACGTGCGGACCAGTATCCGTTCGTTCTCTTCCAGCCTCGGGAGCAGCCGACCGGGCGCGACTCCAGTCGCGAGTTCGTGCCATCCCGCCAACATCTTGGCGTGATGCTCCAACTGGTTAACGCTGTAAAGCTCGGCACGGAGCGGTTGCTCATCCGCTGGCGGCTGCAACTGGCCGTTCCTGTCAAAGGTCTGATACCAGTTTACCAGCCGTTCCAACCGCTGCTTAATTCCAGGAGGAGGCCCGAGCAATGCAGTCACCTTTCCGTTCGTTTCGATCCGCAAGACTGCGAATGTCGACAAATGCGATCTGATTCAGCCGAAGGAAGAAGGCAGACAGCACAGAGGGAAAGAGGTGCCTGCTCTACCTGGGTCTTCATCACCCAATTTTATTATACGCCCTCTGGGAGGCAGATGATATGCCAGAATTGCCAGACATCACGTTGCCGTCTTGTCTATGTGAAGCGCTGGGTCGAGCTTCACCGCGACGAGGATTGCATTGGTGAAGTCCGGCCCTTGGAGATCTGCGCCATCGGGGTTTGCCTGAGTGAGGTCTGCGTGAGTGAGGTGTACCCCTTTGAGGTTTGCCTTGGTAAGGTCTGCCTTGCGAAGCTTCACCCTGTCGAGGTTAGCCTCGGCAAGGTCTGCTGCGATAAGGCTGCCCCGAGGAGATCTGCTTCGGCAAGGTTCGCCCCACGGAGATCCGCCCCGCGAAGGTCGGCCCTGCGAATGGTTGCCTTGGAGAGATTCGTATTGGAAAGGTCTGCCCACGTGAGATTCGCCTCTGCAAGATTCGCTCCATGGAGGTCCGCCTCGGGAAGCTTAGCGCCAGGGAGGAGCGCCTTGGCGAGATTCGCCTTGGCGAGGTCCGCGACGCAACTCTTATAGAAGGCTGTTTTGTGTGTCAATAGCTTGCATGTCAGCAGTTCCCCCAGAGTTTTCGCAGTCTCGGTAGTCATTGGTGTCCGAAGGCCCAGAGGTCGAGTTGGTCGTGGCTCTCGGGGCGACGCGGGGTCTATTGGGATGGAGTTGTCCGCGGCGGTGTAGATGTGAAGCGGGTGGTGGTTTAAACGTGTAGCGTCCGCTGCGGCGGTGGGTTTGTGGCGGGATGGCTACTGTGTTGAGGGGGTTGTCGCGTTTGTCGGTCCTGGTGCGCGCGGTCGGCTGTGTAATGAGTCACTTTATGCATACGCGGGGAATGTTCGGGGGTGGGTTGCGTCGCACCGAGAACTCTCACCCAAGATCCGACGGACCTGGCGTGGGCGTTAGAGG
>Ga0208040_1003142_pt1 | contig 13649 bp, 10 predicted proteins | sample AD_UKC083_MetaG_FD_184431 | JGI IMG/M metagenome (GOLD analysis project Ga0208040, IMG submission 184431) | Active sludge microbial communities of municipal wastewater-treating anaerobic digesters from USA - AD_UKC083_MetaG (SPAdes) (version 2) | ecosystem: Engineered > Bioreactor > Anaerobic >...
AGACCCTCTTCCGCCCTGCGGGCACCTTCCCCCTGGAGATGGCAAAAAGACCCTCTTCCGCCCTGCGGGCAGCTTCCCCCTGGGGAAGGCTAAAAGACCCTCTTCCGCCCTGCGGGCAGCTTCCCCTAAGGGAAGGCTAAAAGACCCTCATCCGCCCTGCGGGCAGCTTCTCCCTGGGGGAAGGCTAAAAGACCCTCTTCCGCCCTGCGGGCACTAAAGGGGGCCCCAAGGGAAGGCAAAAAGACCCTCTTCCGCCCTGCGGGCACTAAAGGGGGCCCCAAGGGAAGGCTTACTACCCTCTTCCGCCCTGCGGGCAGCTTCCTTCGATGAAGAGACTGGAAGATACTCAGACGTCCGTCAAATCCTCAATCACCGAGTCGCTGACTGGCTCCAACTCGCCCCAGTTGCTTCCCGTGCGCGCTTCCGTCAGCAGGGGCACGTCCAGTGGCATGGTGTGCTCCATCACGCCTTTGGCAGTGGCAATGGTTTCAGCAACTTCCCTCTCGGGCACTTCGAAAATCAGTTCATCGTGCACCTGCAGCAGCATGCAGCCGTTCAGGCGCGCTTGCTCGAAAGCATCCGGCAGCGCTATCATTGCCAGTTTGATGATATCCGCCGCTGTTCCTTGAATGGGCGCGTTGATGGCTTCCCGTTCCTCCCGCTGGCGCATGGCGTAATTGGTGCCGGTCTGAAGATTGGGGAAATAACGGCGCCGTCCGAGCAATGTTTCCACGTAGCCTTGTTTGGCTGCCAGCACGCGCGTATTATCCAACCAGGTTTTCACCTTCGGGAAATGGTCAAAGTAGGCTTTGATGTAGTTTTCGGCTTCCGCCAATGTGAGGTCGGTCGCGCGGGTCAGACCAAACGCGCTCATACCGTAGATGAGGCCGAAGTTGATAGCTTTGGCGTGCCGGCGCTGGTTCTTTTCCACCTTTTCAAGCGGGATATTGTAAATCGCGGCGGCGGTGGCAGCATGAATATCCTGCCCCTGTCGGAAGGCTTCCAACATTGCCTCGTCCTGCGAGATGTGCGCCATGATGCGCAGCTCTATCTGGGAATAGTCGATTGAGAGCAGCCTGGTGCCCGGCGCGGCAATGAAGCCCTGTCGAACCCGCCGCCCTAAATCCGTGCGCGTGGGGATATTCTGCAAATTCGGATTCTGCGAAGCTACCCGCCCGGTGACTGTGCCGGTCTGATTGAACGAGGTGTGAATTCTGCCGGTTTTGGGGTTTACCTGCAGCGGGAGCGCGTCCACGTAGGTGGATTTCAGCTTGGTTAGCTCGCGGTATTGCAAGATTTCGTCAATCACGGGGTGCTGACCGCGCATTTCTTCCAGCACGCCAGCGGCGGTGGAAAGCTTGCCCGCGCTGGTCTTGCGCGAACGGTCGGGTGATTCCAATCCCAGGCGCTTAAAGAGCATATCCGAGAGCTGCTGGGTGGAATTGATGTTGAAATTCTCACCCACGCGGGTGTAGATGGAATCTTCAATACGGCGAATCTGGTCGTTTAATTCCCGCGCGAAGTCTGTAAACATAGCGGTATCCAGCAGGATGCCTTTTTGTTCCATATCCGCAAGCACTGGAATCAATTTCACTTCCAGGTCGCGGTTCAAGCCTTCTGCCTGATGAGTGGTCAGGTCAGCCGATAGAGGCTCAACCAGGCGCAGGGTCATCACGGCATCAGCGGCCGCGTAGGGGGCAGCTTTTTCAATCGGTACCTCGGCCATGCTCTTCTGGTTTTTCCCTGTGCCGATCAATTCCTCAATGCGCGTCATTTCCGCGCCCAGGCGCACCCAGGCCAGGTTCTTGAGCCCCATATTACGGGAATCTGGATTAATCAGCCACTCCGCGATCATGGTGTCGAAAGCGATGGGCGATACCTGATAGCCGGCTTGTTCCAGACAAATCAGGTCATACTTGCTGTTGTGCCCCACTTTGCTGATTTTGGGGTTCTCAAGCAAGGGCTGCAGCGCCTGAAATACCCTGTCGCGCGAGAGCTGCTTACCTTGCTTGTGCCCCAGCGGGATGTAAAACGCGCGGGAGGGCTCAGCTGCCAGTGAAATCCCTACCAGCTCCGCTTGCATCGGGTCGGTTCCTGTGGTTTCAGTATCAAAAGCGATTTGCTTGGCGCGGGAAAGTTCCGCTATGCAGGTCCGTAACTCTTCTTCACTATCGACCAACACCGTCGTCCAGTCCCCACTGCTCACCAACTCCAGCGCTGGGGTGGAATCCTCCGCGAACAGGCTTTGCTGCGTGGCTCCGTCCAGGCTGGGGCGTATTTTTCTCACCAGGGCGTGCAGGCGCTGAGTGAGGGTTCGGAATTCCAGCTGGCGGAATAGGTCTTCCACGGCAGCAGGGTTAAAGCGGTCCGCTTCCGCATGCGTCAGGTCAAAGCGCAGTTTCAGGTCGGTGCGGATACGCGCCAGGTTTTGGCTGAGATAGGCATCCTGCTTGCCGGCCTCGAGCGCGGCGCCTGCCCGTCCGCTGATTTCACTCAAATGCTCATAGATGCTGTCCAGCGTGCCGTACTTTGCCAGCAGACTTACGGCGGTTTTTTCGCCGATGCCTTTCACGCCGGGGATATTATCCGAGGGGTCCCCCACCAGCGCCTTGTAATCAACGACTTGTTCAGGCAGGACGCCGAGCTTGCGTTGGACATCTTCCGGAAAGTAGTCTTCGCTGGTGTTGGTTTTGCTGTTGGGGAGGGAAACTACCACGCGGTTGGTCACCAACTGCAGCAGGTCGCGGTCTCCGGTGATTATCTTAACGCCCAGCCCTTCTTCCCGCGCCGCCCAGACTGCCAGGCTGCCGATGACGTCATCCGCTTCGTAGTTTTCCAATTCCAGCCGGGGAATATTGAAGGCATCCACCATCTCGCGGATGCGCTCCACCTGCCCGCGCAGGTCTTCGGGCATTTTGGCGCGAGTGCCCTTGTATTCCGTATAGAGGTCGTGTCGGAAGGTGCGGCCGGTATCGAAAGAGACAGCCAGATAGTCGGGTTGGTCCTGTTCCAGGATGCGCAGCAGGGTGCTGGCGAAGCCGAACACGCCAGCGGTTGGCTCGCCCGTGCTGGTTGCCCAACGGGCGGTGCCGCCGGAAGTGAGCGCGAAGTAGGAACGGTAGGCCAACGCGTGGCCGTCCAGAAGGTAGAGAATTTTTGGCATGATGACCTCGTTTCTTCAGACAGGCAAGGGCGCGTTTGTTTAGGCGTGAAAAACCGCGCTTTTAAAGGATTAGAAAATTTGCATCCAACCGTCCGCATCAAGCGCCTCATCTGGCAGCCTTGGTGGAACGGAGTGTATACCGTGTGTTTCCTCGCTCTCGGGCAGCGGCGCAAAAAGCGCGTCCTGCCAATTTTGAGCGTTTAGAGAGCCATTCTTGCGGGGTTTCAGGCTGGTCAGGTCAGTCAAATCCGGAGCGTTAAGCATATTTGCCAGTTTGGAAAAGGTCGTGAGAATCTCCTCAAAACTGGTCTCCGTTGGGAATAAAAGACTGACAGCCTGGTTGCCATTCAGAGCGCTGCTGACTAACAGCAGCCTGCGGCCATCCAAATCCATCAGGTGGTATTCACCGATCGCGCCCGGGATTTGGGATTGATTAGTTTCGAGGAAGCGGATTATCCGGGCGGTATGGGCGCGCAATTCGGGATGAACAGAGGAATTGACCCGGCGGTTTGCCGCGATAAAGACCCCAGCCGCAGCGCTGGTCGGTAAAAAATGGGCAAGAAGGGAATCAAGATCCTGCGGCACAAATATACAGCCTAAAAAAGGGGCTCTCCTTAGTAAAAATAGTTTAGCATGCCTTCAGGGCAGGCGCAAGCAGGCATGCCAAAGTTCTACGCTTGGATTTTCCGCTGTTTCTCCATTTATAATAATTCCAGAAACACGCAAGAAAAGGAGCAACATGGAAGTTTTCGATGTCGTTGTGGTTGGCGCGGGGCCGGGCGGCTACGTGAGCGCAATCAGAGCCGCGCAGTTGGGTCTTAAGACCGCGCTGGTTGAACAAAAAGCGCTGGGCGGCGTGTGCCTGAACATCGGCTGCATACCTTCCAAGGCGCTTCTGCGCAACGCTGAACTGGCCTACCTGCTGCGCGTTAATGCGGAGGCCTACGGTATTCATGTGGACAACCTGAGCCTGGATTACGGCGCGGCATATAAGCGCAGCCGCCAGGTTTCGCAGCGGCTGACCAAAGGCGTGGGTTTTTTGATGAAAAAACACGGCATCAGCGTTTATTCTGGCCGCGGTTTTTTGCTCAGCCCATCAGAGGTGCGCGTGGACGCCAGTGATGGGGGCAGCCAGACACTAAGCGCCAAGAACATCATTCTGGCCACTGGGGCGCATCCTGTGGTGGTGCCCGGGATGGAACCGGATGGCGAGAAAATCCTTGATTACGCGCACGCGATCATGCTAGAAAAGCTGCCAAAATCAGCGCTTATTATCGGAGGCGGCGCGATTGGCGTTGAATTTGCCACCATTTGGAGCGCGTACGGCACGGATGTCCATCTGGTTGAGATGCTCCCACACATCCTGCCGGCGGAAGATGATGAAGCGGCCGCCGAACTTACTAAAGCCTTTGCCAAGCGTGGCGTGCAGGTTCACGCGGGAACCAAAGTTGTTTCTGTTGAAAAAAATGAAAGTGGAACACGCGTGATGCTGGTCAATGAGGTTGGTGAGCAGAGCGTGGACACGGAGCTGACCCTGGTTGCGGTTGGGTTTAAACCCAACTCTAAGGACCTGGGGCTTGAACAATTGGGGGTGCAGCTGGACCAACGCGGCTTCGTGACCGTGGATGGGCAAATGCGGACCAACGTCCCCGGCATCCGCGCGATTGGGGACCTGACCGGCAAGCTGCTGCTGGCGCACACTGCTTCTACCATGGGGACCATCTGCGCGGAAAGCATTGCCGGGCTGCCCACACGCGAGCTGGATTACCGCATGATTCCGCGGGCAACTTATAGCCAGCCGCAGGTGGCATCCTTCGGATATTCCGAAGCCCAGGCGGTTCAGGCAGGCTTTCAGGTGCGCGTAGGTAAGTTTCCCTTCCAGGCGAATGGTAAAGCGCTGGGTTACGGCGAGTACGGTGGGTATGTGAAGCTGATAACCAACGCGGAGGACGGTCAGATCCTCGGGGCTTCCATCGTCGGGCCGGACGCGGCAGAACTGCTGCCTGAGCTGACGCTGGCGCAAGCCAATAAACTGCCCGCCAGCGCGATTGCGGCGAATATTCACGCTCACCCGACCTTAAGCGAGGCTGTGCTGGAAGCCGCGGAAGCGGCTTTGGGTCACGCAATTCATATTTAAGACTGGAAATCAAGAACGCGCGTGAGACATCCCCATCCGAGGGGACGTCTTACATTAATTGAGAGGCGGGTTGGGTGGCAAGGCACAGCAGACTTTTTATTAATAATTGTTACTTAGCTTAAGATGAATATGCTATACTTTATCTATCGGAGTTGAGCTGGTCGAAAAAACCAGACAGTTCAACATCCGGAAACGCGGCGGCAGCCGTGCGGTTTCTCTGCCTTGGATATGCGCGCAATGCCGCACGCGGGCTGCTCCTGGTTTTATTTTGGTCAGTCGGGGTCTCTTATGCTTGAAGGGATGAGTAATGTAGATCTGCTCGCGCTTGGCGTTGTGCTGCTGGCGCTGCTCAGCCTCGGACTGAACCTGTTCATCCATCGAAAACAACCCTACCGACATTTAAAGAAAAATGAAGCGCTGGTGGACGCGGAAAAGTTGATGCACGCGGCCGCTGAGAAGGGGCTGCGGCTCACCATTGGTTTGGGCGCAAACCCGAACAACAGCGCGCCCGCGCCGGCAAATCTGGCCGGGCTGCCCGTGCTGCGCTTGATGTCCAGACGCTCAGTTTTTAACGACCGACCGGCGCAAGCGCTGGCAGGCGATGGGTCTTTAGCCGCGCTCAGCCAGCTGATTGTGCGCGGAAAATATCAAAACGCGCTCGCGACTGAGTTGTTTAAACCGGATTTTGGTTTGCTGGCAGGTGCTACCCCCTATGCCTACCTGGCTGGTCTGCTCCCCGAAGTAAATTTCCGCGCCAACGCCGGCGTCTTTCTGATTGGCAGCCATCGACCCGAGAGCTTTTTAGCCGCGAATCTGGCTGACCAAAAAGGGATCCCGCTAGTAGCTGGCAGCGATGAGCTCTGTACTCAGGCAGTCTTGCTTGCCACGAACGCCGGCCTTTGCCTGGGGGAGGACGCGCTCAATGCCGGAGCATCCCTGGAGACAGACGCAAGCGCGGCGGCCGCCGTGCGCGCGCAGGATTGGCTGCGTGTGCTGGCCGCGCTTGGCTTGCTGGCCGGCGTGCTCTTAAAACTGCTGGGGGTGTGGCAGTGAGAAAGACAATCCCAATCGTGGTTGCCGCTTTGGCGGCTGGGTTTGTTCTCGCGGCGCTTATTTTGCGGCAGCAGCTAGGCGGCTGGTTGGACCTGGTTCTTAATTGGGCAATAATCATTGCCTCAGCCGCGCTGCTTGTGGCAGTCGCCGCCCTGATTCTGACGCATTTGCGCCACATCATTCGCGGTCAGCGCGGCTTCATCTACAGCATTATCCTCATCAGCGCCTTTTTGGTCAGCTTTGTGGGCGCGCTGGTGCTTGGGCTGGATAATACTGCCTATTTGCGCTGGGTGGCTGCCATTCAGCTGCCATTGGAGACAAGTTTGCTTGGTTTGGCAGCGCTTGTGATGACCGGCGCCGCTCTGCAAATCTTTCGCAGCCGCGGCTGGTCTCTCCTGACAATTTCCTTTGGCATCAGCGCGCTGGTTTTTTTGGTTATCTCCCTTGGGCTGCTGCAAGCGTTGAACATCCCTCTGTTAACCACCATCATCGCGTATCTGCAGCGTTTGCCTCTGATTGGCGCGCGCGGATTGCTGATTGGCATAGGCATTGGCGCGCTGATGACGGGTCTGCGGGTGATGCTTGGCCTGGAAAAGGGCTGGGGTGAATAAATGAGCGCGGAAATGATCCTCTGTCCGCACTGTGGAAAAGAAAACCTGCCAGTAGCCACGCGCTGCGTTCACTGCGGCGAAGATCTGGAAGACCTTTTCAGGATTGAGGGGACTGATCCGGACGCAGGGCTGCCAGAAGAGCAAGATATCTCTGTTTCTGACCTGCTTCAGGCTTTCAGGCAGGAGGACGACAGCCAGGCTGAAAAGCCCAGGCCGGTTATTTCCATCGGGAAGACCCCTGAGCCTGCCGCCTCTGAGGAGACACAATCTGTAACTCCCGAAGGCGAGGATGAGCAAACGCCTGAGTGGCTGGCGCGTATCCGCAAACGCGCTTTGCAGGAAGAAGATGCCGCTGGCGAGCTCTCGCGAAAAATAAACGCAATGGAAGCTTCCCGCGCTGAAGAACACCAGGGGCGCGTGGACGAGGAGTTCGCCAACTGGATTGCCCGCATCCGGGAAAACGCCCGCAGAGAAAACTTGCTGGCCGCCAAGCCCGCGGAACCAAGCCCTGAAAGTGAGGAAGGCGTGCCGGAATGGCTGCGCAAAGTACGCGAGCTGCAGCCTCAAGACGCGGAGCAAGATCAACCCAGCGAGGAAACAATTGCAGGCTTTTCCATAGAAGCATCTGCGCAAGAAGCGGAACAGGGCGATGAACCCGCGCTGGAGCAGTCGGAACCAGCTGAAGCCCTGGCGGCTAACCCGCAGGAGGAGTCTGAGCCAGGCGCAGTGCCCGAACTTGAAAGCGAGAGCGCTGAGCTTGTCTTGCATCCTGACGAGGAAGCCAGCCCAGATGCCCGGGCAGATGAGGAACCCTCTGAAGGTCCCAAAACCCCAGAGCTCGAACCTGTTTTGGAAGAATTGGGGCTGACTGCAGAAGTTGGCGCGCTGGACCTGGAAGAAAAACCAAGCTCAAGCGAAGAACTCTCCGCAGATTTGCTGCTTCTGCGCAAACAAAAAGAAAACGCGCAGATGCTGATGACCCTGATTGGCGAGGAAGGCAAAGGCCTTCCGCCGGCTAAAACCGCGAGGGAAGCTTCAAAAGGCTGGTATCGCTTCATCCTGGGTGCGTTTCTGTTGCTCGTGTTGGCCGCTGTGATTGTGTTCGTGCCAGAAGCCAGGCCAATCAAATTTGAAAACCCCACGCCGGCCGTCGCCCTGAAAGACGCGCTCAATGCGCTGGAAAGCGGTGACACGGTGCTCGTTGTACAGGAATATCAGGCGGCCACCAGCGCCGAGATGGAGCAAATGAGCGCGCCGGTGCTGCGCGCGCTTGAGGAGCGCGGGGTCAAGCTGCAATTCCTGACCACCCATCCCAACGGATTGTGGCTGAGCGCGAATTTGATGGACGCAGCCGATATTCCCGCGCGGGAGATTAGCTACCTGGCAGGCGGCAGACTGGGCGTGTTGGCAGCTGCTCTGCAGCTTGATGAAAGCAGCGCCGCGGTTCCGGGAGCGTTGGAAAACCTGGAAAACTACACGCTCATTCTGCTGCTGGAAGATTCCCAGGCCGATATTCAAAATTGGATTGAGCAAGCCGGACCCTGGTTGAAAGCAGGCAAGCTGGGAATATTGGCAAGCAGCCAAAACGCCGCTTTATTGCTTCCTTATTATGATGCTGGTCAACTGGCAGGTTACGCGGCTGGGACTATGGAAGGACGCGTCCTGGCAGACGCGCTGGACGCTCCCACAGCGGGCGCTCCCTCCCGGGCATACCAGGCGGGCTTGCTGGTGATGATTGCCGTGCTCTTGCTGGGCATGATTATCAAAGCGGAGGCTGACTCGAACGCCCGCCATCAAAAGGAGCCGGAAGCATGAACCCGATGGACATTGTTCTTGGCGTCATTGGAATCGCGCTCTCTGTGATGATTTTCAGCTATCTGTTAGGCGATAACTTTTTCTTTCGGGTGGCGCTCTACATCCTGGTTGGAGTTTCCTCCGGTTACGCTGCCGCAGTACTTGTTCTGAAGGTGATTATTCCACGCCTGATTGAGCCTTTGCGGGAAAGCGGAACAGACGCGTTTTGGCTTGGGCTGGTGCCGCTTGCCTTGTGCCTGCTGCTGGCGCTGATGCTCGTGCCGCGCACGGTGAAAGCGGGAACCCTGCCTTTGGCATTTCTTGCTGGTACAGCGGCGGCAATAGGCGTTGCGGGTATTTCCCGCGGGACCCTCGCGCCGCAGTTGCTTGCAATCGTTAACCGCTTCAGCCCGGACCTGCTGCGCGAAAACGCGGTCGCGGATTGGGGTGGAATTGTGGAAGCGTTTTTCATCCTATTTGGCGTGATTTCGGTATTGTTCTATTTTCATCACCGCCTTAGCAGAAGAAGTGCCGACGCGCAGCGTCCGCTCTTGGTGGAAGGTATTTCTGGCGTGGGGCAGGTGTTTCTGGGTATCAGTTTTGGGATGCTCTTCGTTGGGTTTTACAGCGCGGCACTGACCGCGCTTATCGCGCGGATAGTCTGGCTGAAAGAATTTATTGTCGCCCTTTTGGCTGGATAGAGGAAAACTAAGGAATGGAAAACCGCAGATACTTGAGCGTGGATATCGGATCGCAAAACACGCGCGCGTGGCTTTTTGAGCCGCGTGAGGACGGCTTCGCGCTTGTCTGCAGCGCCGCCAGCGAAACAAGCGCGGCGGTGGGGCAGGATATCCGTACTGGGGTAAACCTCGCGCTCGAGCAGTTGCAGGAAAAGGCAGGCTTGCGCTTGCTTGACCTTAAGCACAAGCTTATCCGCGGCGAGGAAGGCGTTGAGGCCTGTGGGCTCAGTTTATCCGCGGGGAAAGCTATCCGAACGGTTTTGATTGGCGTTTCTGACACCTACTCTCTCGCCGCGCTTCGCAGGCTGGTCAGCTTGTTCTACACCGATGTGGTGCTGGAAATTGACCTGCAGGACGATCTGAATGCTACCGCCCAGTTGGAGAAGCTGATTAACGCGAACGCGGACCTGTTTGTGGCTTCCGGAGGTGTAAATGAGGGCGCGTTCCGGCCGGTGCGGGCTGCTTTGGATAACCTGCGCATTGTCTACCAAAGCCTTCCCAGGCTCATCCGGCCTCAGCTTGTTTACGCGGGGAATGAAGCTTTATCCGAGTACGCTCGCGAAGAACTTGATGCGGGTGAGGATTTTCACAGCGCCTTGAATGTGCAGGCGCGCATCGACACGGAATCACTATCAGCCGGCTGGCCGGCGATGCTAAGCGCGTTCAGCCGTTTGCGCAGACAGCAGCTGACAGGTTTGACGGAATTGGAACATGAGTGGAACTGCGCCGCCCTGCCCAGCGCTTTTGCCGCCAGCCGAATTGTGCGCTTGATTGACCGCATGAACCCTGAAGGCAAGGGGGCTATGGCTCTGGATGTGGGCTGCAATTCCACGATTGTGATTGCCTCCCGCGGCAGTGACTTTATCGGCGCGATCAGTCATCCCCCAATTTCAAATCAAATTGGCAAAGAAACCAGCCGCTACGCAACGCTCCCCATCGACGCGCGCACTGCTGCGACCTATATGCTTAATAAAAAATTGCACCAAGCTTTCTTACCCGCTACTCTGGAAGACCTGGCGGTTGAACAAGCCTGGACGCGCGTGCGCTTGCAAGACGCGCTGCGCCGCACCCGGGAATTATTCCCCTGGTTCGCGTATGACCCTGAGCTGGGCTTGTTGGAACCCTACGAACCCGTTTTGCTCTCGGGTGAGAGCCTGGTGCGCGTTCCCGCGGCGCAGCAAACACTGCTGATGGCTTTGGACGGCTTGCGGCCGCACGGAATCACCACCTTCGCGATGGATAAAGACCAACTGCTGGCAGGTTTGGGCAGCCTTGCGGATAAAGAACCCTTGCTGCCTGTCCAACTGATTGATTCAGGCGTGTTCGCGAATCTGGGGACTGTCATTTGCGCGGATGCCCCGGAGCGGGCCGCAAAGCGCGTTCTGACATTGGAAATTGACCGCGGTGAAAGCGCGCGAGAAACTTTGGATGTGCGCAAAGGCGAAATTAAGCGCGTAGAAACCACGCCATCCAGCCGTACCCGCATTTACCTCTCTCCAGGAGAATTAACCGATGTCGGCATGGGACTGCCCGGACTGGGCGGATGGGTTACAGTTCCTGACTCTGAGCTGGGCACCGTGGTGGACGCGCGCGGCAGACCCCTGGAACTCCCTGATGAGATGAACAAACGCAGCGAAGCTTTTTATAACTGGCTTTGGGAGTTAGGCGGTTAGGGATGGCGACAGAGATCCTTTCAATAGCCTGCGATCAACAAATTCTGCGGACTTACGCCCTGCCTTTCGCGGGAAGCGTGTTGGTACGCACTGGTCAGGAAGTGGCTGCGGGTGAACCGATCGCGGAAATCAAAATGCCGGAACGATATCAGGTTTTTGATGTAGTCAATGGATTAAAAATAAACCCGAAAAACATTGACCGCCACATTGAAAAACTGGTGGGCGAGCCTGTCAAAGCTGGCGATGTGGTGGCGCAAAAGACGGGGCTCATTTCCCGCATTTTTCGAGCCTCGCAAGATGGCATGGTTGTAGCTGTTCGGGACGGCAGAATAACCTTAGCATTAGGCGAAAAGAAACTGCAGGTTCTGGCGACGTATCCCGGCACCGTGGTGGAAATTATCCCCGAGCGGGGGGCGGTTGTGGCAGTGCAGGGGCTGCTGCTGCAGGGCGTTTGGGGCAATGGTTTGAATAGTTCCGGGGAATTGCTCATCCTAAGCTCTGATGAACTGCCTGCTGATAAGAAACAGCTCTCTGCTGACCTGCAGGGCAAGATTGCCGCTGTGCAGCACATAGCCGACCAGGCAGCCTTTAACAACCTGCTCAACCGAAAACCCGCCGGATTGGTGCTTGGCTCGGTCATGCCGGAAGTGCTGCCAGCGCTTCAAAACGCGCCGCTGCCCGTGATGGTTTTAGTCGGTTATGGGGAATTTCAAATAGACGCGCTCAGCGCGGCGATGTTGAAGCAGATGGAAAGCCAACTGGTTTACCTCAACGCGAATGAGCCAGATCCTTCGGAGCATAGTCGGCCGGACCTCATCCTGCCTGGAAAAGCGCAGGTCTCACCGGGATTATTCCATGAAGAGCTGCATCTTGAGGTTGGCAAGCACGTGCGGTTGCTAGGAAAACCTTACACCGGCAGCACAGGTGAGATTGTGGAACTCCCTGAGGAACCCGAAAAATTTGCCAGCGGATTAGTCATGCGGGCAGTTGTTGTGCGGCGGGAGGATGAACAGATTATCCGCATCCCGCGTGAAAATGTTGAACTGATTTTGGAATAAGCCCGCTATTTTGCCGGGGTGGCTGTCATCAAAAACCGCGCGGAGACCCAACCGATTTTCCCATCTTGCAGCCTCACTTTTTCCCAAACAACTCCATCTTTCTGCTCAGTCTCTCCCAACAACACAATTTCAGTCAGGTCATTCAGATAGGTGATGACGCTGGCTGAGCTGCCGGGTTCGGAGCGCACAATCACACCAGAATCCGAGCGGATAAGGGCGCTGACGAGCGTCGGGGTGGGCGTTATGCTGGGTAAAGCGGTCACAACCGGGTTCTGAACCGCGGATGTAGGGGCTGGCAGCGTGGCGGTAGGGGGCAGGGGCGTTTGGGTCGGCTGCAGAACGACCCCCGGCTGCGTTGGGGTGCCCACAGGAGGCGGCGTGGTATTCAAGGCTGTGGCTTGCCTAAGGTGGTGTTGGGTGGAGAGGAAGCCAAACAATGCGAGCGCGGTCAATCCAATTGCCAGGATGAAAAGCGCCCAGCCATTCGCGCGGCGCGGCGGAAGGCCGGCAGCCCAGAAAGTGATCAGGGAGCATAGGAGAGCAACGGCCGCGAACGCGGCGCAGAGCAGCAGCAGCCCGGCGCTGGCGTTTGGAGAGCCCGACTGCAGGGACCAACCCGCCAAGCCCAGCGGAAAAAAGACCAACGCGTTTACCAGAGCTGAAGCCAGACGGGGCGTTTCCCGCTGACGGATAAGCATAGCGGCCAGCAGGACGCTGCCGACCACAAGCGTAGCCCATTCCAGCCAGCCGTGCTGAAGCAGATGCAGAAATGGCAGCCCCTTCCCGGATGTCAGCCGGGCAAGCGGCAGCGCGGCCAACCAGCCAGCGCCAAAATATACCGCGGCCGTGAACAGCAGCGCGGCAAAAGAGCGCAGCATGAGCCCCCAGGAGGGGATAACCGCGCTGAGCGTCAATCCCATCAGCGGGGCATTGAAAGGCGAGCAAAGCAAGGCCACCAGCAGAAGCAGGGGGGAATTGTTCAGAAGCGCCACTGCCAATAGAAGCGCGCTGAACGCGAGCATGACAAAATAAACTGGGTTGAGCGCGGTCTTTGGCTGCAGGTCGTCGTGCAAAAAGCCTTCAATTTCCGCTTCGGAGGCGCTGCGGATCATCAGGCGCATGCGGCGCTTCTGATTGGGAGGCAGGCTGTTGAATCCGTCCGGACTGGTCTGACTGGTAGGTATGTTCATTGGAATCCGGTCTCCTTGACGATGATCTGGAGGCTTGCGCCGCTGGTAAGGCTATGAAATAATTATACCGCCTTTGACTGGGCGCATCTTTGGATTGCAGACCCGCGCACGTAAATACCTGCGCGTGACAATGCTCCGGCATGCGGTAAAATTGGCGGCATGAACACCCGTAAAATATTGAAAACCTTTTTGCTGATCCTTGGCGCGCTTGCGCTGCTGGCAGGCTGCGC
>Ga0208040_1003143_pt1 | contig 13647 bp, 15 predicted proteins | sample AD_UKC083_MetaG_FD_184431 | JGI IMG/M metagenome (GOLD analysis project Ga0208040, IMG submission 184431) | Active sludge microbial communities of municipal wastewater-treating anaerobic digesters from USA - AD_UKC083_MetaG (SPAdes) (version 2) | ecosystem: Engineered > Bioreactor > Anaerobic >...
AGAAAACTAAATGATTATTACTAAATGATTAGAATCTGAAAAGCAGCTGATTGCATACCTAAGGGAGATTATAAAATAATACTTAAATACTAAAAGACAATCTTACAGCGTGAGGTTGTTTTTTATTAAAAAACCATTTGCACCAAAACCATATAAATTACAGTTCCTGCTGCAATGGAAAGAAGCATCTGCCTTTTCCAAAGGTGGACTGCTAAGACAGAAACAACGGCAATAAGCTCCGGAATACCGTGGCTGCCTGTAAGTATATTCACATCCTTAAGGGCGTATACCACAAGCAAACCCAGGGATGCCGGCGGAAGGGCTCTTCCCAGATACTGAATGTACTTTGGTGTAGGCTTATTGGCAGGGAAAAGGATGAAGGGAAGAAAACGGGTAATCATTGTACCCAGCACAACCATGGCAATGGTTATAATATGTTCACCCACAGTCATTGTCATTTTATTACACCTGCTTTCATAAAGGATTCTTTCCTGACAGAAAGGAGCAATATAATTATAAGCATGGAAGGTATTATAAAGTTGCCGCTTCCAAAGATAATAAGGCATAATAGGGATACCCCTAATCCTAAAAGTGAGCTCTTATGGCTTTCTTCTTTGAGCCACTGCTCAAGGAAAATTACAATGAACATGGATGTCATAGCAAATTCAAGACCCTTGGTATTAAATTCAATCAATTCACCGAACAATCCTCCAAGGATTGAGCCGGACACCCAGTAACTGTAATTCAACAGGGTTACAAAGAGCATGAACCAGCCCTTATCAACATCTTCCGGAATGTTTGCTCCTAAGTTGATTGAGAAAGTTTCGTCACTCATACCGAAAATAAGAAAAAAGCCTTTTATGCCGGGAAATCTGTATTTTTCAAGCATGGAAATCCCATAAAACAAATAGCGGGCATTAATCATAAGTGTTAAAGCCAAGGCATTTACCGGGTCAAAGGTTCCCAAAAGGAACCCTACTGCAACAAACTGAACGGTGCCAGCATAGATTAACATGCTCATAAACATGGGATATAAAAAATTGAATCCGAAGGCATTCATGTATACCCCGTAGGCAATGCTCAAGAATACATAGCCTGCTAATATCGGAATAGTCTGTGGGAAAGCTGCCTTAAGAGCCTTGATTGCAGTTTCTTTTTTTGTTTCCATCATTTGAATGTCCCCTGACTTTAATATTTGATATATTCTAACACTTATATTTTTTATTATCAATTAGAAATGCAAAAAAATGCGAATAGGATTTCTCCCCTGCTCAAGGGTGTTTTTTCTTGATATGACAGTTTTCTTATGATATTATTATGAAAAAGGCACGGTCTCATTTCAAGGAGAAAATATGTTAGGTTTAGATTTAGATTTTGATTTAATAGCCGTTGTAATGTTCTTTATAATTTTAATAAGCATACAATTTACATTAAATAAAATATATATGCTTTTAAAAGAAATAAAGGCGATTTTACTTACTAGAAGGGATAAATAATCCGGTATATAGAATAATTTTCTTTTTTTAAACCATAATATTTTAAACAGGAGGGTATTATGGCCGAAAAGAAGAATAAAGAAAAGAAAACCAGGAAAAAAGAACCGACACCAAATGATATAATGAAATTGGAAATAGCAGAAGAACTTGGACTTACGGATAAAGTACAAAAACTTGGCTGGGGAGGTCTTACTGCCAAGGAAACAGGCAGAATCGGAGGGCTTATGACTGCCAAGAAAAAGAAAAGGAAAGAATAATGCAGAACTCATATAAAGAATTTTCTCAAATCTATGATTTACTTATGGACATGGACTACGAAAAGTGGACATCCTTTATCATGAAAAAATTAGAGGGAAAAAGAAAAGTTCTGGAAGCTGCCTGCGGTACAGGTGGCGTAACAACGCTTCTGGCAGAGAACAACATAAAGGTTACTGCCTTTGACCTGTCAGGGGACATGCTTATGAGAGCTTATGAAAAGCTTAATCACAGCCCAATGGTCCGCTTATTGAATCAAAATATGGTTGATTTTAAAATAGATGAAAAATTCGAAGCAGCAATATGCTGCTGTGACGGAATAAATTATCTTAACAGGGAAGAAGTCAGTTCATTCTTCGATAGGATTTATGAACATTTAGAAGAAGGCTCAAAATTCATATTTGACATGAGCACAAAATACAAATATGATACGATGTTTTGTGATACCTATGTTTATGATGACGGAGATATTTTTTATGTTTGGGAAAATGAAGCTGTTGATGAAGGAATAATAAATATTGAAATAAACTTTTTTATTAAAGACCATGACAAATACACCAGGATTAGAGAAGAACAAACTCAATATGTGCATGAAAAAGAAGAAATAGTACGCCTTCTTGAGGACTCTGGATTTAAGAATATAGAGGTATTTGACGATTACAATGAAAAAGAGTATACAGACAGCTCTTTAAGAGTGGTTTTTTCTGCAGTGAAACTTTAAAGATGAAAGGATAAAATAATGGATTACATGATTAGAGCAATGGACAAAAAACAAACCTTCAGACTTTTTATGGTAAGGTCAACAAATACAGTGGAAGAAGCAAGGAAGCACCACAACACAACACCAACAGCATCGGCTGCACTGGGGAGAACCCTCACAGCAGGACTCATGATGGGATACATGATGAAAAATGAAAAGGACAGATTAACCATAAATATAAACGGCGGGGGACCAATAGGCACAATTTTGGTTGTTTCCGATAATTCTGGCCATGTAAAGGGGTATGTTGACAATCCAAATATTGATTTAGACCTGAAAGAAAACAGCAAGTTAAATGTGGGAGAAGCTGTAGGAACTGAAGGCAAGCTTACTGTCATTATGGATATAGGAATGAAGGAGCCCTATGTGGGAAGCACCCGGCTGGCAACTGGAGAAATAGGGGAGGACATAGCACTCTATTACTATTTGTCGGAGCAGCAAAATACTGCAGCAGCCCTGGGAGTTTTAGTTGACATTGATTACAGCATTAAAGCTGCAGGAGGCTTTATAGTTCAGACACTGCCCTTTATCGAGGAAGAGGACCTCGTTAAATTGGAAAATACCCTCAACAGCCTAAAATCAGTATCAGATTATTTTGACAGCCAGAAGGATGTTGAAGAAATAGCAAAAGTAATATTCTCTGATTTTGAAATTGAGATAATGGATCAAATTCCTGTATCCTTTTCTTGTGACTGCTCAGAGGAAAGAATGGAGCAGGCATTGATTTCAATTGGCAAGGAAGATTTAAAGCAAATAATCCGGGAAGATGAAAAAATCGAAACTCTATGCCACTTCTGCAGCAAAAAATATTTGTTTGAAGGAGACAAACTCAAAAATATTCTGAAGTATATAGAATAGGAACGTATGCAAGAACTTAAGCTTAAAGATAGATAGCTTAAGTTCTTTTTTAATTTACTAATGGAAAGTAAAAACTATTATTCAGTTTAAAGCACTAATATGATGAGATAAGGCTTATACATCTGAAGCATGAATTTGAACTTAAGTTACTTCTTAGAATACCTTAAGTTATTTTTATTTACAAATAACTAATAGCTAATAGAAAAAAATAAACATATTAATATTACTATAAGAAGTTGAAATTAATTAAAATTATTTATATAATATAATCAATAATAGTTGAGGGTTAAGCCCCTATCATTCTGATATTCTGCTTAGGATGACTAAAAAACAGGAGGTTTTTATGAAGTATTTGGCTAAAGATGAAAGCAAATGCATTCAATGCGGTACATGTGAAAGTATATGCTCTAAAACATATTTTAAAGAAGATAATCCGGATAAATCCTGCATTCAAATAAACAAAGACGGTGACCCGGAAATTAATGTCTGCAATCAATGCGGTGAATGCATAGACATTTGCCCTGTTATGGCAATAAAAAGAGACAAGCAGGGAGTAGTCAGAATCAACAAAAAAATTTGTGTGGGCTGCTTTATGTGCGTGGGCTTCTGCCCTCAATTATCCATGAGACAACATGATGATTATATTGAGCCGTTTAAATGCATTGCCTGCGGCTTATGTGCGGAAGAATGCCCTACAGGTGCTATATATATTGCAGAAAGAAGCGATGATGAAGCAAGAGAGATGCCTTTAGACAAGGTTCTAAACAAATAGGAGAAAAATATGAAAAATAATAATAAGGTGTTGGCTCAATACAAATATGAACCTGGTGAAATAGACAAGGGATATACCGGTAGAACATTGTATGTAAATATTTCAGATAATACTATAAGCCCCAAGCCTGTGACTCAAATGATGAAAGAAAAATTCATAGGCGGAAAAGGTTTTGGTTTGTGGTATCTTTGGAATGCAACAACCCCAAATACAAAGTGGGACGACCCGGAAAATGAAATAATTATTGCAGGAGGTCCTGCCTGCGGGATAACTCAATATGCAGGCACTGGAAAATCGCTGGTATGCAGCATTTCACCCTTGACGGATATTCCCATAGATTCAAATGTTGGAGGATATTTCGGCCCCCTCCTTAAATTTTCAGGATGGGATGCCATTGAAATACAGGGCAAATCAGACAAGGAAATAATTGTATATATAGACGGGAACAAGAGTCTTGTAACAATTGAAGAAGCACCGGCAGGAGCTTTTGATGCTCACATCCTGGGAGAGCAGCTTACAGAAATGTATGCGGATAATGAAGAGGACAAAAGAAATGTTGCTGTGGTAACTGCAGGAACAGGTGCTGAGCATTCCAGATTTGGAATTTTAAATTTCACCTTCTATGACCCTAGAAGACAAACCGCAAGGCTTAAACAAGCAGGCAGGGGCGGAATAGGAACAGTATTCAGAAATAAAAAAATCAAGGCAGTTATTGTAAAATTCAGCAGTGTAAAAGGTAATTTAAACAATGCATTTGATCAGTCCATAATAAATAAAACCGGAATAAAATATCATAAGGAAATCCATGACCTTGACCATATGCAAAACAATATGCGGAAAATCGGAACAGCAAATATTATTGAAGTAATGGATGCTTATGACCTGCTTCCTGTTATGAATTTTCAATATGGAAGCCATCCTGATACGCAAAAAATAAAGTCCACTGTATTTATAGAAAAATATCTCACCCAGGGAGTTCAGGATGGATGCTGGTACGGATGCTCCATGGCCTGTGCCAAGGCTGCAGATAACTTCCTTATAAAAACAGGTCCCTACAAGGGACATAGAGTCACCGTAGATGGTCCCGAATATGAAAATGCTGCAGGATTAGGAGCAAACTGTGCAATTTTTGACCCAGAAGGGATTTTGGAATTAAACTTTTACTGCGATACCTATGGCATAGATACAATTTCCTTTGGAACTGCAACAGCTTTTGCAATGGAATGCTATGAAAGAGGCATAATCAACAAGGACATTACAGGCGGTCTTGAACTGAATTTTGGAAACTTCTACTCATCAGTAGAACTACTCCACCAAATGTCCAAAGGAGAAGGCTTTGGAACAGTAGTAGGCCAGGGAGTTCACATAATGAAAAGACTTTTCGCAGAAAAATACGGAGCCGATAAAGACTTCTTGTTTGATATAGGAATGGAGCAGAAAGGTCTGGAATATTCGGAATACGGCTCCAAAGAATCCCTTGCCCAGCAAGGAGGATACGGCCTGACAAACAAGGGGCCTCAGCATGATGAGGCATGGCTGATTTTTATGGACATGGTAAACAACCAGATACCAACATTTGAAGATAAAGCAGAAGCTCTTCATTACTTCCCTATGTTTCGTACCTGGTTCGGACTGTATGGTTTTTGCAAGCTTCCCTGGAACGACATAGTTCCTGCAGACAATAAATACACCGATGAGCCCGCAAAGGTGCCGGAGCATGTTCAAAATTATCTTGATGTGGTATATGGCGTTACAGGAAAGAGATTAACCTCTGATGAAATGGTAAAAGAATCTGAGAGAGTATATAACTTCCAGAAAATCTTTAATATACGAATGGGGAAGGGTTTAAGAAACGATGATAAGGTTCCATACCGTTCCATGGGTCCCGTAACCAGGGAAGAATATGAATCAAGACAGGAAAGATACGATAAACAGCTTAAAGAAAAAATCGGTTACAACATTGAAGGCAAGACTACCGAAGAAAAAATGGCTGTATTGAGAGAATACAGGGAAGAGCAATATGAAAAGCTTATAGATGCAGTTTATAAAAGAAGAGGCTGGAATTCGAACGGTGTCCCCACATTGGATCATTTAAAATATTTGGATATGGAACTGCCTGAATTAATAGAAGTAGTAAAAGACTTGCAATAGGAATATGACAAGGGGACGGGGGTATTGACATCCCGTGAAATTATGACAGTTCCCCCGTCCCCCTGTAACAAATGAGGTGGTATAAATTATTAAACTGAACAACAGAGATTTCCCCTGGGAGGAAGGTTTAACCATAGAAAAAATTATGGAAATAAAAAAATACACCTTTTCAAAAATCATAGTAAAAGTAAACGGAAACCATATTGAAAAGGAAGAATACGCATCAACCATTGTTAATGATGGTGATGTTGTGGAAATGATACACCTTTTGGCAGGGGGTTAAAAAGATATTTGTAGATCACATACCAAAATGATATAATTTTAAAAGATTATATCATTTTATTTATTTTACAGGAGAAAATATGAATCCGTACATACCTTTTAAAAATCCCCGCTGTGTAATTATTGACTACAGAGCAAGCGATGAAATATTAAATTATATTAAGAAATTAAATATTGAGCCCATAAAATCCGTCAAATGCCCTGAACTGCATGAACCTGTGGACGGCCATCCGGACATGGTAATTCATCCCATAGATTTTGAAACTTTTGTAATTGCTCCCAATGTTTACGATTACTACAGAAATGTTCTAAAAAGCTTAGGAATAAAAGTTATTAAAGGTGGAAAAACTCTAAACAGAAACCATCCTGAAGATATAGCATATAATGTAGCAAGAATAGGGAGATATGCTGTGCATAACACAAAGCATACAGACCAGAAATTAAAATATTATTTGGAAGAAGCGGGCATCGAATTCATTCATGTAAATCAAGGCTATACAAAGTGCTCAATTGCCCCTGTAGGTGAAAATAAGGCTTTGACATCAGATTTCTTGATACATGAAAAACTTATATCATACAATATAGACTGCATGTATATAGATCCAAAGGTTGTATATTTGCAAGGATACGATAACGGATTTATAGGAGGCTCTTTAGGTTTAATTAATGATAAGATATTTTTGTCAACAGGTAAAATATTTGATGAAGATATTTCTCTTTCATTAAGAAACTTTATCAAGGCAGCAGGATATATTTATGATGAAGCTTCAAATCAGCAGATTATAGACTTAGGAACGCTGATACCGGTAATATGACCTCCCTTGACCGAGAGGAGTGACTAAGTGGAGCTATTATCATTAGAGTTAAATGAAAGTGAAAATCATGAAATATATAATAATATAAAGATAATAACAAATCTGGATGAAAGCGAAATAAATATAGAATTATCATCTACAGACGAAGGTAATATAAAAATAAGATATTTTACGGACAATAAAATAAAAAAAAGAGAGTACATTGAAAAAATAATAGGGAAAATAACAAAGCTTCTGGTTGAATACACTAAACTAATGGGTATAAATGCCCTGAAGGAAAATTATTTTTATTTTGACGAGGATGAAGTCGGTTCAATAATATCCGATATTGAGGAAGAAATAGACAATGATATTAAAATACACATTATTATTAAAAATAAGTTCAAGGAAGTATTGGAAAATTCGAGCTTAATAAATTTAAACGGATTTGTAAACTTCAGGCTTAAGTTTTTGAAGCTTTACGCGACACAGGTGGTGGAAAGGTGTATTGACTCATATTTAATGAAGAAGGAATACATGGATTTCATCAGTATTATTAAACTGATATCGGATTCCGGAGAAAATCAATATGATGTTGTAAATGTAATGTTTAACAACAATAAGTTCCAGGTTTACGATAAAAACATGCAGAAACTTAACTATTTTTCAAATGTGGAATTTTCGGCTGAATTGAACACTGAATCAACGTATGACGAAACTGTAATAAATATTTTGATGAGCGTGTCGCCGAAAAAAATAATACTTCATGATTTAAAGGTTGATAAGAAAAATAAAGAAGCATATAATACTGCAGATATAGTAAAGAGGATATTTGAGGGAAAGGTCGAAATCTGTCCCGGCTGCAAGTACTGCGAGTTTTTATAGAGATGCCCTAACGGATATGGGGACACACCTCTTCTTTAAGGTTAGTTTCTGAGGTCGAGAGATGTCCCCGGTTACATAGCTTAATAAGAAAAGTTTAAGGAAACTTCAAGGTTTATTGATTATAGTATTAGAAAAGGAGGATACATATGCCATTTTTGATTTTAACAGCATTAATAACAATAACACTTGCAGCAACCAATCGTTTATTAATAATGAAGGAAGCTCAGGTAAATAATGAGCAATAATATAAATACGGAATATAAATATGGGGCAATCACTTGAAGATGGGAGTGTAACATATTCCGTGTAAATGGATTTTTGGTTTAAAAAATTTTCAAGCGGTAATACTATAGTTGCAGCATAAAAATGGGCGACGCAGAGGTGCGACCTAAACGCTTGCTGAGCTTTATACGGTGATTGGGCAGTCAAATTCGATTGCCCGATTTATTTTTATCACCGGTAAAGCCCGGCGTAATAAACCTCGGGGTTCGGGGCAGAGCCCCGATACTATGCTGTTTTATTGAATCTGTCTTCATAAAAAATCATAAGCTGCCCTATTATTGTTCCCCAGTTTCGTATTGGCATACTCCATTTTTTAGTAATTTCCTGAATAGAAAGATATACGGATTTTTTTACTGCTTCATCTGTAGGGTATATTGTTTTTGTTTTGGTGTATTTTCTAAGCATTCTATGGAATCCCTCAACTGCATTCGTGGTGTATATTAGAGTCCTTACTTCCTGAGGATACTTAAAATATGTGGATAATTCTACCCAGTTTTCACGCCATGATTTTGCTATTTGAGGATATTTCGAGTCCCATTTTTCAGCAAATTCCTCTAAACGGTATTCAGCATCATCAAGGGTTGGAGCTCCATAAACAAGCTTCAAGTCAGCTATAACCTTCTTTAAATCTTTATATGACACATACTTGGTTGTATTTCTTATTTGATGAATGATACAAAGCTGTTGTTCAGTCCTTGGAAAAGTTGCCTCAATCGCTGACGCAAATCCGGAAAGATTGTCTCTGCAAGCTATTAGGATATCTGCAACACCTCGATTCTTCAAGTCATTGCAAATACTTGCCCAGAAGCTGGCACTTTCATTTTCGCTTATCCATATGCCTAAGATATCTTTTTTCCCTTCCATGTCAATGCCCAAAACGGAATAGACACACTTATTGATAATGCGGCTGTCTTTACGCACCTTAAATACTATTCCATCTAAAAATACAATAGGGTAAATACCATCTAATGGGCGTGACTGCCACTCCATCACTGCCGGAAGAATCTTATCTGTTATACGACTGATTAGGCTTGCTGAGGCTTCTACGCCATATATATCTTTTAGATGATCTTCGATATCTCTGTTGCTCATACCTTTTGCATACATAGCAATGATGCGTTTTTCTATGTCATCAGTCTTTGTTTGATACTTGCCTATTAATTTTGGCGAAAATTCTCCGTTCCTATCACGAGGAACACTAATTGGCACCTCGCCGTACTCACTTTGGAGAGTCTTTTTATTGTAGCCGTTGCGGCTGTTTCCGCTGTTTATGCCTTCGGAAGAATGCTTATCATATCCTAAATGTTCATCCATTTCGGATTCAAGCATTTCTTCAATTGTTCCCTTAAAAAGATTTTTTAAGAGGCTTTGCACATCACTTAAGCTTTCGCAGTTTTGTGCTAAAAGTTTTGCAAATTCCTTTGTTTGTTCTTCATGTAAAAAAGTTTCGTTTTTCATGGTAATATCTCCCTTCTTTAGTGGTTATTATTACCATTTACACGAAACTTTATACATTCTCATAATCTCTGTAAATTAGCTTTCTATGATAATTTCTAAGCACATATACACAAAAAAGTTAATAACTAATAGGCATATATGATTAGAAACAGTATAATTTATAATTTATTGTATGTCAACCACCACCCTTCTAGAAGGGTGGTGGTTTTTTGGACCGGGCTATTTTAGTCGTCCTTCGAACATAATAGAAAGTTCTCCATAGACTTTACCCCAATTTCTTAAAGGCATTGTCCATTTCTTGGTAGCTTCAAAGGTGGATAAATACAAAGCCTTTAGAAGGGCTATATCATTTGGAAATACACTTCTCTGTCGATTTAATCTACGATATGTACTGTTTAAACTTTCAATGGCATTTGTGGTATAAATTACTTTTCTAACCTCAGATGAAAACTTAAAGATTGGGCTGATTACATCCCAATTAATTTCCCAGCTCTTCATTGCATTAGGGTAATGAGACTTCCATGTTTCCGTAACTTCAAGCATTCGTTCATAACCAACTTGTTCATTTGGAGCCTGATATATGGTTTTTAAATCTGCAGCAAATTTCTTTTTATCTTTATCAGCAACATATTTCAAGGTGTTTCTAACTTGATGAACTATACAACGTTGATATTCAGTATTAGGAAATGCAGCGCTTACAGCTTCTTTCATTCCGCTTAATCCATCAGCACATAGAATTAATATATCATTAACACCTCTATTTTTTAATTCATTTAAAGTGCTTAGCCAGAACTTGCTACTTTCGTTTTCACCTATTTGAATGCTTAATATTTCTTTATGACCTTCATCGTTAATTCCTAATATTACATAGGCTGCAAGCTTTTGAATTACATTGTTATTTCGTACAGAAAAATGAACAGCATCAACAAATACTATTGGATATACCCTAGATAGTGGGCGATGTTGCCAATCTTCAATCTTTGGAAGTAGCTTATCTGTAATATCTGATATCAAACCTTCGCTTACCTCAAAACCATAAATATCCTCAATTTGTTCAGATATTTGACGTGTTGAAAGTCCCTTTGCGTACATTGATATTATCTTGTCTTCTATATGAGAAATATCCTTTTGTCGTTTTTTCACTACCTGTGGCTCAAATGATGACTCCCTGTCCTGAGGTACTTCTATATCAAATTCACCATATTTACTTCTAACAGTTTTTGATTTGTGCCCATTACGTGCATTACTGTTACTTGTACGCTCATAAGGTTCATAACCTAAGTGGTTGTCCAATTCTGCCTCAAGCATATTTTCGATAGTTCCACCTAATAGATCTTTTAATGCGTCCTGGATATCATCTGCCGTTTTAATGTCATATTCATTAATTAAAGCTGCTATGATATTTTGTTTACCTTCCGTTAATCTTGTCCTTCTCTTTGCCATAAAAATAGCCTCCTATGATTTTTTATTTTATCATAGAAAGCCTTTTCTTTAAATCTTATTTACAGACTTTTCTTCACAGTCTCTAATGGTAAAACAATAAAAAAACTGCAAGCTGCGGACATTCCGCAGCCTTTTTTATTGTATAAACAATAAACCCCCGGCTATGCCGGGGGAACCAAAAAGCTTTAGCTTAAAGTAGAAAAATAAAACCTCCAATGTTAAAATAATGTAGGTTTGCCAACCACATTAACAACATAGGAGGATCCAATTGGATAAGAACACTTTATCACACACAACTTGGGAATGCAAATATCATTTAATATTCGCACCAAAGTATAGACGGCAAATAATATACGGAAAGATAAAGAAAGATGTAGGGAAAATATTAAGAGATCTTTGTGAAAGAAAAGGAATAGAAATAATTGAAGCAGAGTTATGTAAAGACCATGTACATATGCTTGTAAGAATACCACCAAAGTATAGTGTATCAGAAATAATGGGATATTTGAAGGGAAAGAGTTCATTAATGATATTCGATAAGCACGCTAACCTAAAATATAAATATGGTAACAGGCATTTCTGGTGCAGAGGATACTATGTGGATACAGTAGGCAAAAATGCAAAGAAAATTGAAGAATATATAAGAAATCAGCTTCAAGATGATATAGCAAATGATCAAATAAGTTTGAAAGAGTATATGGACCCGTTTACGGGTGAGCAGGTAAAGAAAAGCAAATAATCAACCGCTTTAGCGGTAGCGAGTAAATATATGCGGTTGGCAAATTATTCAGTGAGCCTTAAGGCTCAAGCAGGTACCATGCCCTTATAGGGCAAGAGCAAACCACCGGCTAAGCCGGTGGTCCTGATTTTTTCATTCCTGTGTAAATCCAGACTGCATCCCTTAAAAACTCAGCAGTACCCGGCTGGTCCTTATCATAGTAATTTCTGAACCTCTCATCGTCCACATACATTTGAGTTAAATTTGCATAGGCCTCCTTGTCATAGCTTCCCCAGCAGAATGAAATCCACTTGGCATGAAGTTCTGCTGCCTTTTGGCCAAGCTCGCCTGCAGGATCATTGGTTGCATGTGCTTCCTTTAATGTTTCCAGCACTGAATTGGTCAAATTCTGGAATTCATTATACTGTTCTTGAGTCATATTTTTAAATTGGGCATTTGATTTTTTAACAACTTCCTCTCCGTATTTTTTATTAATCTCCTTGCCATACTGTTTTTCATTATCATTTATAAGCTTTTCTTTAAAACCTTCAAATTTTTCCTTATCACTCATATCCATCTTCCCTTCTTTCGTTAGAATAGTTTTTTGCACATTTGAAATTAATTTATCTAGTCGCTGTCTTCTTTCAAGAAGCCTTTCATAATAATCTTTAAGAGCATTTGTTTCATCAAAAACAGGGGATAACAACATTTCCTTTATTTCATTTAATCCTACATCCAATTCCCTATAAAACAAAATTTGCTGCAGCCTGTCAACTTCATTTTTCCCGTATATCCGATATCCTGAAGAATTAATTCTTGCCGGTTTAAGAATTCCAACCTCATCATAATATCTTAATGTTCTGGTGGTAACGCCTGCCAAAGCTGCAAGCTTATTAATTGTATATTCCATTTCATCACTCCTAAGACAAGTGTATACCTTTACGCAACGTAAATGTCAATAGGTTAATTCTTAAAAAATAAATTAAACTATTTTATGGTGATAAGTTATTTACAATATCTTCAGTTCACAGTATTATTATATTATAATAAGTAGTATTAAATATTTTATTTGGAGGGGAAAATGAATACATTAATTGCTTATGGAACAAAGCACGGATGTACAGAAAAATGTGCAACAGAATTATCAAAAGAACTTGATGGCAATGTAGAAATAATTAATTTAAAAAACAACAACAAAATCGACCTAAACAAATACGACAGTGTAATAATAGGAGGTTCTGTCTATATTGGGAAAATCCAAAAAGAAGTAACAGAATTTATAAATTCAAACCTAAACGAACTTTTGAAAAAGCAAATCGGTCTATTTATTTGCGGTATGCAGGAAGAAGGAGAAACCCTTGATAATGAAATAACCGATAACTTTCATCCGGACCTGTTAGCCAGTGCAAAATCGGTTCAATATTTCGGGGGAGAGTTTATATTTAACAAGATGAACTTCATGGAAAAAGTTATAATTAAGAAAATCATCAAAA
>Ga0208040_1003146_pt1 | contig 13638 bp, 9 predicted proteins | sample AD_UKC083_MetaG_FD_184431 | JGI IMG/M metagenome (GOLD analysis project Ga0208040, IMG submission 184431) | Active sludge microbial communities of municipal wastewater-treating anaerobic digesters from USA - AD_UKC083_MetaG (SPAdes) (version 2) | ecosystem: Engineered > Bioreactor > Anaerobic >...
GGTATCTCGATGACGAATAATTCAGCTCACGATAACAAAAAAGTCCCGGCGCACAGACCCCTACGCCGTGCGCTGCTCCAGCCAGATATCCGCGTCGTTGTGGTAGCCTGCCCGCTCCCAGAAGCCCAGCCGGTCGTGCGCGCTGAATTCCAGACCGCGCAGCCATTTGGCGCCCTTCCAGAGGTACACATCTTTCAGGTCATCGCGGCCTGGGATAACGCCTGTCACGCCGCGCAAAGGGTAGCCGTGCTCCGGCGTGAGCGGCTGCCCTTCGTAATGGGTCGCCAGCAGAAAATTATCCGCCGCAGCCACCTCAATTGGCAGGTTGGCGGTAAACCCAAATTCGGCATGCTGAATCACAAAACGCGCCTCAGCGCTAGGCACCACCAGGCCAAGTTCGCGCAGTGTTTTCAGGGAAACGCCTTCCCAGTGGGTGTCCAGCTTGCTCCAGGTGGTCACGCAGTGCAGGTCCATCGTCAGCGCTGTGCGCGGGAGCGCGCAAAATTCGTTCCAGCTAAGCGTCAGCGGTTTTTCCACCTCTCCCCAGACGCGAAAGGTCCAGGTTTCCGGGTCAAAATTGGGGACAGGGCCGTAGTGCAGCACCGGAAAGCGCTTGGTCAGCAGCTGCCCCGGAGGAATTCGCCCTGGTTTCGGTTTTCCGTTTTGTGTCTGTTCAGTCATTTTGCTCCTATAGTGAGGCTTTCCCCGGGCATAAGCGCTTCCACGCGGGTATCTGTTTCGGTTTCCACGCGCCTTTTCCAGGCATTCACATCCTGCTGGATGAGCGGGAAGGTATTGTAATGGATTGGAATAACCACCTTGGGCTGCAGCAGCCGTACCGCACGCAGCGCGTCTTCAGGTCCCATGGTGTAGTTATCCCCAATCGGGATGGCCGCCAGGTCCAACCCTTCCTCGCCAATCAGCCGCATGTCGCCAAAGAGACCCGTATCCCCAGCCAGGTAAATTTTCTCGCCAGCCTTGGTCGTGAGCAAAAACCCGGCTGGGTTGCCGCCGTCGCTGCCGTCCGGGAGCGCGGAGCCGTGCAGCGCCTGGGTGAGCTTGAGATAACCAAACGGATACTGGTATCCTCCGCCAATGTGTTGGGCATGCGTTTTAATGCCCTTTGCAGAAAACCAGCCGCTGATTTCCGCGTTGGCGATGACGGTCGCGCCGGTGCGCCGCGCGATGTCCAACGCGTCGCCGACATGGTCGCCGTGCCCATGTGAAATAAGCACAAAATCCGCGCGCACATTCTGGGCTTTCACAGGCGCGGCAGGGTTTCCGCTGAAAAACGGGTCCACCACCAGCGTTATACCACCACAGTCCAGACCAATAGTCGCGTGTCCGTACCAGGTAAATATTGTGCTCATAGCTCTCCTTCTTCTTTCCCTGCGATTATACCTTCCCTCGGGAGCTTTGTTCGCGTTTGCGCCCTTGTCTTTCCGCTCAACGCAGCCAGACGAATGCTCCCTCGTCCCCACGCCAGACGTCCGCGGTCACCAATCGCGCTTGCAGCAGCGGAAATTGGTAATGGAAAAGCCCATCACTGGCCAACAGGAAAAAGCCCTTGGAATCCTCTTGCCACACCAGAGCGCTGACCGCTTGTTCCGTCAATACTTGCAGTTGGAAACCCTGCGGTGAGTACAAGCGCGCGCCGTTTGCTCCCCAGCCAATCAGCCAGTGTCCATCAGGGGATATTCCCAGCCTTTCTTCACCCGGCAGGGAAAACACAACACCGCTTCGGTCAAATAAAATAGTTCCAGCCGAGCCGGAAGCCGCGAACAGGTTTTTTGAGGTGAGGTAACCCAGTTGGTTGTATTCGCCCGCCAATAAAGGCTCGAAGATTGTGCCATTGTTGGAGGAATAGTAGATGCCAGCCTGGTGCCGGGGGTTGTTGTTCTCCGAGCGCACCACCACAGCTACATCTCCGTTTTGCGGGTTCACCGCTGCCTCCGCGAACGCTCCATCAAAAATCACGCGCGGTTTGCCCGCGGAAACATTGCTAAGGCGTAAATCCAGCGCGCCGCTCTCGGTCGGAGTGTAGCTGAGCAGGTACAGCGCGCTCATCCAACCAACATAACGCTCCCAATATCCGGTATCACGTGGAATATGCAAATAACGCGTAATCGCGCCGTTTGGCATGCTCAGGGCTCCAACCATCGATATTTTCCATGTGCTGATGGTCGCGTAGCTGTTGACTTCCTGAAAGACAATCCAATCCTGATCTGGCGACCAAAGCGGAGAGAAATCCTGCTGAAAACGCTGGTTCAAACGCGTCAGGCTGCCGCCTTCAGGTCGGTATAGGTACAAATCCGCGGAGGCGCCATCCAGCGCGGCGGAAAAAACCGCAATTTGTCCATCCCGCGTCCAGCTGACCGGATGCGGCTGTTGAACCGCTTGCAGCGTCATTTGGGGCTGAATGCCGTCCTGCTGCAAGATGGCCTCCTGAAGCTCCCCTGAAAGCAGGCTTGTGAGAAAGCGGGGAGGAATCCAGGGGTTTGTCAGTTCGTAAAGGCCAAGGTCCTCAAGCTTATCCGGCGTGCCCGCGCGCAGCAAAACCCGCGCTCCATCCGGAGCCCTGCCCCCGATGATGTCCAGCGGGTCAGTCAGCATCGGAAGGCTGATAGGGACAAGAGTGCCGCTGTCGCTGTCTACTGCATAAATATGCTCGCCTTGGGCGTCCGGGAAAATCAACCAGGGTCCATCTTCAGCCGCGGTTGGGCGCGGAACAGGGGTCAGGGTTTCGGTGGGAATGTTGACCGGTGAACGGGTTTCTGCCAGCGCGCTGCTGGTTTCCTGTGCGGCGCGCGTGCGGGCATCCACTTCTGCGGTAGAACTGGGCGCCCATGCTGCCGGCGTTGGGGCGGTATAGCGGCAGGCAAGCCCAAACAGAAGCACGCTTACAGCCGCAAGGAAAAGCGCGCGCCTCGATTTCATAACTAAATCCTACTTGATTTTTTTGAGACCGCAAAGTTTCGCAGAAGCTTGGTTGGCAGACTGGTTTGTCTCGATATCGTCCATAAAGCGCCATCGTTTTTTCAAAAAAAACGCCCTCCGGGTGGAGAGCGTGAATAGTCTTTCAGCGGTGCATACCAAAATCAGAGGATTTCCAGCTTGGCCAGCGAAGCGACCAGAGCCTTCAGCCCCACGCCTTCAAAGTAGACTTCCACAGTTTCATCGCCGTGCTCCAACCGGCTGGCTTTCACCACCCCGCGCCCATAGGTCTTGTGGCGCACCTGCATGCCTGCTTTGTACTTTGTGTTCTGTGGCGCGTCCTGCCGCGGCGCGGGGCGGTAGGCAGGCGTTTCCCAACGGGAATAAGCGCTTTGGTAGTTAATGTTCAGTCGGCTCGGGAGGCCTCTGGCGCTGCCTTGCAGAAGTTCCTCGGGTAAGTCATCCAAGAAGCGGGAGGCCTGCGTTTCTTCGTAGCTGCCGTAGGGGCTGCGCCGGCGCATCGCGCGGGTGAGCGTCAGTGATTTTTTCGCGCGGGTAATTCCCACGTAAAGCAGGCGGCGCTCCTCTGCCAGCGCTTCGGGGTCGTCGCGCGAACGGCTGTGCGGCAGCACCATCTCATCCAGACCGACGATGAACACGTTTTCGAATTCAAGCCCCTTGGCAGCGTGCAGCGTCAGCATGGTTGGGGCGTCCAGCGTTTCAGGCAGGGTATCCTGGTCGGCTACCAAAGCCATTGCTTCCAAAAAGCTGGGCAGCTCCTCATATTCCAAAATGACCTGGCGCAGTTCCAGCACATTCTCCCAGCGGTCCTGCCCTTCTTCGCTGCGGTCGTGAATGTAATCATGGAAGCCGGTATCTTCCAGCACGCGGTCAAACAGTGAGGCGGGCGGATTGGCAGCCGCGAATTGCCGCCAGAACAAGAGTTTTTTGCCGAACTGTTCCAGGCGCAAGCCTTCTTTGCCAAGCTGCTCCAGAGCTGCCTGGCCTGTCGGCTCGGCAATGCGACAAACCGCCTCGCCCAGCGTCAGACCGGAAGCGCGGGCAAATTCCTCCAGCTTTTCCAGACTCTTCCCGCCGATGCCGCGCGGGGGCAGATTAATCACCCGCCGCAAGCTAATTTCATCTTTGGGGTTGTGAATCAAGCGCAGAAAAGCAATCACATCCTTCACTTCGCGCCGCCCATAGAAACGCTGCGCGCCAACCAACCGGTAACTGATGCCCTCCCGCCGAAAGCATTCTTCCAGCAGGCGCGACTGGGCATTGGTGCGATACATCACCGCGAAGGAACTGGGATTAAGGTTGCGCGAGCGGATGCCGGTTTTTATCGCATCCACAACAAATTCCGCCTCTTCTTTGTCATCCGCTGCCGCGAATAGTTTTATTTTTTCGCCCTGTTTTTGTTCAGTAAAGAGTTTTTTGTGGGTGCGGTTCGCGTTTCGGTCAATCACCGCCATCGCGCCGTCCAGGATGCGCTGCGTGGAGCGGTAATTTTGCTCCAGGAGGATGGTCTGGGCGTTCTTGAAGTCCGTCTGAAAACGTTGGATGTTGCGGTAGTCCGCTCCGCGCCAGCGATAAATGGATTGGTCTTCGTCGCCTACCACATACAGATTGCCGTGGTCCTGCGCCAGGCTGCGCAAAATGGCATATTGGGAGAGGTTCGTATCCTGAAACTCATCCACCAGAATGTGTTCAAATTTGTGCGCCCAGGTGCTGCGCGTCTGTGGATAAGCGCTCATGATTTGGTAGGTGTACACCAGCATGTCATCAAAGTCCATGGCGTTGTTGCGGATTAAAAGCTGCTGGTAGCGCAGGTAAAACTGGCGCACTTTTTCATCCCGGAAGTTCTGGATGGGATAATCTTCAGGCGTAATCAGGTCATTCTTGGCTCTGGAAACGGCATCCAGTATTGATTCAGCCCGGAATAGTTTTTCGTCCACGCCAGCTTCGCGGATAACTTCCTTCATCAGCGCTACCTGGTCGTCCGCGTCGAAGATAACAAAATCCTTGCTAAGGGGCAGCAAATCCGCTTCCCTGCGCAGGATGCGCCCGCAAACCGCGTGGAAAGTTCCCAGCCAGATACCCTGGGCAGCCGCGCCCAGGATTTTTTCCACGCGCGCCGCCATTTCCTTGGCGGCTTTGTTGGTAAAGGTCACCGCGAGGATGTGATAAGGCGGAACGCGCATAACGCCAATCAAGTACGCGATGCGATAGGTCAGCACGCGCGTCTTTCCGGAGCCCGGACCTGCCAGTACCAGAGTTGGTCCGGCTGGGGCAGCTACGGCGCGCTGCTGCTGAGGGTTGAGCAGTTCAAGCAAGTCGTCCATAGACAGAGGATTTTACCGCAGGATGGTTCTTAAAAGAGCAGCGCTTTGGCCAGGCCAATAAGAATGCCCGCCAGCACCAGCCAGTAGGGCGTGAGTTTGAGCAGAAATAAACCCGCCAGGCCCGCTGCCAGGAGGAGAGCGGTCCAAACATCTACCACGGCGTTTTTCGCCATCGTGACCGCGATAGTGATGATTAGTGCCACCACGCCGGCATTCACCCCTTCCAGAACAGCCTTAGCGACATGAGAATTGGCCAATCGCTTCATCAACGGACCCATTGCCGCCACGATGATAAAGGACGGCAAAAAGACGCCAATAGTGGAGGCAAACGCGCCGGGCAACCCTCCAACCATGTACCCGATGAAAGTTACCGCGGAAGTTACGGGGCCGGGCGTCATCTGCCCGACCGCGATGGCGTCGATAAGCTGCTGTTGGGTCATCCAACCAAAGCGGTCGACGATATCAGCGCGGATAAGTGGGAATAACACCAACGCGGAGCCAAAAAGGACGGCGCCCGTGCGCAAAAAGTAAAGGAATAACTGGACCACGCGGGATTTAAGCCAATCCGGACTCTGCTGCACAATACGCAGGAGCAGCGGAAATGGGAAGAAAGCCAGCACAAGCGCGGGCGCTTTGGGCGGGCGCTTCAACAGGTCAAGCAGAACGTACCCCAACAAACCTGCCGCAAAGAGAATAATCACTTCGTTCACGCCCAACAGAGACGCGCCAAACGCCAGCCCAAAGATAAGCCAGGTCTGCCAGGTTTTCAGGCAGCTCTTGCCAAGGTTCCAAAGCGTGTTGATTACAATCGCAAGCACCAGAGGATTCAACGCGTAAAAGATGGCATCCACCTGCGGCAGCGCGCCGTAACGCGTGTAGGCCCAGGCGAGCGAAACGGTGGCGATGAAAGACGGCAGAATAAAACTTGCCCCGGCTGCCAGTAGCCCGGGAAAGCCAGCTTGCAAATAACCAATATGCAGCGCTAATTCGGTGGCGTTCGGCCCGGGCACCAAATGCGTCGCTGCCAGCAGTTCCAAAAAATGTTCTCCCGTCAGCCACTTGCGTTTGCGAACAACTTCGCTTTCCATCATGGCAATATGGGCGGTGGGAGAACCAAAACTGGTCGCGCCGATTTGCAGGAAGACCCTGATAAGGTCTTTTAGTCTGGCTTTTTGCTCTGGGGGAAGTTTAGGCGCCTCTAACTTCATTTAGCTCCCCTGTCGGATTTAAAGATTGGGAGCCTCAGCAGCAGATGTTCAAGGATAAGGCGCGGGTTCACGTAAGCGTCCAATCTGGTCAGCGCTTTCTCGTGTGCTTCCAAGATTAATTCAATGCGCGCAAGGTCCATCTGCTCCGCGATTTTCCGCAGAAAAGCTTGTCGTTCCTGGTTCACCAGCGGCATTTCCGCGCCGCTGCGAGCTATCAACACATCCCGCCAGAAAGTTAGCCACGCGGAAATAAGCTGGCCTACCAACTCGCGCTGACCGCCTTTGCTTCTTTGCAAACTCTCCACGTACTGAAAGCGCTGCCGCCTGGTTGAACCAAGCAGTTCTTCCAGTCGGTCCAGAGCGTCTTGATACGCGTCGAGCAGTTCCGGGTTCTGATCAAAGCGGACTGCCGCCCCAACCCTGCCAGAAGACAAATGCGCCAAAAGCGCAGCGCGGTCCGCCGGCACTTGCAGTCTTTGCTCCAGCCAGCCGCTTGCCTTTTCCAGCGGAAGCGGCCGCAAGCGGATAATCTGGCAGCGTGAGGCAATTGTCGGCAGCAAGTTTTCTTCCGCGTCGGCTGTCAGCACCATCACCGCGCGAGCGGGCGGTTCCTCGAGAGATTTCAGGAGTGCGTTGGATGCCGCGGCAGTAGCCCGCTGGAAATCCAAAAGGAGTACCACGCGGTATTTTGCCTGGTACGGCGCGAGCGCAAGCGTCTGCTGCACAGCCCGAATCTGGTCAATGCGCAAATCCTGGTGCCCTTCCTCTGGCGCCAGCACGGTCAGATCCGGAAAGTTTTGGGCATCAATCTGTCGGCATGCCGCGCAAACGCCGCAAAACTCGCCTGGCGCGGGGGGATTTTGGCAATTCAGGGCTTTGATAAACGCCAGGGCAAGCGTGCGCCTGCCAATCCCCTGTGGACCCGTGAGTAAATAGGCGTGCCGAAGCTTGTCGGGGTTCGTGTGTTCCTTTAAGAACGCGAGGGCGGTCTCGTGACCGCAAATATTCCATCCCATTTCGTAATTTTAACACAGGGCGCCCGGGCAGTGATAAACTTCAGCAGTTATCCCACCTGCGCCCGCTGCTGGAAAAGCCTGATAAAATAACAGGCCAAAAGCACATCCCGCGTATAGAATATAATGGTTGGGACTGCCTGCGGGCACATTGATCACGGAGGTTTACACATGAGTGAGAACTTAACTAGCACCCCTGGGGGAGAGCTCAATCCGGTCAGTATTTCCTGGCACGCGATGGACGCGCCTGAAGTACTCAGCGCGCTGAACGTCCCGCCGGAAGCCGGACTGACAAGTGAGGAAGCGCAGAATCGCCTCGCGCAGTACGGCCCAAATGAGCTGCAGGAGAAAAAACGCACTTCATTCCTGCAGATGCTTTGGGCGCAGATTAACAGCTTTGTTATCTGGCTGCTGATTGGCGCCGCGCTTATTTCAGCGCTGCTGGGCGATTACGTGGAAGCCGGAGCAATTCTGTTGATTGTGGTCTTGAACGCGATTATGGGCATCATCCAGGAATCGCGCGCGGAACAATCGCTGGCGGCGCTTAAAAAGTTGGCCGCGCCGGAAGCCCAGGTGCTACGCGATGGGCACCGCGTTTCTCTGCCAGCCCCAAAGCTGGTACCCGGAGATATTGTCTTCATCGAAGCTGGCAATTACATCCCTGCGGATATCCGGCTGCTGGAAGCCGTCAACCTGAGCATCGAGGAAGCCTCGCTCACCGGTGAGTCTGTGCCAGCCAAGAAGAACGCGGAAGGAGCGCTCGAAGCAGATATCCCGATTGGCGACCGTGAAAACAGCGCCTTCATGGGCACGCTGGTCACTTACGGACGCGGCAAAGCAGTGGTAACCAGCACCGGCATGAACACCCAGCTCGGCTTGATTGCCAGCATGCTGCAGACCGTGGAAGAAGAACAGACACCTTTGATGAAACGCCTGGACCAGTTAGGAAAAACGCTGGGCATCGGCGCGATTGTAGTGTGCGTGCTGGTCTTCATCATCGGCGGCGCGCGTTTGATGCTTGGCCCCGAACACATATCCTTCAACAATCCCGATTTCATCACGGAGATGGTTAATCTGTTTATGATCGCGGTTTCACTTGCCATCGCGGCGGTGCCGGAAGGCTTGCCCGCGGTTGTTACCATCAGTCTGGCAGGCGGCATGCGCGAAATGGTCAGCCGTCACGCGCTTATCCGCAAGCTTTCCTCCGTTGAGACCCTCGGTTCTGTTACTGTGATTTGCTCGGATAAGACCGGCACCCTGACCCAAAATCAGATGACCGTTACCCGCCTGTGGACTGATAGTAAATCGTTCACGATTACCGGCAGCGGCTACAACCCGGTGGGGGACTTCTTGCTGGACGATGAGAAAGTGGACCTCCAGGCTTATCCGGCGGCGCGCACCGCGCTCTGGATCGGGACGCTGAATAACGACGCCCAGCTCGAGGCGACCGGCGAAAGCGAAGGCAAAACCACCTACCGCATGGTGGGTGACCCCACCGAAGGCTCCATCCTGGTGGCCGCCCACAAGGCCGGCGCGAGCTCGCGCCAGCTCAACGAAGCTTTCCCGCGCTTGCAGGAAATCCCGTTTGACTCCGACCGCAAACGCATGGTCACCATCAACGGTCTGCGCAATCCAAGCGGAGAGGATATCTCCCCCTTTGAGCAGTCTGACCAGAACAAGTGGCATGTCATTGCGATTAAGGGTGCTCCGGACGTGGTGCTGAAGCTATGCTCTTACAAGATTCGCGTCGACAACAGCCACGAGCCCCTCACCGAAGCTTCCCGCCAGGAAATTCTGGAAGCCAACGACGCCATGACCCGCGACGCCTTGCGCGTGTTGGGCGTGGCTTACCGGTTGGTGCCCGAAATGCCCACCGATACCAGCCCCGAAGCGCTTGAGCAGGAACTGGTGTTCATCGGCCTGATTGGCATGATTGACCCAGCTCGGGTGGAAGTCAAACCCGCGCTCGCTGAAGCCAGAACTGCCGGCATCCGCACCGTAATGATAACCGGCGACTACCCCAACACCGCCAAAGCAATCGCGGAGGAAATTGGTCTGCTCCAACCGGGGCATAGGGTGATGACTGGCGCGGAACTGGACGTCATCAGCGCCGAGGACATGCGTGAAGCAGTGAAAATCACGGATGTCTACGCGCGCGTGAGCCCGGAACACAAGATGAAAATTGTGGACGCGCTGCGCGATAACCATGAAGTGGTTGCGATGACCGGCGACGGCGTGAATGACGCGCCAGCCATCAAGATGGCGGATATCGGCATCGCGATGGGTATCACCGGCACGGATGTGGCCAAAGAAACCGCGGATATGGTGCTGACGGATGATAACTACGCCTCCATCGTTTCGGCAGTGGAACAGGGACGGGTCATTTACAGCAACATCCGCAAGTTCGTGTACTATCTCGTCTCTTGCAATATGGCCGAGATTATGATCATCTTCCTGGGCACCTTGTTCGGTTGGCCGCCCATCCTGACAGCTATCCAGCTCTTGTGGTTGAACCTGGTGACGGACGGCGCTCCAGCGCTCGCGCTCGGATCAGAGAAGGGCGACCCGGATATCATGCTCTTCCCCCCACGCCCGACCGATGAGCCAATTATCAATAGGTTCATGCTGCGCGGTATTATCGTCCAGACCATCGCGATTACAGCCTCAACCTTGGGCGCGTTCGCGCTTGGCAACAGCGTAAGCCTTGAGCTTGGTGAAACGATGGCATTCGTGACGCTTTCCGTCAGCGAACTGCTGCGCGCGTTCACCGCCCGTTCGGAGTACTACCCGCTGACCAAGATTGGTATCTTCAGCAACAAAGGCATGAACATTGCGGTGCTGGCATCGCTCGCGCTTATCTTTGCGGTGGTGTATGTGCCCTTCCTGCAGCCAATCTTCAATACCAGCTCAATTGACCTCGGCCACTGGCTGATGATGCTGCCGCTGATTGTCATTCCTTCCATTGCAGCCGAAGTGATGAAAGCCATTCAGTTCAAGCGGATGACAAAAGCAAACGCCAATTAATTGGCTGCGTGATATTAAGAACCTCCCTGCGGGGAGGTTCTTTTTTTTCCATAAGCGGTGCAAATGCTGGGCTTGCATTTCTGAGCGAAGCCAAGAATCTTGTCAAATTATCAGCGAGATCCTTCGCTGACGCTCAGGATGACCAATAGAGTGAACAACCCATCCCAGGGCTTGTCATGCTGAGCGAAGCGAAGAATCCCATCGTACGCACAACTAGGATCCCGCTGGCACACAGGAGGGCAGGTTGCTCAGGCAAGAAAAGACGAACTCCAAAAGATGTGACACTCTGCTGTGAGTCTGATAAAATCAAGCTTGCGATTATTCTGAAAATCATTTAGAAAATATTACAGCAATCAAAGGATCTCTTCATGGAAACATCCCCCAAAAACCTGCTTGACCAGACCAAACCCGCCCGCCGCGCGCGGCATGCCTGGTACTTCTACGATTTTGGCAACTCCGCCTACGCCGCTATTGTTCTGCTGGCAGTCTACTCGGCGTACTTCAAAAACGCGGTGGTCGGCGGCGCGGAAGGCACCCGCCTGTGGGGCTGGTCAGTCGGTATTGCCGCCGTGCTGGTCGCCCTGATTTCCCCGGTGCTCGGCAGCATCGCCGACTTTTCGCGCTCCAAGAAGCGCTTGCTTTTTATCTTCACCACCATCGCGGTCATCTTTACCGGGCTCTTGTTCTTCGTGCGCCCGGGCGATGTCTTGATTGGCATGCTGTTCTTCATCCTGGCGGAAATTGGCTACCGCGGAGCGCAAGTCTTCTACGACGCGCTACTGGTGGACGTCTCCACCCCTAAGACAATCGGCTACATCTCCGGCAAAGGCTGGGCGGTTGGGATGCTTGGCGGCGTGGCCTGCCTGATCATCGTGCTGGTGCCTATGCAGCTTATTGGCAATAGCTTCATCCCCTACACCTTCCTCATCACCGCGCTGTTCTTCCTGCTTTCCTCAATCCCCACCTTCCTGCACGTGCGCGAGATTACAGAACCAGAAGTCATCCCCGCGGGAGAAACCGTGTTCGGGCTCGCCTTCAAAAAGCTGGGGAACACTTTCCGCGAGATTAAGCACTACCGGGAATTCATCAAGTACATGGTGGCTTTCCTGATTTATAACGACGGCATCATGATGTTGATGGATTTTGCCGCAATCATCGGCGCGACCCTGTTCGGAATGGGGCAGGTACAGTTGATTCTTTTTGTAATCATCATCCAAATTACTGGAGCTGCCGGCGCGCTGCTATTCGGCAGAATTTCGGACAAGCAAAGCAGCAAGCAAGCCATCATTTTTTCGCTGTTAATTCTGATCGCCTCCCTCGCAGGACTCTTTTTCATCAAGAATATGGTGATGTTCTTCGTCATCGGCGGTTTGGCCGGCTTCTCCCTTTCCGGGGCGCAGGCAGTCAGCCGCACGATGGTCAGCCAGTTGGCGCCGGTTGGCAAAACCACCGAGTTTTACGGCTTCCTCTCGGTCGCGGGGCGCACCTCCACGTTCGTGGGGCCCTTTGTCTTCAGCACGGTCTCGTATCGCGCGCACAATCTCTACCTCGCCAGAGGCCTGAGCGATTTGGCCGCCGAACAGGCTGGTCTATATTGGGCAGTCGGGTCCATCCTTGTATTCCTGTTGGTTGGCATGGTGGTTTTGCTGACTGTGAGAAAAGTGACCGCCAGCGAACCAATTCAATACTGATCCGCGCAAAACTTATAAGGAGCGCACAATGAAAATTTTGATTTCAGGCGGAGCCGGATACATCGGCAGCACGATTGCCTCGGTCTTGGAGGATAACGGTCATACGCCAATCATCCTGGACTCCCTGGTAACCGGCCGGCGCGAGTTCACGCGCGGGCGCGCCTTCTACGAGGCGGACATTGCCGACCGCGCCATGGTGCGCCAGGTCTTTTCAGAGCACCCGGATATTTTCGCGACCATTCACTGCGCCGCCCTCATCGTCGTGCCGGAATCCGTTGCCCGCCCATACGACTATTACCGCGACAACGTGGTCAAGTCGATGACTTTTTTTAAGCTCCTGAGCGAACTGGGCTACCCGCGCGTGGTGTTCAGCTCGTCCGCCGCAATTTACGACGTAGTGCCTGGCTTCATGGTCACGGAAGAATCCCCTCTGCGCCCGCTCAGCCCCTATGCCCGCACCAAGTACATGATGGAAATGATCCTGAAGGATTTTTCGTCAGCTTATAACCTGAAAGCCATCGCCCTGCGCTACTTCAACCCCATCGGCGCGGACCCCCAGATGCGCAGCGGCATGCATATCAAGAACCCCTCGCATGTGTTGGGTAAGCTGGTGCAAGTCGCCCTCGGGCAGGATTCTGTCTTCTATCTCACCGGCGTGGACTGGCCTACGCGCGATGGCTCCGGCATCCGCGATTACATTCACGTCTGGGACCTTGCCCGGGCGCACCTGAACGCGGTGGAGCGTTTCGACCAGGTGATTGCCGAAGCCTCGGAAGAAGAATCACAGTACTGCGTGATAAACCTCGGCACTGGCAAAGGCGTCACCGTGCGGGAATTGGTTTCCGCGTTCGAGCAGGTTTTTGGCCAGCGCGTGCCAGTCTCCATCCAGCCGCCCAGGCCGGGCGATGTAGCCGGGGCTTACGCCAACGCGGACAAAGCCGCCCGTCTTTTGGGCTGGAAAGCCGAACTACCCATCACCCGGGGCATCTCGGACGCATTGAAGTGGGGTAAGGTGCGAGACAGCATCATACAGTGGTAACCCCGTGGCTCTTAGCGGCCCTACCGGGCAAGACATCGGAGACCTACCTGCCGATCATCACACGTTGACGATTTGATCAGCTCGAAATAACAAACAAGGACAGCCTTGAAGGCTGCCCTTGTTTGCTTGATGATAAGTCGTTTTCAGTTTAACGCGTTGGCAAACCCAGGCGAGAAAATCAGTCTATCCCTGGAATCCACGGCTGTCGGTCCACTGCCTGGCCGGGCTTCCCGCACTGCGGCCTTTTGCCAGCCAGCCCACCAGCACCCCAAACACAAAGCCGCCAATGTGCGCCCAAAAAGCTGTGCCTCCCACATCCCCCGCGCCAATCGTCAGCACGCCGCTGAAAAGCTGCAGGATAAACCACAACAGCAGCACCACCGA
>Ga0208040_1003153_pt1 | contig 13622 bp, 10 predicted proteins | sample AD_UKC083_MetaG_FD_184431 | JGI IMG/M metagenome (GOLD analysis project Ga0208040, IMG submission 184431) | Active sludge microbial communities of municipal wastewater-treating anaerobic digesters from USA - AD_UKC083_MetaG (SPAdes) (version 2) | ecosystem: Engineered > Bioreactor > Anaerobic >...
CTAAACCGTTTGTGCCATAGTCTATACCCTTTCTTTCTTTTTTCTTTTCTATATCTAGCTCAACAGAGGAAACATGGTTTATGTTGCCACCTGGAAGATTAGGGAATTTTCTCGCCACCCTCGCCACCTCGTCGCTGATTAACGGTTTTAGGGTGGCGACCCCGTTTTCAGGATCGCCTCCTCCCTCAATATCGCCACCCGGTCGCAAAGAAATGGATATGCTTCTTGAGCCCTTCGCACCCTTGTTTCTCGAAACTTCAACACCCATCTTCCGCAAAGCAGGAGCTGCTCTGCGCAGTCTACCGCTCAGAGATCCAGCATTCTTGGGCCAGCCAATAGGTATGCGATCTGGCCGTATTCCCATGCGGGCATTGAGACGATCGAGCAGCTCCGTGGCCGTGCCATCGAACCCTTTACCGACCTGGGCCAGCTCAAGGGCCAGATCGTAGACTGCACTGGCGATTGTATCGGATTCGAAAAGAGCAGTTACAGCCTCTTCAGCCTGGCCTGAATATGCTTTCAGGAACTCCCCTTCCTTCCAGGGAAGGGATGGTTCGCATGCTATCACCCACTGACAGAAATCGGCCATCCTAGGCAGATTTGGCGTCTTGACCTCATCTACTCGCTTCAGCCCGGTCGCTGTTGCATCCAGAATGAGCCCCAGTATCTGGCCCCGGATCTTCTCATAGTCGGCCATGACATCTCTTTCCAGCTTCCGTTTTTTCTCCTCGATCTTGGCCAGCTCAACCGTTATCGTCCTGTCCAGCAGATCGCCCCTGTTGGTGAGTGTATCTATGCCGTTCATTATGCAAGGACGACGTGCGGCCAGAAATGCTTCCTCATCGTCGGTATACAAAGACCGGCTGGCAAGGGCTGTGCCAGTTGACAGGCCGCAGAAGGCATCTGATAGATGTGCCGGCATGCCGCTCAGGTTATCAAAACTCGGGATGCGTTCGTTACTGGCAGCGATCATCAGATCCTTCTCATCCTTCGGCGGCCTTCGGAGCATGGTAGCGCTCGGATCGATCAGACCTTTGCACATCTCCTGGGCCTTGGTTTTGCCCGATCCCTGCTCACCAGTGAGATTCAGATGAGCATAAGGTCCATGGGGCCAGAAGCCCTGCATCAACCAGCCCACAATGAGTATCCAGGTGCGATCGTCAGCTGCGTTTAGCAGCCTGCGCAGATCCTGCCAATCGCCACCCTTGACGGGCATAGGTAAAGGCAGAAGGGATTTTGGTCGTTTGAACCTGACAGGTGCATCACTGACGACCCTCCAGCCTTCTTTGCTGATCTCGACATAATTCCAATCGGGATTGCCCAGGTCAACGTAGATCCTGTCCTCATGCAGGGCTAGCCTGACGAATACCTCGTGTTCAGGACCTTCGAAGAGCGCTATACCCTCCAGCACAGCGAGAGCATCCTGGGTGGCCTGGGATCCTGGGGATTTTTTTTCTGCATCGTACATAATGGAGCTCAGCCACAGTCTGACGTTCTTGTTTTTCAGAGGATAGCTCTCTCTATGACCGTTGCGTGAAAATGTGATATAGGGCTCTTCAGTCGGAGTGTGCCAGAGCTCCGCGCCAGAGTCGATAGCCATCTGTACCATTTTGGTAGCTATCGAGTCCTGTTTGCCAGGCGCGGGGATGGCATCAAAATCAATACCTCCACCCGCAAGCTGCTTCCGATAAGTCTTCTTGAGCACATTATAGGCGTGCTTGACCTCATCGTCCGTCAGCCTGCTGCCTGCCCTTATCTTCGCCGCCAGCTGCTTGCCGAAATCAGAATGGTACTTGTTGAAGCCCACGCCATCCTTTTCTCGGGCACCATCGCATTGTCCATCGAGGTACATGATGGCATCCTCCAATGTGGCTTTCCTGCCTCTGAGCTCATATCCGCCAGGCCACTTACAGCCTCTGCAGCCTTCATCTGGCACACAATAGCCAAGCTCGCCCAGGCCGACTTGGGGATAGCCGCTACAGGTCTTCTGCAATGTGTCACAGTTAGGACAGATCATCTGGCCGAACCAGCAATCGAATATCCTGGGCTCAACTCCCGTCCGGCCAGCCGGCTCGGCCCAAATCGCCTTTGCATCTGATTCAGACCATCCAGCCTGATAGAGGTATGAAGCTAAGACCGCCAGCGCCCGGTGAGATCCTCTTCCTTTTTCCACCTTCTGCAAAATGTTCTTCATGCAAGGAGGCCAGGATTCTGCTGGCAGAGGGGCCTTCAGCCGGAAGAGTTCGCCATTGTTCTCCCTCCGGACCGCTCTCTGTCTTAAATCTGCGTCAATAACCTCAGCATATGACGCCAGGAGATTCTTCAGGAGCTCCTTTTCCGAGGGATCATGCTCATGGTACCATCTGGCTCCCTCGCAGAGGACCTCTAAGGAAAGAGGCAGTTTTGCCTTCTCTAAATCGATGAGGATATTGGCAGGATCAATTGGCACCACCGCCAAAGCATGTTTCTTGTGGATCGAGAATATGACCTTGAATTTCCTTTTCTGGTTGGTCAGCTTGTCGACTTTGACCTTACCCGCATGTTCAGGATAGAGCTCGAAGAATTCAGCTTCGACTTCCACAAGCCACATCTTGAAGGCTCCCGTAAAGCTTCTGAAGCCGGAGTCTCGCTCAGCTGGATCCCAGCCAGAAGGGGCCTGACAGAGGCTGTGGTGCAAGAGGACGTATATGCCGCCACCGGAGAAGAGGCAATGGACGCTCTTCTTGATGCCAGCATCGTTCAGCCGGGATACGATGTAACGGGCCATGTCTTCCACAGCCTTCTTCACAGCTGGCTCGGTGACATCGTGGTTGTTGCTGTCTATGTCTGCTCCGAGGGTATAGGCCGAGCACTCCCTGAACGTGCCAATGGGCTCTTGGGGGGCACCTTTATGGTCGTCCCAGGGTCGCGACTGGTCCTTTACCTCAGGCAACAGGACATCCAGTGTGGCATACAGAGTCCTGTACCTGGAGACGGTATCATCATAGTCCTCCAAAGCTCTCAGTCGGACCTCGTTGTTGCCGTTGCTGATGTACCAACCATTATCCCCATTGAGAGCCCGCCAGCCTAATGCATCGAGCTGGCAGAACCTAAGAATGGCCTCCCGGACCTCTGGCCTTTGGTAGTGCTCTATGGTTAGATCAGTTGCAGTAGAGGCCATCTTCAGCTCCACTCAGAGAGGATAGAATGGACATTGAATCGCCACACTTCAACAGGCAATTTCGGACATTTATTACGCCTATCTTCTTGCTCAAATAATATCGAAGAGCTGCGGCACTTAGGAAAATCAGTAAGCATAATACTCCTGGAACGAGCAGTTCAAGCTCATGTCCGCCTTCCGAGATGGATGCCAGGAAGATCCCCAAGCTTTAAATAAGCACAAAACCACGTAAGCCATGGATATTTCCTCTCGTGAAGTCGTGTTCGCACTGGAGAGATCCGCTATCGGGCAAGCCCTTGAGTAAGGTTTGCCCACAACCCAATCTAAAAATTTCGATCAGTTGGTCACCTTCAAAGAGTCTATGAAATTTCTGATAACTTGTGCCTTGGTCGTGTTGTTGGCGTCGCAATACTTCTCTAACTTCGCGCGTTGAGAAGTATAGATTTTCACCGCTATCTTGTCATTTAGTCGTGTTCGCATTTAGATCCGCCTCTTGACAGGTTCAACGCTGAGTGGGCGCTTTTCCTGCAGGCCGCAAATTTTGAGCCTTTCACTGTTCTGTAGTATTTCCACTCAAGTTTATTCCTTTTGCGCTCCAAACTTTCCTAAAATTTTTAACATGTGTATGTGTTTCGCAGGTTATAGAGTAAAACTCCTGATACCAAAATGTTTATAAAATTGCGTTGTGCGGATCCTTGAAGCAGGTTCATCGACTACTAACAGGTTTCCAAAATAGTCACGTAATCGCATCATCGAGTTCATCTTATGAGGCCCCATATTTTTTTAGTGAGAGGTGGTTATGTATTGTCCGGAAGAACTATTTATAAAAGATCACTGCAGGACGAAAGTAATCTACTCCAGACCGTTAGATGCTCTTTGTGACATAGCCGTGAAAATTTGACACGAACGTGACAAGATTGACAAAATTTGACACCGGCCAGTGACCCCTGTATGAACAGAAAGCTGCTATGAATAACCTTAGAAGGATACCTCTCCTCCGTATACTTTTGCGCCCAGACTCACCGCCTCCTCGACCGCCGCCAGATCCTTCATCAGGAATAGCCTCTCGTTCGCGGTCTCCCTGAAGGCCACGGAGTTCTTCAGGACCTGGGCATATTTCGCTGATTTGGGGAGCTGGACCATGTATCCCTTCAGACCCTCCGCCAGGTCGTAGTCGAAGCCGTTGCGCTCCAGGAGCTTGAGGGCATTGTTCCTCGCGCCGGTGGACTTGAACTCAAAGCGAAAGAGGTCTTTGTTGTAGTGGTCCAGTAGAGCATTGAAGAGCTCGTGGTTATCGAAGAACTGCTTGAAGACCCAGAGCTTGCCTAGCTTGAAAAATGTGATGTGCTTGCGCTTTGGGATGACGTCGAAGGTATTGGCCTGCATATCGTTGGAGATCCTCTTTCCGAAGTGAGCCTACTGCTCATCCTCAAAGTAGTCTAGATCCACCCTCTTAACGGTATAATTGGCCACCTCTGCCACGCCTATACCGTAATCTATCATCAACTGGGCGAGCTGTACCCCATCTATGAGAACTATCTTCTTCTCGATTCTGCTCACGTAATCCCTGGCATCTGGCGAGAAATAAGAGGTGGTAATTATGATACCTTTCCGTGCCCTTTGCCCCTCCAAGCTACCGGCAAACGCTTGTACAACTGGTCTTCCGACGGTATTATTCCATCTCTTAGCCTGGATGTAAACGATATCAAGTCCCAATTTATCCTCCTTGATTATCCCGTCGATGCCGCCATCTCCGCTTTGGCCTATTGCCCGACCTGCATCTCTTCTTGAGCCACCATATCCCATAGCCACAAGTAAATCGACAACAAGACTTTCAAAGAATTTCGGCGAGCAGGCCATTATCCGATCAATCAGCTCCTGAGCTAATGCTCGCCTTAGCTCCTGGTAACTGGCTTCCAGAACTTCCTCAGGAGTTTGAGTCTCAACTGTGGTACCATCTTGGCCATTGTCATCATTTGTGAGAGACCCAGAGTCACTATTTTCGGCCTTACGAGAAGAGGGCTCACGCCATTCTTTGATCTCAGGATATTGCATAAGCAGTTTAATGTCAATCCGAGAGGGGTTGCTCTTCAAAAGTTCCAGTCCATCCGCAGTTATACGAAAAATACCTCGCCTGGTGTTCTCAATGAGACAAGCCTTCTTGAGGTAAGCCCGAGACCATGCTACCCTATTATCAAACCTTGCCTGTCTTCCGCTGGGAAGTAGCTCCTTTTTCTCAACGTCAGAAAGGTTGAACTGGGCCGCCAAGATCTCAGAAACGTCTCTGTGACTATGCTCCTGCCCATCTTTCACAATCTCCAGTAAAGGTAGCATTAAGGACTGAAAATCGGGAATAACCATCAAGTACCTCCTCTTAGCACTTTCGACATTCCCTCATAGAAGATATATAGTATACGCATTAATCGCCTTAAATATAACCAGTTGATGGAGGCTGTTATGCCTCCACCGGCCCGTTTGCTCTCTGGCCGTCTGGCCCTCTCCATCCTGGCAGGCTATCGCAAATGCTGCTTTCTTCTGGTGGTCTGACAAGCCTCTTCGCGGTGTTGTGGTGGGCCTCAAGGATCGCTTCTCCTTCGGCCACAAGCTCCTCCCTGCTCTTCTTGGGCTGAGGGAAGTACTTCCTGGAGTGTTTGCATGGCTTACCATGATTATAGACGGCTGAGGGACAAGAGCAGGATCGTGGGGTAGTCACATAATATGCGTCCTTCTTGTTGCTTAGAACCAGCACCAAGCGGCTATCTCCTTTGCCCATTTCCACGAACTCGGGCAGTGGATCGTAGGATACCTTTTTCCATGCCAAAAGTGCTTTCACAGATTCGGTGCTTTGCGTTTTTGGGCTTTCGACTTGGTAGACGAGTTTCTTTCCATTCATGTTTATGCACCAAATACATGTATGATATGCTAACTTATAAATGTTTCCCCATTTTCATTATAGAAAAGAATAAGCTATAAATACTCATAGAGATAAGTAGACGGCCATGTATGAAGTAATCGCGAAAATGGATAAACAAAACAGAATCACTATCCCCCAAGTCGTGAGGGAGTTGATAGGAAATCCGCGACCAGGAGACATAATTAAAGTAACGGTCATTGGCAAAGTTGAAGGTGCGAAGGAAGGCGATTAGAGCCCTCTTGAAGAAGGTCTAACCGCCTAGCTTCGTGTTTATGTGGTGCATAAACATGGATAATATTCCAGCTGAAAGCATATCAGTCTTTCCCACTTCATGCATAGCTTTATAATAATTTGAGATAATCTTTGCCGAAATAATAGTAATAAAAAAACTGGTTTCCAGCCAGGGTGTTAGCGCACCCTGACAGGAGAAAACTCCACCGCACGAAGGAGTGTGCTTAGATGATAGAGACAGCTACAGCCATAAATACCTTGCCATACGCCGCAAGGCAAGCCGGTTTTGAATCGCCTTCAGAGCAGCTCATCACCCTGACCTATGCCCAGCTCCAGGATCTCATCAAAAGAGCCATAGAGCAGGCCGTCCAGCCCTTGCAGGATGAGATTGCCCAGCTCCGGGATGACATAGGGGCAATGCGATCAAAGATAACGGCCCTAGAACGTCTCCAAGAACAAGACATAACGAGAGTCTACCAAGAAGTCGCATACGATCGGCAGCGAATTGCTAAGCTAGAACATCCGCCCCAAAAAGCACCTGGAAAAACTGTTCTTACCAGGGCTGAAAAGCTCGAGAAATATCTTGCATCACGGCCCGATCACAAGGCCAATTTTGAGACTCTTAGAGGGCATTTAGGCGTGAATAAGGCTCGACTAAATGAAGCTATCAAGACTCTTATGGACCTATCACCTGGAAGATACGCCATTGCAAGGGCACCAAGTGACAAGCGAAAAAGGATTTTGGTGATGCTTCCAAAATAAGGTCCATTGTACCTATTTCTATTTCCGCTATCAGCTAAAAAAAGGTCCAAAAAAAGAGTACAAATCTGAGGCGATTTCCTCAGACTGAAGATACCACCTACTTTTGAGTAGAGTAGAAATTTATCGATATGTATATAAATAGCCATAAAAGAACTATCTATCTATCTATTTTGCCAGATAGGAATAGGTACATTGTACCTTTTTTTCGTCCCCTTTTTGTGTTGATTCCACCCTGGGATTAAAGGGGCTAGGTCCAAACATCATAAACCGTATCGATCGGCCCCTTCTTATGTAACGCATTAACCCTCACCCATTACATAAGAACGGCAATCAGCCTGATGGTTCCTGATCGCGTTCTTCTAGATCCGCCTTCTGAAGAAGAGGGAGGGGATCATCAGTAAAAATCCCCCCTTTTCCCCTTTATATCTGGTCTTGGGTGGAAATTACTGAAAACTTTCGCTAAAATCGGATGTATGAGGGTCATTTTGACCTAATGGGCCTATCACGTCACACGTTTGCGCTTTTCAGTGTATCACGTACGCGACCGAAAAAGGAGGCGAGCTTAGATCTCGATCTCGCCTGACTATTTGCTCGTGATGCGTTATTCACTAGGCAAGTGGCCCAATCCCTGGATAGTCACCAGGCCCATGCGTGGATAAGTACTCCTCAACATCCTTTTTGTATTGCTCTGAACTTAGGTCGGGGAATTCGTATATCCAGGAGTATCCCCAAATGTTGGGTATATCTGTTCCTGGTATTGTTATAGGACATGGCAGTGTACTTTCATAATGGTTGGGTTCGTTCACTTGTTCTGGAGTTAGGCCACCTGAAGATTCTGAATCACTAGTCTCCTCATTAGATAATGTATCATCTTGTGCGATTACGCTGCCTGTATCCAACGTGTTGGAGTTCAGCCATGTGAGAAGACTATTTGTCTTATCAGAATAGGTGCTGAATAAATTTAGGTAATCGTTTGCATATTTTTCGAATTCAGATTTATACTTTTCATTTCCTGGCTGTATTGCATTAGCAACTCTCCAGTACATCTCTTTATTCGATAACTCTACCAAGCTCATACTACCAAGCGGGGGGTCAATGTAATAAGAAGCGAAGATCTCAGCCGCACGCTCCGGCTGAAGAGCTTTTACTTGTGGACATATGGATGCATCAGTGACCGTGCATTCCCCTTGATTCTTACACCCGCATATGTCAAGATCTGGGGTTGAAGTTCCAACACATTCTGGGCAATACTTCTCATAATTATATTTGTGAGTTAGCTGGATGTAACCCCTTCCCTTATAATCCACTCCTCCAGTGTATGGTGTTGACCTGCGTGATCCGCCTACTGTGTATGTGCTCTTTGGCCCCATCCCATAGTCTCCATCTTCTTCTCTAGGCAGGAATTTTTTTGACTCAACTTCCTTAACAAGGTTTGCCATTATCGCAGCGAGTAATTCCTTTGTGACAGGAACACCTTCCTCATTGAAAGAAGAAGAGATAGACTGTAATGCAGCTTTCAGGTTCGCGTTTACATCATTGTCATCATAATCAAATAATTCTCGAAAATCGGCTTCTGAATATGCATTTATAGGAATGCACAGCATGCTCAATGCCATTAGAATGAGAACAAGTTTTCTTTTGATAGAGATCCCTCCATGCTTCAGAATCTAGCATCCTAATAGAAATAGGTTATGTACTCAAATCTGAAGGCAGTGTAACTAATTTTCAGTAATTTGATATGAAAATGGGCTTCACGCATATCGGTGCAACTGTTCCCGCATGCGATTAATGTTTCAGGCATGCCCTCAATCCACGACCTATTTTCATGCCTCATGGGTGCCTGGCCATGCATGACGGTTTCAAAATGTTTCAATCTCCCTCTTCCTCCATGCCACAGCGCCTTTGCTACGTAGCATTTCTGGCAAGATCTCCCTCTTGGATAGGGATTTGTACGCTGGGCCAAAGAAAGTGTCTTAAATCAATTTTAAAAGATTTGTGAATAAAAATAGTTTATTTTTAAATGAATACCCCGCAGCTTGCAGCGGGGTGCGCTGTTTGACTTCGCCTTCCAGAATGGTCAATTCCTGCAGAAGTGGTTTTGATTTCGATATGGGGATCAATCAAGGAGAGGTATCCTTCTGAGACTGTTTTGGAGCACGACCTTCCGCCCACACAGGAGGCCTCTTGGCAGGTGTCAATTTGTCACGGCTATGTCACAAAGGCATCGAACTGTCTGTAATAGATTACTTTCGGGCCGCACAGATCTTCTATAAATACTTCTTCCTGACAATGCACAATCACCTCTCACACAAAAATAGGGGGTCTCATAGAATGAACTCGATGATACGATTAAGTGGCTTTTTTGGAAAATTGTTAGTAGTTGATGAACCTGCACCGTCTCAAGACAAAAGGACACGAAAGAGCAGTTGCTCTAAATGTATCAAAAACCGGAACGAGTACGACTGGGCATCAACTATATTAAATATTAAATGAATCTCAAAAGAGGCCTAAGTCTGGCCCTACAGGGGAACGCCTGGCTAGCGCGACCTGCAGTATGAAGGAGCACTAAAAATGAAACGCACAAGCATGATAGAGCGGATCGCTTTTAGAGCGTATCCCGCCCAGCTCAAAAAGTTGAAAGCGTTCTGTGAGTCGAATAATACAAAACCAGGGCCGCTTTTTAGGAGCTTTATCGATGGTTTAGAGAAGGTTGGTAGTGGGCAGATCTTGGCTAGAGATCTGCCCCGAAGGCACCAGAATGAAACGCACAAGACTTCAAACAGGTGATCTTCATAACAAACAGTCATCGTTTGCTATTAAAGGTTTGTGTGACTTTCCTAGATAGCTTACCGAGATCTTCGGTATGCTGCGATGGTGAAGTCTCCAGAAGTTGTCTGCCTGAAGTCGTTATATCGAGGGGTAGACAATGATGCAGGGGAAAATAACAGATTTCTCCTGTGATCAGAGACGAGTCCGAGCCGCGGAAGAGATAATAGAATCTGGAAGCTGTGCTGTATCCAAGCCCATCCGAGCAGGCATGACTACGTCGACCGTCATGGCCTGTGAGCAGCGAGGCTGGTCTCTCCTCGTTCTGGCACCAACGCGGCGGATACTGCAGGAGACTGTCGCAAAGGCGTCAAGCGGAGCCGTGCGGATTCCAGGCAACAGCGAATGCCCATTGATTGAGCCAGACCTCAAGAAGAACCCCATCCTGAGGCAGCTGCCCTTAACTCTACCTGATTGCCAGAAATGCGATGCATCTGGGTGGTGCGAAGTCCTGGCAATCCTGCGAGCCGATGATCCAAGCGTGATGGCCCTGACCTATGCCAAGCTGGAAGCACTGATGCTGAGCCGTGGGAAGACTGCCAGAGAGGTCCTGGCGAAGATCTCCAGGGCTGATGTCGTCATGATGGATGAGGGCCATGTCCTATCTCTGCCTCCAGCCGTAAGCGTGCGAGCCTTTGCTTTGCTGAAAATCCCTGATAAGTACAAGATGCTGAATAAGATATACCAGATTTGGCTGGACTTCTGCCAGAATAATGTTCAGACTATCCAGGAACTTATGAAGCTGGCCGAGTCAGGCCATACAGGGCAGCATCTGTCTAGGAGCATATTCAACCCTGGCTTTTTAGGATGGAGAGATCTCAAGAAGTCATGGGCTCAGCTCCGAAAACTTGCAGTTGCTCATGAGCTAGTGGATGATGATGTCCTGGTGCTCAGGGATATCATTACCATCCTGTCAACGAGCCAGGTCTCAATAGGCTACATATCCGAGCACGAGGGCGAAAGCGGCGGTGTCTATGTCTCTGCAGGCCAGATCAGGCAGTACAGAGCGCTTAACGAGTTTCTGACCGTTCATGCCAACCATGCAAGGGTTCTGTTTGTCTCAGGAACCCTCTTTGAGCCCCGTCCAGGCTACTTCTCCGAGCTGACTGGCAAAGAGATCAAGAACGTAATATTCCCCGATCTTCGAGGTGCTACAGAGAAGCTGACCCTCATCCCTGATAGGTGGACGCTGGGAAACACTAATTTTGCTGAAAAGCTGCCACTCATCCTGGATACCATTAAGGCCATAGCCGATCGAGAGAAGCAGCCCATTTACCTGTTAGCTCCAAATAGCCACAAAGCAGCTTGGCTGACTGAGGAGCTCTCCAAACTCGGAGTCAAAAGCATTTTTGTAGACTACTATCGCTCTGATCACAGTCTAGGGGTCGAACGAAAGGAACGAGTCTGCATCACGGTTGGCATGGCCGAGATACCTGCCAATGCCTGCGATGCTCTGGCACGGGGCAAAGATTCAGAGGAGAGATGGCTGGATTCCAGGAGGCTTCGCCGCCAGGGAGTAGACGCAGCAACATGGCAGGCTGTCAACAGAGTAAGGGATCCCGATGGAATAGTTGAATCGAAGGTCTATTTCATTGGCTGCCGGCTGGATCGCATATTACAGGCTGCAACTTGGGGGACGAACCGTGAGCTTGTAGTGAAGAAGATCAAGGAAAGCAAGTGGGGCGAGGGGAAACTCATTAAGACACCTTACTTTGAAGTCCGAGTAGATGATAAGATTGAGCTTCCTCGGATCTATGGAGAACAGAAGAACGCCACAAAACCAGAAAGACGATCTGTAAAGGATTTCATCGAGGGCTTTGAATTATATAATTCCAGCGGCATAAATTCTGAAAATCACGACATTTTCCCTATACATTATAGTAGAGAAAATAGTAGGGAGAATGTCGCGAAACTTAGAATTTATAATTTTCAGAAGAATGAATTTGAGCGCAATTCAACCTCGGAAGCTCTCTATTCGATGTTTGTTAATAGGACCGATAGCCATGCGCAGCAATTTCAGAATTCAAAGTCAGGAGATTGGGAGTTCTGGAAGGTCCCTTCACCGATAACTGAAGATAAGATCAAGCGGCATATAATAGGAGAAGTCACTCTAGGTACTTATGAGATTGCTCTTGACGATACAGTTACCTGGTGCGTTGATGACATTGACTCCCATAATGGAGAGACGGATGCCAGAGAAAAAGTAGCCAGGTTGGTTTCAACCTGCAGGTCCTACAGAATCCCTTTCCTGCTGGAGGCCTCTGGCAGTGTAGATTCTTACCATCTCTGGATATTCCTCAGCAGGACTAGGACTTATAACGCATTCCGGTTCATCAGGCAGATAAACTCCGAGTCAGGCGTTGAATGTGAAGCATGGCCTAAGCAGAAGAGCCTGAAGGACAAGAACGGCAAATATGGCAATCTGGTTAAGCTGCCTGTCTGCTACCATAGCAAGAGCAAGAGCCGGTCGGCGTTCATTGATGCTGATACCTTCGAACCTTTGGAAGGTCCCATTTCTCACCCTGGTCTTGTGCATCTCCTGGAGATTCCAGATTTATCTGAGTCCGGCTCTGGGGGAATGCCTAGAGTTTCCGTTCGTTGCGAGCCCAAAGTGAAGATGCACTTCAGCAAATCTCTTGATTACTGTATGCAGAGAGCTCTGGATGATAAGGTCCCTCTTGAAGGCTCGGAAGGGCATCATCTCCGGCTGGCAATGGCCATAAAAGCTCAATATATCGGCCTGACTGCAGATGAGGCTGCGAGACTTTTCCAGAACCAGAAGGACTATGATCACAAATTCAGTTTGGACAAAGTGCAGGAAACCTGGAACTATTCCTATTCACCTTGGCCCTGTGAGACCCTGCGTGATAGATGTGGCCAGCTGGTGACCTCGTACTGCCCGAGCTGTCCATTCAATCAGGTTAATGGAGTGAAAGGAGAAGCATGACCGAAAAACTGCAGTCATTTTATTATCCTTATTGTACTTATGTTTAAATAATCAATATCCTAAATAGGACTAATTAGCGGACAAAAGTAGGATCCAGGTGAATTTGATGGAGAAGGCGACAAAAACTGACAAAACCCGACAGCTATCTCAGGAGCAGATGAATGCCATCGAGCATCTGCTGCAGGGCAAGAGTGATAGAGCCGTATCTGAGGCAGCGGGCGTGAGCCGACAGACAGTAGGGGAATGGAGAAATCGTGATCCGCTTTTTATCGCCGAGCTGAATCGGCAGAGGTCAGAGATGTGGCAGGAAGCCCATGAGCGGTTGAAGTCCTTGGCCAATCGAGCTCTGGATGTGGTGGAGCAGCAGCTAGACAGCGGCGATCCCAAAGCTGCCCTGGCTGCAGCTAAATACGTCCTGCAAGGCACCAGGCTCCTGGGAGATTCCGAGCTGCCTAAGAGCGGCCCAACGACTCCAGCGGCAGTGATTCTGGAGAGGCTGAGAAGTGAGGCTCGGAGTGAGCTGTATGCAGAGGGCAAAGGCAGAGATCCCTTTAAAGTAGACCCATTTGGAATCGATGATGAGGTAGAGGATCTGGCCAATCGCAGGTTGAGGAAGGCGATGGCAGAAGCAGGGTTATCATAGCTGCTGGAGGGAGCTCTCAATGAGTAAACGAGGCCCTAAGCCAGATCTTCCTAGGGTAAAGGAGCCACCACCTCTTCCTTCTCTGGATGAATTGATAGCAGAAAGCAGAGCATTGGGCTGGGATGATCTGGCCGATTCT
>Ga0208040_1003155_pt1 | contig 13609 bp, 9 predicted proteins | sample AD_UKC083_MetaG_FD_184431 | JGI IMG/M metagenome (GOLD analysis project Ga0208040, IMG submission 184431) | Active sludge microbial communities of municipal wastewater-treating anaerobic digesters from USA - AD_UKC083_MetaG (SPAdes) (version 2) | ecosystem: Engineered > Bioreactor > Anaerobic >...
GCTGGCTTCGATGGCATCCGTGAGGCCTGTGACCAGCAGGTTTGGCAGCAGGCTGGTATAGAGGCTGCCCGGTCCGAGGATAATCAGGTCCGCGCTGAGAATAGCCTGCACAGCTGGCGGATAGGCAGGCGTGCTGGCGGGGTCCAGCCAGACCCGCTTGATGCTGCCGGGGGTGTTCGTTAGTTCGGACTCGCCGCTCACGCGGATAATCTGCTGCGATTGTGGGTCCAGGATTTCGCCAATCAACTCCACGTTTGAGACCGTGGCAGGCAGGACCTGGCCGTAGATGGCTAAAACCCGCCCGGATTCGGCCACAGCTTCTTCAAAACTGCCAGTAATCTCGCTCAGGGCAGAGATGAACAGATTGCCGAGTGAATGTCCGGTCAGGCCGGTGCCCGTCTGAAAACGGTATTGAAAAACCTGGGAGAGCAAGGCTTCGTCGCTGCTGAGCGCTGAAAGGCAGTTGCGGATATCTCCGGGCGGGAGAATGCCCATATCGCGCTTCAGCTCACCCGAAGAGCCGCCATTATCCGCCACCGTGACGATAGCAGTAATATTGTGCGTGTATTCCTTCAGCCCGCGCAACAGGGTAGCCAGGCCGTGCCCACCGCCAATAACCACCACGCGCATGCCTTTCTCACGCCGGCGGTAGGATTGGATTGTGTCAATCAACGGCCGACCGGATTTCTGGAAGGGCTTGAGCAACGAACGGTTGGCGCCCCAGATGCCGACCACAATCAACGCCAGACCGATGCCGCCAAACAGGATAAAACGAATCGGGCGGTCCAGCCAGCGCAGGGAGAGGAAAGCCAGGATTGGAACCACAGTGGGGTTGGCAGCCGAGCGGTAGTAGCCCAGAATGAGCACCGCCAGCCCCAGCCCAAGCAGCATCGCGCCCAGGATGGTAAGCAAAATCCAGCGTTTAAAGCCTGTGCCGGGCAGAAGCCAGCGGGCTTCGTCCTTCAGCTTCTTCCATATATGCGTTTTCTGCTTGTCTTTGCTGCCGGAGCCGTTCATTAATTGGATGATAGCAGGATTTGGGAGAGGCGTCAACACACCTCCGGCGGGGCGGACGCCCAGGGCGAGGATATCTTTAAACTGGTTGAAATGACACTCAACCAAAGCCTGCCGCAGCCTATGGTATAATATTGCTATGATTTACTGAAGCAGAGCCAACCACTACTCACCCGGGTTGGTTCATTTTGTTTAAGCGCATGCTGAAAGGAGAGCCAGCGATGAAGCCTTTGAAATTACCAGGAGAAACGGCGCGAGCCTATATCGAACGGGACCATCAGGTGATTTCCCCGTCGTACCCGCGCGGGTACCCTTTCGTGATGGACCATGGACGGGGGACCGAAGTCTGGGACGTGGACGGCAACCGCTTTCTTGATTTTGAAGCCGGCATTGCCGTTGCTTCCACCGGCCACAGCAACCCGCGCGTGGTGAAAGCCATCCAGGAACAGGCCGAAAAGTTCATACATATCTCATCGGATTTTTATCACGACAAATGGATTAGCCTGGCTGAAAAACTTGACTCAATCGCACCTTGGAGCGGGCCTTCCTCTTGTTTCATGACCAACTCCGGCACTGAAAGCGTGGAAGCGGCCATCAAGCTGGCGCGTTATCACACCGGCAGCACGCAGTTCATCGGCTTCCTGGGCGCGTTTCATGGGCGCACGCTGGGGGCGGTCACTTTCACTGCCAGCAAGGCCAATTACAAGGGCGGTTTCTTCCCGCTGATGAACGGCGTGGTGCATGTGCCGTTTCCCAATCCCTACCGCCCGCTGCTCCAGCGCCGACCCGGCATGGGGGATGGCGAGACCGTGGTGCATTACATCGAAGAGGAAATACTGGGGCATCTGGTGCCCGGCGATGACGTTGCCGGCATCCTGATTGAACCTGTGCAAGGCGAAGGCGGATATATTTTCCCGCCCGATGACTTCTTCCCGGCGCTGCGCGCGCTGTGCGACCGGCATGACATTCTCCTGATTGTGGATGAAGTCCAATCCGGAATGGGCAGAACGGGCAAGTGGTGGGCGATTGAGCATTTTGGCGTGGAACCGGATATCCTTCTGACCGCCAAAGGTATCGCCTCCGGCATGCCCCTGGGCGCGATGGTCACAAAAAAACACCTGATGGACTGGCCCAAAGGCTCGCACGGCAATACTTACGGCGGCAATCCGATTTCTTGCGCGGCAGCTCTGGCCACCATTCAGCTAATCGAGGAAGAGTACTTGGAAAACACCCGCGTGGTGGGCGCCTATTGCAAGGATGCGCTGGAAGAATTACAGGCCAAGCATCCCAGCATGGGGGATGTGCGCGGCAAGGGTTTTATGCTCGGTATTGAGTTCGTGATGGACCGGGAAACCAAGCATCCGGCCGACAAACTGCGCGATGCCATCGTCGATAAGGCTTTCGAGCGCGGCCTGATGACGCTGGGCTGCGGCAAAAGCGTCATCCGCATCACCCCGCCGCTTTCCACCAGCAAATCCGAGGTGGATGAAGCCATGCTCATCCTGGATGAAGCGATTAGTCTTTCGGAAAAAGCGCACCAGCTTATCTAAGCACAACTTTGGATGAAAACTCCGGCGCGGCTTTTGTAAAAGCCGCGCTTTTGTTCGTCACCGCGAGGAGCGAAGCGGTCTCCCGGTCAGGCATACAGACAGATTGCCGCGTCCCATCCTTGTAGTCATTTGCAATTGTCGGGATGAAAGACGCGACCTGATCTGATGACAGTCAGTTAGGGACCAAGTGGAAGATTGCTTCAGTCGCTGGCGCTCCACGCTCCGCACGCAAGCAGTCACATTGACGAATTACCCGTCACCGCGAGGAGCGCAGCGATGTGGCGGTCTGCCTGTGGTCTTTGAAAGGCAGATTGCCACGCCCCCTTTCCGAAATTTTGGCACCGGAACAATTTCTGCAGTGGGGGCTCGCAATGACGAATCACCCGTCACCGCGAGGAGCGCAGCGACGTGGCGGTCTGCCTGTGGTCTTTGAAAGGCAGATTGCCACGCCCCCTTTCTGCAATTTCAGCACAGGAAAAATTCTTGCAGCGGGGGCTCGCAATGACGAATCGGTTGTTGACCCCAAGTCTGGCAAATGCCATTGTCGGGTTGATGAAATGCTGCAATGCTGTGTGAGCGCATTCTGACCTACTGACGGTCTGCCTTTTGCAAAGCCGCGCTTTTTATTTAATTGCGGTTAAAATGGAAGCATGCTGCCAGATTACCGCGTTCGACAAAGAGATTACCTGCTTGAAATTTCCCGCGCGCTCACCGAAGAGTTGGACCTGGACGCGCTGCTGCTGCGCATTCTGCGCATCGCGATTGAAATGCTGACGGGCCACGCGGGCTTCATCGCACTAAAGGACGAAAAACGGGGCTGGCACATCGCTGTGCATGAAGGAATCGCCGATGCCCTGCTTAATTATCTCAAGCGCTGGCTAGAAGCTCACCCCGCCGAAAGCACGGATGACGATGAAGTCCATGTGCCGGAAATCAACCGCATGTTGAATGACATCAGCATGGGGATGTTGACCGGCGTAGGCATCAATATGATTTTTCAGCAGCAGGTTATCGGTCAGATTTATGTTTTCCGCAATTACCGCGGTTTATTTTCCACCAATGACCGCATGCTATTGACCAGCTTCGCCAACCAGGCGGCTATTGCCGTGCGCAACGCGCGGCTGTACAACGAAACCCGTGAGCAATCCCTGCGTTTGGAAGCTCTGTTGGATTCAGCAGCGGACGGCATTCTGATTCTCACTCCGGACCTGCGCGTGGAACGCGCGAACAGAACCCTGCAGCAGCTGCTGAATGCCAGCGAGGAGGAATGCGTTGGTAAGCATTTTTCTGAAGTGATTCGCTGGGCAAAACCGCCGCAAGGCGTTCCGCTGGAAGAGGCTGTGGCCAGCGGCTGGTCGCAAAGCGTGCAAAATCTTTTCTATTTGGAAGGCGACCTGCTTCGCGCTGGGCTGCGCGAAGCGCTGCCAGTCGGGATTAGCTACGGACCGCTGTTTTCAGCCAACGAAACACTGATTAACGTCATTGCCTCCATCAGGGATATTACCCGCTTCCGCACCGCCGAAGAGATGAAGACCAGTTTCATCTCCGTGGTGAGCCACGAGCTTAAAACCCCAATCGCGCTGATAAAAGGGTACGTGAGCACGTTGCGGCGGGATGACGTAGAGTGGGACCGCGAGATTGTCTCGGAGAGCCTGGCCGTTATTGAGGATGAGGCCGATCACCTGACCGAAATGGTCGAAGACCTGTTGGACGCGACCCGTCTGCAGGCCGGCGGCCTGAGCTTGAAAAAGGCTGAACTGGAAATCCCAAGGCTGGCGCGTTTTCTGGCGGACCGTTACACCGCCCAGACGCAAAAGCACAGTTTTGTGGTGGAATTTCCCGCGGATTTCCCCGTGATTCCTGCGGATGAAGAAAGAATCCGACAGGTGCTCACCAACCTTTTGAACAACGCCATCAAGTACAGCCCTGGCGGAGAAATACGCATCAGCGCAAAAACGCGGCAGAAAGATGTGGTCGTCTGCGTCAGTGACCGCGGTCCGGGTGTTGACCCACGCGACCTGCCGTACGTTTTTGACCGCTTTTATCGTTCGGATGAAGCCGCGAAAACGACCAAGGGGACGGGGTTGGGGCTCTACCTTTGCCGGGAAATCATCCGCGCGCACGATGGCAAAATCTGGGTGGACGAAACTTACAAAGAAGGCTCGCGCATTTGCTTTTCCCTCCCGCGCGAGGTGTAAGGCTGGTATGGCTTCAGCTTCTGACGGGACCGCTTTCCGAGTCATTCTCCTGAACGAGACGAAATCGACCAATGATGACTGCCTGAGAATGGCAGACGAACGCGCGCCAGACGGCACGGTAGTGCGCGCACTGCATCAGACTGCTGGGCGCGGGCGGGGCGGTCGAACCTGGCATTCTCAAGCGGATGCTTCGCTGACCTTCAGCGTTTTGCTTCGGCCAACAGCGCGGGAATTTGCATTTTTGCCGCGCTTTCCCCTGCTGGGGTGCTTGGCGTTGGCGCGAACGCTTGAGGGCAATTTTAAAGTGCAATCTTCCATCAAGTGGCCAAACGACCTGCTCATCGCCGGCAAAAAGGTCTGCGGCGTTTTGACTGAAACGCTCTGGCAAAATCAAATCCCGAATGCAGTGGTGATTGGAATGGGCGTCAATCTTACCCAAGACGCATTGCCCCCCGAACCCAATCTAATCTATCCAGCAGGCAGCCTGAAGGGGCAAGCTGACATTCGCGTTTCCCCACAGGAATTGCTGGAGCTGCTGCTAACCGAGCTTCCGCGCGTACGCGCCGAGCTCTCTTCGAATGGGTTTATTGAAGAAATCAACGCGCGGCTGGCTTTTCGGGGGGAGTGGGTAACTTTAAGGAAAAACGAAGACGCGCCGGTAAAGGCGCGTCCATTATGGATTGAACAAGACGGAAGCTTACGCGTGGAAGGTGAGAACGGCAAGATTGAGCGTCTTTACTCCGCGGAAATCTCCGGTTGATCGCCTTGGCTCGCGGGTGCGGCGGCGCTTTCTGCCGGAATGCGGGCAACCGCTGCCAGGCTGTCCCCATCGTCCAACACCATTACTTTGACGCCCTGCGTGGCCCGACCTTGCACGGAAACATTGGCTGCTTTCATGCGCAGCACAATCCCTGCGGAAGAAATAAGGGTGATTTCATCTGTTTCCTGCACGACCAACGCTTCTGCTATCTGGCCTATGCGCGCCAACGCTGTTGGATTAAGGGTCGCGACGCCCAGCGTGGCGCGTGATTTGGGCATGTATTCTTCCAGCGGCGTGCGCTTGCCGTGCCCTTTTTCCGTCAGAACCAACAGGTACGCGCCCGGTTCTACCACTGCCATAGCTGCCAGCGCGTCTTCGGCGCGCAAGTGAATGCCAGTGACGCCCATGGTTGTGCGGCCTGTTGGGCGGATTTCTTCCTCAGAAAAGCGCAGCGCCTTTCCGCCGCGCGTGATTAGCAGCACATCATCCTTGCCGCTGGTCAGGCATACCCAGCCCAAACTATCGCCATCATCCAGTTTGATGGCAATTAGCCCGGAGGGCCGCACATTGGCGAATTCCGCCAAAGCGATGCGCTTGACGCGTCCGCGGCGGGTGGCCATAGTGCAAAAGTTCGCCTGTTTAAAATCTGGAACAGAGAGCAGCGCGGTCACGGTTTCATCAGGTTCCAGGTTGATGATATTGACCAGCGCGATGCCCCGTCCCTGCCGGCTTTCTTCCGGCAGCTCGAATACGCGCTCCGAATAGACTTTGCCTTTATCGGTAAAGAACAGCAGGGTTGCCAGCGTGTTGCTGCGGACAAAGAAAAGCACTTCGTCTTCGTCGCGCATAGTTTGGCCCATCACGCCGCGCCCTCCGCGCCCCTGCGATCGGTAGGCGCTGTCGGAAACGCGTTTAATATAACCGCGCTGGGTGATGGAGACAAAAACCGGCGTATCCTGCACCAAGGCTTCGTCCGATAGGTCGTTATCCAGGTCGAAGTCGATGCGCGTGCGGCGTTCATCGCCAAATTTTTCGGTGACTTCGTTCAAGTCCGTACGAATGACCTCAAGAATCCTGTGCGGATGCGAGAGTAAGTCCTCCAGGTCCGCAATCAGCACCATCAGCTCTTTATGCTCATCTTCAATCTTCTGGCGTTCCAACGCTGCCAGCCGCCGCAGCTGCAAATCCAAAATCGCCTGGGCTTGGATTTCCGTGAGGGCAAAGCGTTCCATCAAGCTTATCTTGGCTGTTTCAGCGTCCGCGGATTTGCGAATGGTCTCGATGACCGCATCCAGGTTCGCGAGCGCGATTAACAGCCCGTCCAGAATGTGAGCGCGTTTCTTGGCTTTGTCCAGGTCAAAGAGCGCGCGCCGGGTGATGACCACCTGGCGGTGTTCCAAATAGTGAAACAAGGCGCGTTTGAGCGAAAGGGTGCGGGGCTCGCCGTCAACTAACGCCAGCAGATGCACGCCGTATGTGGACTGCAGAGGAGTATATTTGTAAAGTTGATTGAGCACCTTCTTGGGTTGGGTGCTGCGTTTCAGTTCAATCACGATGCGCAGACCGCGCCGGTCAGATTCATCGCGCATGTCGGAAATCGCGTCCAGTTTGCCTTCGCGCACCAATTCCGCGATGCGTTCAATCAGGCTGGTTTTGTTCAGCTGGTATGGGATTTCGGTAATGATTATCGCGTATCGCCCGGCTCTGATTTCTTCAATTTCCGCGACGCCGCGCACGGTCAGCTTTCCGCGGCCGGTGCTGTATGCCTGTCGAATGCCCTCACCGCCCACAATAATGCCGCCAGTGGGGAAGTCCGGACCAGAAATTGCCTGCATCAAGTCTTCGACGCTGACTTCGTCTATTTCGTCATAACGGTCAATCAGAATATTCAGAGCGGCGCTAAGTTCGCGCAAATTATGCGGGGGAATATTGGTTGCCATGCCGACCGCGATACCGTTGGAGCCATTCATCAGCAGGTTCGGCATGCGCGCTGGCAGAACTTCTGGTTCCTGAAGCGAGCCGTCAAAATTATCCACAAAATCGACAGTTTGTTTTTCCAGGTCCAACAGAAGTTCTTCGGCGGTTTTTTCGAGGCGGGCTTCGGTGTATCGCATGGCAGCCGGCGAGTCGCCATCGATGGAGCCAAAGTTTCCTTGACCGTCCACCAGAGGATAGCGCATAGAAAAGTCCTGTGCCATACGCGCCATCGAGTCGTAGACCGCGGAATCGCCATGGGGATGGTATTTGCCCAGCACCTCGCCAACAATTCTGGCGGATTTTTTGTAGGGCGCAGTGGAGCGATTGCCCATATCCTGCATCGCGTAGAGAATGCGGCGGTGCACTGGCTTGAGGCCGTCGCGCACATCAGGCAGGGCGCGCGCGACAATGACGCTCATGGCGTAATCAAGGTAAGCCGTGCGCATCTGGCTGTCGATATCCACATTGCGCATGTTGCCGGCGTTATCACTTTCCGGAGTTTCGGGGAGTTCTGTTTCTTCGCTCATCGCTTGTTCCTGGCGCTGCCAGAAGGGAAAAGGTAGCCTGGCAACCTTACTATTATACCCTAATTTTTAGCATTTCGCCTTAGAGCCAAAAAATCATAGATTTTTCAAAGATAGCTGTCGTTAATGGGAAAACCCTAAAACAGATATGAGCGGCAATTTTTACCCGAAAATTTGTCATTTTTGCGCAAGAGCAAGCCAAAATAAAAAGAGGCTGATTTGTTTCATCAGCCTCTATGGTCTTATAGGTTGATAACGTCAATAAATAGGGCAGCCGGGTAGTTGGTTGAAAGTAAGCGCGCACCACCAGGATGCTGGCATAAAGACCAGCACCACGCCCACAATTAATAACAGGGCTAGCAGGATGAGCAATACAACCAGGCACCAGCCCATGCGTTTCTTCTCGCCTTGTGGGGTCAGGGCGGGGGCAATCGGCTGCTGCGGGACTGGCGCGGAGACTGGCTGATAGGCGGCCTGGACGGGAGCAGCTTCGGGGGTATAGAGAGCTGGCTCTGCTTTGGCAGCAGCCACCTTTAGCGGCTCGGTTGCCGCGCCTTTCACCTCGTAGCTCATCACAGTATTCTCAGCAAGCGTAATCAGGTCGCCATCCTTAAGCTGCTGCGGGCCAGCAATGCGGGCGCCGTTGAGGAAGGTGCCGTTGGTGGAGCCGAGGTCTTCGATGTAGATTGAGTCGCCTCGGCGCAGAAAGCGGGCATGCCGACGCGAAATTTCGGGGTCCGGAACAGGCAAATCGTTAGTCAGGTCGCGGCCCAAGAATACTTCGTCTTTTTCAATAAAATAGCTGGAGCCGGGAATAGGACCGGACCGCATCACGATGAGGAATTTTTTTTCTGCCATGACTGCTCCTTTTAGTCAGAGGTCGAAGTGCTTAACAGATATAGTTTACTGATTTTAGGTGTGGATGTCAATCATCGCGGGGTGGGCGAGCTCGTCTTGTCCCCCTGAACGCCGTGCAAGCGCTTTGTCATGCTCCTGCGGGAGCTGCTGACGATGGAAGGGTTTTGACCGAAAGGTCTCCATTTCAGGCGCCAACAAAGGGAGACCTCCGGTCAGGCAGCTCGCTCGGTCTGGATACCGGCGAGAACAAGGTCTTTGCGAGGGAGTAGCAGCGACCACGGCAAAAGAATCGTCATTGCGATAAGGCGTCAGCGACCGGAGTGAAAGATTCGTCATTGCGATAAGGCGTCAGCGACCGGAGTGAAAGATTCGTTATTGCGATAAGGCGTCAGCGACCGGAGTGAAAGATTCGTCATTGCGAGCCCCCGTTCCAAAGAATGCGCAAACACTGGGACCATGCAAAGGGGGCGCGGCAATCTCCCGTTATTGAAAAATAACCAACCCGAAGATCCTTCGCTTCGCTCAGGATGACAAAGGACATCCAAGCCAGCTGGCAGGCATCGTGCCCTTGGGGTATCGCATCGCAAGCTCGCGATGACACAAGATTCGTCTTTGCGACTGCTTGCGTGCGGAGTAAAGAGTGGCAGCGACCGCAGCGAAAGATTCGTCATTGCGAGCCCCCGTTCCAAAGAATGCGCAAACACTGGGACCATGCAAAGGGGGCGCGGCAATCTCCCGTTATTGAAAAAAAAACAACCCGAAGATCCTTCACTTCGCTCAGGATGACAAAGGACATCCAAGCCAGCTGGCAGGCATCGTGCCCTGTGGGTATCGCATCGCAAGCTCGCGATGACAGATATCAGTCGGCTCAGCTTGGCAATATCAGCGCGCGTCCCCCTGCGCAGCCTGGTTGACTCCGCGCCTTTCATAGGTTAATATGTGAGTAATTCACGTTTGCCTGATTTCCATGGAGTGAAAATGAAACCAAATCGGTCAACCGTACAACGCAGCCTGGCCTTCCTGTTACTTGTTGGCGCGTTTGCGCTCAGTGCGTGTGCCCCCAAAGCCACCCCCACCAGCCTCCCGGAATACATCGGGACCCAGGTCGCGGCGACGATCCAAGCGCGGGCCACCCAGGATATGGCAGAAACCCTCATCGCGCGCATGACTCTGCAAGCCATGCCCACCAATACCCCAATTCCAACCCCGACCCCTACCAACCCTCCGCCACCTACGCTGGCACCCACCCTTGCCCCAACCGTGGTGTATATTCCACCAGCCGCCACGCTCACGCCCACCCCCCAGGCAGTGTGCCTGAAAGCCGCGCTTGTTTCGGATGTCACCATCCCCGACGGCACCAAACTCAGCCCGGGTGAAGCATTCACCAAGACCTGGCGCTTCCGAAACACCGGCACCTGCGCCTGGACCACGGAATTTGACATCGTGTTTATCAGCGGGGACCAGCTTTCCGCGCCTGCTATCCTGGACTTCCCCGCGGCAGTCCCCGTAGGCGGCACAATCGATATCAGCGTCGGCATGACAGCACCATCGGAACCGGGAACGTATACTGGCAGCTGGGCATTCACCGGTCCGGGCAGGCAGGTTTTTGGCATTGGAGCGGACGGCAAGGGTTATTATCAGGTCAAGATCGTGGTAGAATAAGCTGTTACACAATCAAAAACCGCTCGAAAAGCGAGCGGTTTCTCATTGAAAACTGACCCGGTTCAACCGAGAAAGAACAACCCGCAAGAAGACAGACATCGTTCGAATGAATGAGGAGAATTGAAAATGAAGACGAAAAATGCCAAACTTTGGTTGACGCTGCTGAGCGGCATGCTCGTGCTGATATTCGCGCTGAGCGCATGCCAGCCTGCTGAGCAGACCCCCTCCCCTGAGGAAATCGCTCAACGCGTTGCCCTGACGCAGCAAGCTGCCGCCACGGAAGCTTTTGTGCAAACGCTGGTAGCCAAAGTGGACCAGCTCAGCAACCAGCCCACCTGGACGCCGCAGCCCACCTATACGCCTTACCCCACCCCGATGGTGGTTGCGCCAACCGCCGCGGTCGGCACTACGCCTACCCAGGCCGTTCAACCCACCGCTCCTTCGGGCACCAAGTGCTATCAGATGGAGTTCATGGGCGACGTCAATTACCCGCCCGACACAGCAGTCAAAGCTGGCGATAAATTTGTCAAGAAGTGGAAAATCAAGAACACTGGCACCTGCACCTGGACAACTGACTTTGATGTCGTCTTCGTCTGGGGGGATAAAATCGGTAAAAACGCTGATGTGACCTACGCCATCAAACCCGGAGATACCTTTACTGTGGCTGTCGAAATTACCGCACCAAGCACAGCAGGCACTTACATCGGCTATTGGATGATGACCGACAACCAGGGCGCGCGTTTTGGGTACGGCCCCGGCGGGGATTACTCGCTGGCCATCAAGATTCAGGTTGTCAAATAGTACTGTTCCCATCGTAAGTTATAACAAGCCGCCCTCTTGGCGGCTTGTTTTTTTGGGGCAGGCTTTTATAAAGGCACTATTTGAAAAGCTGTACTTTTACATTAAAGCCAACACACTGGGGAGAAATATTTCCCTTTTGGTATCGCTTCACATGCTCGCGATGACGCTTTATCCGTCGTTGCGAGGGAACCCTCCAGCAACAGGAGTAATCAATTCGTCATTGCGAGGGAACCCTCCAGCAACCGGAGTAATCGATTCGTCAATGCGAGGGAACCCTCCAGCAGCTGCGGCAATCTGCCTTTATTTCTTTTGGGAAACCAGCCCAAAGATCCTTCGCTTCGCTCAGGATGACAAAGGACATCCAAGCCAGATGGTAGACATCGTGCCCTTCAGTCAACGCTTCGCCGGCTCGTGATGGAGCAGGATTCGTCGTTGTGACCGCTTGGGTGTGGAGCAGGGTCCCCCCCCAACCAGTGACCACATCAATTTGCCAGGATCCCTAAACATCGTTTGGTCTCTACAGAAAGCTTATCCACAATCCTCTCAGCCAGCAAGAACCCAGGATAAGTAACAAGCTAACACAAACCCAATTTCCTTCACGCTGGAACAAAACATACCCTCAGTTCGTCTTGAAAATGATGTATGATGTTTTAAAGAGTCAAAGGAGTGCAAGATGAAAACGAAAAAGACTAATGTAGGACTTTGGGCAGTCGTCCTGCTGCTTGTGAGCGCTCTGACGCTCTCGGCCTGTAACGCGCCTTTCGTGCCTACCCAAAACCTTGATGACGCCGTCCAGCGCGCCATGCAAACCCTGCAGGCGCAAGCGACGCTCGAAGCCTTCCAGACCATGGTGGCTCAAATGACCCCTACCGCGGCAGCGACGGATGTTCCACCAACGCAGCCGGTTCCAGGGCAGACCCAGGTGATTCCCTCGAACACCGCAGTGCCTCCGACCAGCGTGCCCCCGACTTCTGTTCCTCCGACGGTTGTGATTTCCCCGATTCCGCCTACGCCCACGCGCATTCCGCCCACGCCTACGCGCATCCCACCGACCCCCACCCCTAAACCCTGCAACCGCATCGACTTCCGCGGTGACGTGACCTTCCCGGATGGAACCAAGGTGATTGGCGGCACCAGTTTTGTCAAGACCTGGCGCCTGAGGAACGACGGCTCCTGCACCTGGACAAAGGCTTACGACATGGCTTTTGTGGATGGCGACCGCATGAGCTCGCCCAACTTTGTGGACTTCCCCAAAGAAGTGAAGCCCGGCGAATCCATTGACCTTAGCGTTACCCTGGTTGCTCCCGGCACCCCCGGAAAATACACCGGCTACTTTATGCTTGTCGATCAGAACGGCAACCGTTTCGGTCCTAAATCGGACGGTAAAGGCACCTTCTGGGTCAACATCGAGTCCATCCGCGGCAGCGGCGTGGTCTTCAACTTCGCGGCGGAAGCCTGCCGTGCCACCTGGACCAGCAACGGCAGCAGCGATCTGCTCAAATGCCCCGGCAAAACCAGCGACATCAGCTCCGGTTACGTCATTCCGCAAGCCAACCCCATCCGGGAAGGTGGCGCCAAGGAAAACGAGCCTGGTCTGATCACCCGTCCGGACAACGGCAGCAGCGGTTTCATCACCGGCGTGTACCCAGAGATTACCATCCAGAATGGAGATAAGTTCAAGGCCACCATTCAATGCGAAGGCAACATGGACGACTGCGACATTTACTTCACCCTCAAAGCCCGCGCTGGCAGCGAACCTGAGGTTGAGCTTGGCAGTTGGCACGAAGTCTACGACGAGCATTGGAATCCGGTGGAAGTCAATCTCTCCGCGTTCGCTGGGCAAAAAGTGACCTTCTACCTGATCGTGCGCAACGGGTCTACCGCTTCCGATAACAGCGGCTTGTGGCTGAACCCAATCATCTACAGACCATAAAACACGAATGTGATTGCAAAACAGGCTGCCAAACTAGGCAGCCTGTTTCAATTAATCGCGTTTGCGGCTCAATAACGTCTTTTAGCAAGTTTTGCGTGGTAAAATTTAACTAATCAATTTCCCGTGAAGAAAGGACATCCCATGAAATCAAGAAAACCGATGGTTGCTGGTAACTGGAAGATGAACAAGACCCTCTACGAAGCACGCGACCTCATCCGCGCGATTCTCCCGGAAGTGGACAAAGTTGAAGGGGTTGATATGGTGATTTGCCCTCCGCACGTCTGCCTGGGCGTTGCCAAGCGCGAAACGGAAGGCAGCCTGCTTAAGGTTGG
>Ga0208040_1003156_pt1 | contig 13599 bp, 13 predicted proteins | sample AD_UKC083_MetaG_FD_184431 | JGI IMG/M metagenome (GOLD analysis project Ga0208040, IMG submission 184431) | Active sludge microbial communities of municipal wastewater-treating anaerobic digesters from USA - AD_UKC083_MetaG (SPAdes) (version 2) | ecosystem: Engineered > Bioreactor > Anaerobic >...
AGACCTTCACGAATATATATCCCGCCAGTTCCCGAAGGACCAAATAAAGATTTATGTCCGGTAAACGCCAGCAAATCGATATTCATTTTTACAACATCAATAGGATAGCTGCCCGCCGTCTGCGCGGCATCAACACAAAAAACCAGGTTGCATTCCCGCGCGATACGGCCGATATCGGCAACAGGCATAATCGTGCCCGTAACGTTGGAGGCATGGGTCATAAAGATTGCTCTGGTATTTTTTTTGACCGCTCCGTTTACGTGCGCCGGATCAATCAAGCCTTTCCGATCGCAGGGAATGACAGTTAGTTCGACACCTCTGTGCTCCTTCGCCCGCAGTGGGCGCATCACCGAATTGTGCTCCATGCTCGACGTGATAACATGATCTCCTGATTTCAGCAGGCCGGAGACCGCGATATTCAATCCTTCCGTGGCATTTTTCGTCATCACGATCCGCAGAGGATCGTCTATGTTGAAGAGTTGCGCAAGTTTTTCACGGGTATTGAAAATAATGCGCGCAGCCTCCACCGACAGGCGATGCCCGGAACGGCCTGGATTGGCCCCGATCTTCTTCATGAATTTTTGCATGGCCGCACTGACTTCCGGCGGCTTCGGCCACGACGTGGCGGCATTATCAAAATAAATAATTCCCATATTATTTCCAGTCCAATCAGCAAAACACCTGCTTAATTCGGTTAAAAATTATATGCTTTCTGAAAATATATCCAATAAATAAAAGTTATAAAAAACAAAACAGTATTTCTTTTTTTTATTGCAACATTCGGGCAGCGGACGATGATTAATTTTCATCCGGAAATGCAGGTGTGTAGCGTTTAATGAATTTGATAAACGCTTGATGGAAAGGGCGGAAGTCAAACTGACGTCGGTAGATTAAATAGAAATTTCTTTCCATGGTGAGTCCCTGAACCGGAATTTCACAAAGCAATCCCTGGGAGAGTTCGCGCGATACGGCATGAATGGAAATCACCGATACGCCCCATCCGGCAATAACCGCTTCTTTGACGGCTTCGGAACTTCCCAGTTCACCGCAGATATTGGATGGAACATGGCTGGTTGCTTTTGTTTTCCTTAAACAGGATTCAAATAATTCTCTCGTTGCCGAACCTTTTTCCCTGATGACAAACGGTTCGTTCAATAGTTCCGCTAAAGCAATTGTCTTCTTTTTGCACCAGGCATGATTTCGGGAAACGACAAGAACGAGGCGATCTTTCCACAGGGCGTCTGCCTTTAGCTTTTTATTCAGAGGATGTTTGCCGATGACGCCCATTTCCACCTCATTATCCATAACTATGTTCATGGCCTCTTCGCTATCGGCGGTTCTGATATAAATATGAATATCGGAATTTGTTTTATTAAAATCACTCAAGGCTCGAGGCAGAATATACGTGGCGGGAATCGTGCTGGCGCTCAAATAAATATTCCCGCCGGATTCTTTACTCAATGCAAGAATCTTGCCCTTCGCTTCATCCCGAAGCCTAATCATACGACGCGCATAGTCGTATAAAATCTTGCCTTCCGGCGTCAACGAGATTCCCGCGCTGCTGCGATTGGCCAATCGCGCACCCAGACAATCTTCCGCATTCTTGATATTTTTGGTCAGCGCCGGCTGGGTCAAAAGCATTTTCTTGGCAGCGCGGCTGAAACTGCCCTCCTCCACTAAGGCCATAATGGCTTCCATCTGCTGCATGGTAATATTTTTGAAACGATCCATAGACATGTAATGCTTATAGCACAATATAATGATCCATGAAAAGAAAATTATAACCATTATTAATAAAGCATATTCCAAAAGATAATAGGCTTAAAACATATTTTCCGGCCTTAACCAAAAAGAATAATACGCATCAAAATATTACTTTTATGAATTTGCTTTTACCATTTCCGGCTGTTAGAAACGGATAAAATATTTCAAGGGGGTTTCATTAATGAAAAACATTTTTTCCTCCCGTATGGGAATAATCATTGTCGGTGCCATTATCGGTATCCTTGCGGCTTTGCTGCAGTACTTCGGCAATCCGGCAAACATGGGCATTTGCGTGGCCTGCTTCGAACGGGATATTGCCGGTGCACTGGGGTTACACCGGGCGGATGTTGTCCAGTATCTGCGTCCGGAAATCATGGGATTTGTCTTGGGCGCTTTCATTGCGGCAATATTCGCTGGCGAGTATAAGCCGCGTGGTGGATCATCACCGTTAATACGCTTTTTCCTGGGAATGTTCGCCATGACTGGAGCACTGATATTTCTGGGCTGCCCCTGGCGCGCGCTGCTTCGTTTGGCGGGTGGCGACGGAAACGCCATTCTGGGTTTGCTGGGTTTGGGAACAGGAATCTTTATCGGAATTCTGTTTTTGAAAAAAGGTTTCAGTCTGGGACGCTCCTATTCGCAGGCGAAAGCCAGCGGTTGGATTATGCCTGGTCTGATGATCGGTTTGTTCTTTCTTTTAATTTTCAAGGTTTCTTTTGCTGAAGGTGGTCCGATATTCTTCAGCGTGAAAGGTCCCGGTTCCATGCATGCTCCTATTATAATCAGTCTAATCGCCGGTCTTGCCATTGGCGCTCTTGCCCAGCGCAGCCGTTTTTGTACCATGGGGGCTTTGCGTGATGTGATGCTGACCAGAGATTTTCATTTAATCAGCGGTGTGATTGCGCTATTGGTTTTCGCCTTTGCGACCAACATGATTTTCGGTCAGTTCAAAGCCGGTTTTGAAGGACAGCCTGTCGCCCACACAAATCATCTATGGAACTTTTTGGGCATGTCGCTTTCCGGCCTTGCCTTCGCGCTGGCCGGCGGTTGCCCCGGACGGCAATTGTTTCTTTCAGGAGAAGGGGATGCCGATGCCGGTATTTTTGTTCTGGGAATGATTGTCGGCGCGGGAATTTCACATACGTTTGCCATGGCCAGTTCACCGAAGGGTGTTGCGGCTTTCGGCCCTATCAGCGTTATCGTTGGATTGATATTCTGCCTGATTATCGGTTTTGCGATGATGCAGAAAGCGAAATAGGATAATAAATTGATGTTGTTCGGCAAGAAAAATAAAAATGCTTTTGAAGGCGGCGGACTCGTTCTCTTTCAGGCCGTTGATGAAGCCATCACTGCGGAGAAGATTCTCAAGGCGGAAAACTACGAGGTCAAACTGGTTGCCCCACCGCCTGCTCTGCGCAAAGGATGCGATCTGGCCGTGGAGATTAATATCACGGAAAAGCCGGGAATAGAAAGATTGCTCCAGAGCAAAGACGCACATTTCGTGGAAATATTGCCGTTGAAAGGGGCGGGAGAACTTCTTGATGTCGTGAAAACGAAGGATTTCGGCGATTCTCTAATGGTGAAGGCTGGCAATATGAAACTGACGTTTGATAAAAACACAGGCGTGATTCTGAATATTTCCGGCGGCGGCTGTCCTGATATTCCATTTTTACATATCAGCATGCTGGATAAAAAATTAACGGAAGCCTCTTCTCCGAAGCTAAAAGGTTATACGCTCTGCGCGCTAATGCTGGATCGTGCATTTACCGAGGCGCTGGATATCTGGAAGAAGGAGGCAAACTGAAATGCTGCTTGTTTGCGGAACCATTCCTCAGAAACATTTATCCCTCATCAAAGGCGATGCTGTCTTTGAACAAGAAAGGCTTTTGATCGACGGTTCGGAAATCCCCTGCACACAGGGAACGGCCGCTCTGATCAGTGCGGCCTGCGTGACGGCTAAGCATTTAAAAAGCGCGCCACCGCAGGTGTTGTTAGCCGGCGATACGGGCAAAGGCAAGGGAAGTCATCTTCTTTACGATTACCTCATCAGCCATCTGTCCGAATTAAATCCCGATGTGCTTTTGATGCACTATATTCTCCCGGTTATGGGACAAATGAAAAAGGTTGTGGCCGCATCAGCGAAATGCAAAAAAAAGCCAGTGCTCATGGCAGATGCTTCCTCGATGTATGCCGCCAAGGGGGCGGGGCTGGCGCCGGAATTCGATATTTTCACTCCCGACATCTGTGAACTGGCTTTTCTGGCTGATCCCGACGCGGTTCACCCGGCCTACATTAAACATCATTTGTTCACCGCCGACGGCACGCAGGCCGAAGCTCTTATAGCGGCAGCCTACCGGCAGAAGGGAGCGGCAAAACTTCTCATTGCCAAAGGCTCGACGGATTATGTCATTGAAAAGGGGAAGATTGCTTGTACGATCTCCGAACCGGATATCCCTACCTTGGAGGCAATCGGGGGAACAGGCGATACCATCAGCGGCATGGCCGGTGCTATGATTGTTGCGGGCCTGACACAAATGGATTCCGCCGTGGCGGCGCTGAAAACCAATCGAAAGGCAGGCGAACTGGTCAACGCAACGCCCGCCACCAAAATCAGGCAACTTATTACCACGATTCCGGATGCATTAAAAAATATTATATAAACAACACAAGAAAGGATGGAAATTATGATTGAGGTAGATGTAAGAGGATTAAGTTGTCCAATTCCTGTTGTCAAAACGAAACAGGCTATGGAAAGCAATCCCAAGGATGAAATCACTGTCTTGCTCGATAGCAACGTATCCAAAGAAAACGTGTCCCGACTGGCGCAATCGAAAAAATATTCCGTCAGTGTTCAGGAGACAACGGCAGAAGAATATAAATTGATTTTGAAGCCTTCCAAATAACAAGCGCCAAAAAATATCAGCTACTGGTTCAATCGTCCTTCGATTGAACCAGCTTCTTCGCTGTAACAGGCATTTTCCCTGTTTCGAAATGTTTTGATTCAGGATTCAAGCCCGAACCAACGAAACCCACATTTATCCCGCTCGGCTTCGCCTCGGGGATAATTCGACCATCAAATTTCAGTGCACTCCGTTTCTGAAATTTGGGTCTCATTAAAACTGAACCTTGGGCGCTGTTTTGGCTTCTTTCGGCGCATCAAAGAACGCAGCCTCCCGGAAACCGAACATGCCGGCAAGCAGATTGGCCGGAAATGATTTGATGGTCTGATTGTAAACTTTGACCGCTTCGTTGTACCGCATTCTCTCCACGGCAATTCTGTTTTCCGTACCCGCCAGTTCATCCTGCAGGTGTAAGAAGTTCTGATTCGCTTTCAGGTCGGGATACCTTTCAACAACCAGAAGCAAGCGGCTTAATGCGCCGGACAGCTCGTTATTGGCCGCTATTTTATCGGGAACCGTACCGGCACCGCCGACTTTGGCGCGGGCATTGGTCACTTCGGTGAGAACCTCTCTTTCGTGTTTGGCGTACCCCTTGACCGTTTCGACCAGATTGGGAATCAAATCATAGCGCCGCTGCAATTGATTTTCCACCTGCGCCCAGGCGCTCTTGACGGCCTGATCGAGCCTGACAAATGTATTGTAATTGCCGGCGAAAAAAGAGTAAGCACTTACGGTCAGAAGAGCAACTATAACCAAAAGGATAATGATCGTTTTCTTTTTGGAATCCATTTTTTACCTCCCCTATCGTGTTAAATTGATAAATTATAACGCATCAACGATGTGAATGATTTTTTCGACTTCGCTGATGTACTTTTTGAATAATACCACAATTTCATCTCCGGAGAGCTTATCCTTTCCTTCCTTAATATCGATGCATTTCAGAAACACATCATCATCGATGGCATAAATCCCGGCCAGCTCTTTTACCGTTTCGCGCCGTCTGGGCGGCGCCGATCCCTTCTTCAGATAAATCAGCGCATTAAAAATGGAGATAAAGGCCATCAGGGAACGACCGATGAGCTCTTTGATGTGTTTGGACTTCCCTTCCGTCTCCAGATAACCCTGGCGCAGCAAAACCAGCTTTCCCTTGAGTTCCTTCTCGATTTGCAGACGCAGATCCTCCGGTTTGAATTGCAGCGGCGTCAGAACGTCCTCACCGTGGATCAAAACATGGTTGATCTTCAGATTCAGAAATTCGATCGGATAGCAATCCAGAGAATTGTTGATGAACGCCCCGGTCATTACCCAGGGCACGGACACGCGTCTCTTCATCCATTTTTTGACCGTATCCATGGCGTCTTCCAGTCTGTTGATGCCGTTTTGAGTTAAGACAACCAGCAGATTGATGTCCGACTTTCCTTTGACATAAAATCCGGCGGCAGCGCTTCCGTAAATGATGAGCGAAACAAGATCGCTGCCGAACACTTTTTTATAATCATCTGCCAAATCAATGAAAATATCCTGTGGTTTGTCCGGTATTTTTGACATTTTATTCACCCTTTATGTTTTAACGAATCCCAAATTATCCCGCAATGCGGCGGGAATGAACAACCCCACCATCCAAAGGAACTGCGCCCCAAGGGGCGGGGAATTAAACCCACATTTATCCCGCTCGGCCTATAGTGACCTTTAGGTTATCCACCTCGGGGATAATTCGACTTACAAATATAGTCCCACATGGCTTCGCATGTGGGATAATTCGACTAACCAATCTGACTGCGCTTCGCTTGTCATATCGGAGTCTCATTAAAATTTGGGTCTCATTAAAAACCACGGCCGGCGCCGCCGCCGCCGCTCATGCCGCCCCCGAACCCTCCGAAACCGCCGCCGAAACCGCCGCCACCACCGCCGCGTCCGCCGCTCATCAATACAACCAGCAGCCAGGGAAGCATTTCGCGGCCCCGCCGGGTACCCAGAAGCACTGCGGCGGCAATTAAAAAGAAAAGAATTTCAAAAACGGTTATCTTCCTTTGCGTCAACTGAGCATTTGCCCGGTAAGGCATCGGCGAACCGCTCAACTGAACACCGGCCTCTCTGGCAATGTATGCAGAACAGGCATACATTGCGTTATAAAGTCCCTTGCCGTAATGTCCGTCTTTCAGAAACGGCACAACATACGTATCAAGAATTTCGCCGACCCGTCCGTCCGGCAGAATGCCTTCCACGCCGTAACCGGTCTCAATGCGGATTTTCCGTTCTTTGACGGTCAGAAAAATTAATACGCCTTTATCTTCGCCTTTTTTGCCGATCCCCCAGGCCTGATAAAGCCCGTTGGCGTACATATTGTAATCTTCATTCTCGCCGATGGTTTCAACCGTTGCCACGACAACTGCAGTGCCGGTCTTTTGCAAAACTTCCTGAGCCAGCGCCTCCATTTTTGCGGTGTTTTCCGCATCAATGACACCGGCAAAATCATTAACCGCTCCGCGCGACTTCGGATACCCGGTCGCCGCCCATGATTCATGGACGGGCAGAACCATCCAAAGCATGAAGAAGACGGCAAGGAAAATCCCCGGAGAACGGCCGATACTTTTCTTTTTCTTGCCAGTAATCATCATGTGTCTGTCAGAGCGGTAGTTTATTAATGTTATGAACTATTGCTTAAAGTTTTACGGCTGTCAAGTTCAAAGCAGAAAGCCAAAATCCTTCTTGCGTATGCGCAGATTACGTACTAGAAAAAAACAGTTTTTCAAAGGTAAGGTTTTATTATGACGCCTAAAATCATTCTGATTCATCCGCCGGTTGCAAAATGTTCGGAGCCGCCCGCGGGGATCGCCAGACTGGCTTCCTGTTTGAATGCCAACGCCATCCCATATGAAACGATTGATGCCAATCTGGAAGGTCTTTTGTATCTGTTAAAGAGCGCTTCGGGAAACAACACCTTATCCGACAGATGGACAAAGCGCGCGTGCAAAAATCTGGATCGTCATCTTGCTGCAATGAAAAACATCGGCACGTACCAAAATCCGGGTCGCTATGGGCAGGCCGTCAAGGACATCAACCGTCTTTTAAATGTTGCGGCAAAACCGTTTCATGTTGCCTTGTCACTGACCGATTACCGGGACAGAAGATTCTCTCCGGTTAAGAGCGCCGATCTGATAGCGTCCGCTCACAATCCGCAAGCCAACCCCTTTTACCCTTATTTTAAAAATCGTCTGACGAACGCCCTTTGGTCAAATCCTGATTACATAGGCTTGTCTTTAAACTACCTGAGTCAGGCGCTCTGCACCTTTGCCATGATCGGTTTTATAAAGAACATTCATCCGCGACAAAAAATTATTCTGGGCGGATCGCTTGTCACATCGTGGATGAAGCTGGGCGCACATCTCCATACCTTCGGCGGTCTGGTTGACGAAATTGTGGAAGGCGCAGGAGAGCAAAAACTGCTCGAGATACTGGGTACACAAAACAAGCTGATTCACAACGCCCCTGCCTACGATGATTTTCCACTTGATCAATATTTATCGCCCGGCCTGATCATCCCCTACAGCGGCGCGCGCGGCTGTTACTGGCGCCAATGCGCTTTCTGCCCGGAAAAAGCCGAAGGAAATGCTTATCACCCTTTGGAAGCCTCTCAGGCCAACGCAGAACTGCAGGAATTAACCCGCCAAATGAATCCAACGCTGATTCATCTTCTGGATAGTTCTATTTCGCCGTCGCTCTTACAGACTCTGTCACAAAATCCGCCCGGGGCGCCCTGGTACGGCTTTGTCCGGGTCACTGCACATTTAGCTGATGAAGATTTCTGTTTATCTTTAAAAAAAAGCGGCTGTGCCATGCTGAAGCTGGGTATTGAATCCGGCGATCAAAACGTTCTGGATCAACTCCATAAAGGAATTGATTTACTGACAGCCTCTGCCGTTTTAAAAAATTTGAAAAAAGCGGGGATTGCCACGTATTGTTACTTCCTTTTCGGCACGCCGCCGGAAAATGAAAATAGCGCATTCACAACAATGAACTTCATTGCCGATCATCGCGACTGTATCGATTTTCTGAATCTGGCCATTTTCAATTTGCCGGTCCGGAGTGTCGAATCGGACAATCTGGCGACGCATGATTTCTACGCCGGCGACCTGTCTCTTTATCGAAACTTCAAACACCCCCTGGGCTGGCACAGACCCGCCGTTCGTCGTTTTCTTGAAAGCGTTTTAAAGAAACACCCGGCCATCTCTTTGATCCTTAAAAGAAATCCGGTTTTTTTTACGTCCAACCACGCCCCTTTTTTTGCTCTCAACGGATTGTCACATGAGCATTTTTAGCAAAATATCCCCTGCAGAGACTTGTTGACAACGCTTGTCCAATATTATAGGTATGGCGACTAATCCGCTCCGGATTGACATGACATAAACCGATGAACTTAAGCCTCCGAATTCAAATAACACACTGCTGCAAGACCCGAACATGAGATAAATATATCCAATGATTTTTAACGATATAACGGTATCCAGCCTCATTCTGTTTTTTGCTGTCTATGCTTGCATGGGATGGGTCATCGAGGTCATTTACAGATCCGTTTCACAGCGGCAGCTGATCAATGCAGGCTTTCTTTTCGGTCCTTTTATTCCCATTTACGGTTTCGGAGCGGTTTTTATTATCCTTCTGGAATTTCTGATTCATCCGTGGCCGCTGCCGGTCAAAATTGCCTTTTATGGAATTATTTTAACGGGCATAGAGTATTTCACCAGCTATATCATGGAAAAAGCTTTCAAACTGAAGCTCTGGGATTATTCGAACAACAAATTTCATATTCATGGCCGCGTCTGTCTGCTTTTCTCCATATTCTGGACGGCAATGGCTTTGGGATTCATCACCTTTCTTCATCCGGTCGTTTCACGCTTCGTTGCATCGCTGGATGCTGCTTTGATGAACATGCTCGCGGCCGTTTTCCTGGCTTACAGCATCATGGATTTTGTGTTTTCCGTTATATCCCTTACATCGTTCAGAAGAAAAATCGCTTATCTGTACTCCGAATATTTCAATCTGAGCAATTCGGAAATAGAAAAAATATTCGATTCCTTTAAACGTCTGCGGACCGCTTTCCCCAACTTGAGCAGGTATATCGAAAATAACATCAACGCTGAGATAAAAAACAAGATCAGCGCTTTTGTAAAATCCATTCCGGCCAAAATTATACCCGGCGATTACGGAAGGAAACCGGCGGAAAACGAATTCTATACAATTATCAGTGACATTTGCGAACATGAAGAGTTCCTGAAACTCAAAGAACATTACCATCACAACTCTTCCATCTACGAACATGTGATGGACGTCTCCTATTTTTCCTATAAAGCTTGCAAACTTCTGAAGCTGGATCATCACTCCGCCGCCCGCGGCGCACTCCTGCATGACTTTTTTCTCTACGACTGGAGAAATCACGACGTCCCCGATCTCCCGGAAGACAAATTCCACGGTATCGAGCACCCCAAAATCGCGCTTGCCAACGCTCAGAAACATTTCCAACTAAACGATATCGAAACGGACATTATCATCAAGCATATGTGGCCGCTGACGCTGGTTCCGCCAAAATACAAGGAATCTTTTATCGTGTCTTTCGCAGATAAATATCTTGCCTCTAAAGAATTTGTCTCGAAATTCAAGGAAGAGCAGATTAAAAACCGCGTCACAAAGAAGTCCGGTACGCGGCACTCCCACAAACGGCATAAGAAGAGACAGAAACCTCCGCAGAAAAAATAATCTCGCTATCGTTTTAATCAATCACTGAACGGAAGGATTTCCCGCGGAATTTAAACAAATACAGATCATTTGATTTTCCGGAAAAGGACCCGCCTGTGCCCAGCTGGCTCCAGACAGGATTCTTAAGCGTTTCGGAAGAGATGAGGACATTGATCACCGCGTGTTCCGGCAGACGATCGACAGGAATTTCATGCGGGGACAAAACTTTATAGACTCTTTTCCTGGATATCGCCAGATACTGGGGCGGATCCCACGGGATCTTATAATCCGGGGAATATACGACATCATAATAATTTGTGTGGGCTCTGATAAAACGGGCAATGGAATAATCCGCGGCACTCATCCTCGCTCTGTAAAAGTTTTGGTTATAACTTTGCACCCCCGGAATGAAAGCCATGATGGAACAAACGGTCAACGCTAATGATGCTTTTAAGTAGTTCTTTGTTATGTTCAGAACAGCGCTCTGGTAATGAACATACAACCAGCAGAAAAAAACAAAAATGATAAAAACAAAAACCAGGTTGTATTTCAACATCGAAAACGGATGAATGATGGAATGTTCACGAAGTATTACAGTATGCAAAACTGACGATAAAACAATCAGACTCAGGCCGTTGATGAAGATTTGTTTTTGCTCGCTGAATTTTTTCCTGATCAAGGGAAAGACAAGGCAAAAAACGGTGACGAAGATCAATACGGGGATGAAAAGCACCGTAAACCCGTTGCCGAAATGATGCGCGAGCTCTCTGATGCCACCCCATTCCGTGCCGCTGCCGGTTCCGGCGTCGAGTATGCGTTTACACGTCATGTCGCCGGCCAGATCGAGACAGTGTTCGATTCGTTTGCGGTTTAACCAGTGGACGGATTTAATCTTGGATTCATAATACAAACGATGCGGAAGAATATCCGCCATTTCCTCTTTGACGCTTGTTTCATCTGTTTTCATAAGTAATAAGCTGATCCGATGATTCTATATTGTGTGTCGGCTTTTCAAGGCCGGACTATAGGAAGTCCGCTTTTTCATGTCAAGGGAAACCCGGCCGGTCGATGTCGCAATGATTGTACTCTAAGGATTCACGGAACGCATTATAAAATTTCATTGCAATGACATCATCACTGCGGTAATAAAATGCCATGAAAAAAGTCTGTCTCTTATTATTTCTCTTTTTCATCCATATCACGCTCACGGCCTGTGACACAAAGCAGGAATCCGTAAACAGCCGACCGCCGGAAGAAAAACCGCCCGCTTACGGGGATATTCTGGTGCGGGGCGATATCGGAGACGCCAGCAACCTGATTCCCATCCTGGCTTCCGATTCGGCTTCTCACAATATCGCAGGAATGATTTACAACGGTCTGGTCAAATATGACAAAAACATGAACATTGTCGGCGACCTGGCCGAATCGTGGGAGATTTCATCGAATGGTCTGGTCATAACATTCCACCTTCGCAAAGGTGTTCAATGGCATGATGGCAAGCCTTTTACCTCCGCCGATGTTCTTTACACGTATCAGGCTACCATCGATCCGAAAACCCCGACCGCTTACGCCGGTGATTTTTTAAAAGTCAAGAAAGTCGAGGCTCCCGACGATTACACGTTCCGTGCAACGTATGACAAACCGTTTGCGCCGGCTTTGATCAGCTGGAGCAGCGCCATTCTGCCGCGACATTTGCTTGCGGGAAAAGACATTACACAAAGCTCTTTATCACGGCATCCGATCGGCACCGGTCCGTACAAATTCAAGGAATGGGTCGCCGGTCAGAAAATTGTCCTTGTTTCCAATCCTGATTATTTCGAGGGGCAACCCTATATCGACGGACGGATGACGCGCATTATCCCCGACACGGCCACGATGTTTCTGGAGTTGCGCGCACAAAATATCGGCATGATGGGCCTCACGCCTCTGCAATACACGCGGCAAACCGAGAATAATTTATTTAAAAATAATTTTAACAAGTACCGGTATCTCAGCTTTGCCTATACTTTCATGGGCTACAACCTGAAGAATCCGCTTTTTGCCGACAAAAGAGTTCGGCAGGCGATTTCCTACGCGATCAACAAGGATGAAATCATCAGCGGCGTATTGCTGAAGCTGGGGAAACCCGCCAACGGCCCGTATAAACCGGGTGCGTGGGCCTTCAACGACAAGGTGAAGGTGTACAATTACAATCCGCAGAAAGCCCTTGCACTGCTCAACGAAGCGGGATGGAAAAAAACCGGCAGCGATGGACTCCTGAAAAAAGACGGACAACCGTTTGTTTTCGAAATCGTCACCAATCAGGGCAATGAAACACGACAAAAGTGCGCCGAGATCATCCAGCGGCAGTTGAAAGAAATCGGCATCACCGTTAAAATCCGCGTGTTGGAATGGTCCGCATTTGTAACGGATTTTATCAACAAACGGCGCTTCGATGCTGTGATTCTGGGATGGACCATCCCGCTTGATCCGGATGCCTACGACGTCTGGCACTCGAGCAAAACGGCGCCGGAAGAATTAAATTTCATTTCCTATAACAATCCGGAAGTAGACGAAATGCTCGAGAAAGGACGCAGCACCTTCGACCCGAAGGAAAGAAAAAAATACTATGACCGCTTTCAGGAAATTCTGGCCGAAGATCAGCCCTATACATTCCTGTATGTTCCTGAAGCGCTGGTAATTATCAACAAACGTTTCCGTGGAATCGAGCCGGCGCCGATCGGACTGGAACACAATTTCATCAAATGGTACGTTCCGAAAGACGAACAAAAATATACCCTGACCCGATAGCCGCAACAAATCAATACACGGTTACGCCCGCGGCATCATTTCCGAAATGAAAATTTAATAAACAGGAATGTTTTTTTTGAACATGTCGATGATGATATTTTCCATGGAATAAAGACCGATGGGTGCATCGATCAGCCATTTGGAAACAAAAATGGCGCCCTGTCCGAAAGCCCTTTTGCTGATGCTTTCATGGATGAGCCTGATGGTCTGATTGGGCAGGCCAAAAATAATCTCGTGTTTGCCCACGATGCCCCCTACCCGAATGGAGTTGACATGTTTATCTTTTTCCAGTCCCAGGATATTCGCTATTTTGACGGCGGTTCCCGATTGTTCCTTCTTGGACCGGAAATGTTCTTCCACAATTTCAATATCTGCATGGGGAGCAACTTTCTGGAGGATTTGAGATGCCACC
>Ga0208040_1003194_pt1 | contig 13485 bp, 18 predicted proteins | sample AD_UKC083_MetaG_FD_184431 | JGI IMG/M metagenome (GOLD analysis project Ga0208040, IMG submission 184431) | Active sludge microbial communities of municipal wastewater-treating anaerobic digesters from USA - AD_UKC083_MetaG (SPAdes) (version 2) | ecosystem: Engineered > Bioreactor > Anaerobic >...
TTCTGCCGTGAAATTTCATCATGATCTCATCTTGACATTACTGCAAACAAATATACTTTAAATAATTAAATATCGAAGATTCAATGAGGATCTGCTTGATCATAATTCCTCTTAAGAAAATATATATTTCTTTCCTAAAACAAACAAAGCAAAAAGAATATTAAAAAATATAATAGCAATTATAATTGCTTTTAAAGACCATCTATACATGGCACCTCTTAACCCAACACCAACACCGATAATCAAAAATATGAATACGTATAATAATTTGTTTTCCATATAAATACTTCGGAACAGAAAAGGAACTATTCTTCCAGTTTCATATCAAGATATAATTCCTTGGCGCATGCCGGACACAGTCCATGACTAAAAACAGCATCCGAATGATCCTTTATATAATTCTCAATTTGATGCCAATATCCGGCATCATCCCTTATCTTTTTACACGAAGAACATATAGGAATCAAACCGCTTAATATTTTTATATTCCGGGAGGCCTCTTCAAGCCGCTTTATGTTATCTTCTAAATCATTTTTGGCTTTTTCTAATTCTTTATTCTTTTCATTGATAGTGTTTTTGATTTTATTTTCACGTTTAAGGACAAAGAAAGATACGATGAGAGCAAGCATTGTGCTAAAGACAATTGTAATTATGTGAGAATTCCATATGCTGATGTCGGGAATCAGATACTGTTTAAAATATTCATAAAAGGTCATAGCCGCTGAGGTAAGCAGACCGATTATAAACAGAGTTAAGTAGAATGATATTTTTCCTTTCATAAAATACTAAGTCCTTATATACCTTTCTACTTATATTTCATGAAGAGTTTTCATGATGTCAATGATTTTGTTTGTCTTAATAAAGGACGGGACTCCCGCTCATCAGAAATTAACGGCAAGGCGGCATTTGCGCTAACAGTTATTTTCTTATGCGAAATCTGAACTACCACGCCATCTCTTATTTTATCTGTATTTAGAAAATAAGAACTTTTAATTTATCAAGAACTTCTTCAAGTTCTTTGCTTGTTATTCTAGCAATAAATTCGGCATTTCTTGATATCCAATCAAGACTTTTAACCTGATCTGATAGAACAACACCGGAAATTTTTTTAGTGATAATTTTAACCTCAAAAGGATATCCTTTTTCTTTTGAAGTGACTGGGCAAAAAACGGCTAATCCAACTTTTAGATTATACTCTTTCGGCGATAATACAAGAGCCGGACGCTTCCCCATTTGCTCATGTCCTGATTGAGGAGTAAAATTAAGCCAAACAAGATCACCTTTATCAGGAGTATATTTTCTTACCATATTTCTTTTCCTGAGGTTTGACCAAAGTCCGCTTCGTCATGAATATTTTCACTATTAATCCCGGAAATCATATCTTTCAGATTGATGCGTTTAGGAGATATAACGATATTCCCTTCGTTATTTTCAATTTCAACAAAAGATCCGTCTTCAAGATTAAAATCTTTTGCAATAACTTTTGGAATAACAAGTCCGAGACTATTCCCCCATTTTTTAATAACAATTTCCATAAATATTCCTCTTTCACTTTTAGTTATATTAAATATAATTATTGTCAAGAGAAAAGTCAATATATCACAATGCTTTTCCAGCGCTGAATTGCAGTGAAAACATACAAACTAATTTACTGCAACTAGCACCGAATCGAAAGCACGTTGACCCGAATTATCCGATGTGTAATTGCTTTTTATCACAGGATAATCACGAAATGACGCAGAAATATTAAGCTAATGCATAAGCGTCCAGCAAATGAAACGTTTGAAAAAATATTATTTGCCGGATTCCTTAAACGCTTAAATCCGTTTTACTATCATAATATTTTCACAGAAAGCTGACGGCCTAATGAATTAGCTACTTTTATAAGTGTTGATAATTTAATATCTTCAGAATGATTTTCAATTCTTGATATTGCACTTTTCGTAGTTTTAATTTTTCTGGCTAATTCTTCTTGAGTAAGTCCGCTTTTCTCACGCGCTTCTTTTAGCATGAAACCTATTTTAAATTCTTCAAATCCATGATCATACCCTTCAGCAAATGCTTTATCCTTTTTTTTACGGTTTTCAACATATTTTTTAAGATCGCTCATGATTTACTCCTTTTTATGTAATCTTTCATGTATTGTTCAGCTTTTTCAATTTCACTCTTGGGAGTTTTTTGTGTTTTTTTTATGAATCCATTAGTAAGAATTATTATGGAATTACCTTCAAAAAAACACAATAATCGATATATGTTAGAACTAAATTGAATTCGGCATTCCCATAATTCAGTATTAACAATTTTCTTAAAATAAGTTGATGGAATCTTGTCATAAGATTCAATAATTGTCAAAACCCAAGTTACTTTTTGAGCAACATTGGCGGGCAAGGAATCAAGAAATTCACATCCGGACACTTTCCATCAGATTTCGTATAAAATTTTATTATCTTGCTCACTTTTGTAAGTTAGCTCACATGTGAACACTCGTCAATCATATTTTTTTCTAACAAATCTTAGATATATTTTTCAAATATTCATTTTATTTTTTTAGAAAGTTTTTGATCCTTATGGTTCACAACGCTTCCCTTAACTTCCAATGTCTCGATATTTAAATCCGCAGATATTCCTGAAGTTTTTCACCTAATGTTGTTTTTCCGATTCTGTGTGCTCCGGTTAATGCTATTATCATTTATATTATCCTGTTTAAAATACCGCAACATATTCCACAAATAATGAACTTTCTAGAGCACCGCACGAAATGAAGCGAGCATGGAGCCGTTGCCCGAAGGGAAATGCACATGATTTTTTCTGCAAAGGACATTTAATAACTAAAAGAAGTATTTACGATGATTTTATTTTCTTTAAATGATCCTTTATCAAAAAATAAAAAGTAATCATATGCCTCACCTGAATTATCGGATGTATAATTACTTTTAATCATAGGGTAATCATGAAATGATACGTAGAAAAGACCGCCGAAGAATCCGGATAGCTCACTTCCATTTGTTATTTTCAAAATATATTTTTTGATATATTTCGTATCATTATAATATGATTTATAAATGATTAGATAATCATCATTACCGTCACCATTGAAATCGATTTTATATTGCTTCTCCGCATTTGTTATTTCATGCGAGTAGTTAATCTTCTCTTTCCATATCTTGTCATTAAATGATATATCTTTCTTTTTGTGGAGTCTTTTAAAGGCTTCATAACCTGATTTAGTCATTAGATAACTTTCATAGGGATTTTCAATCTTGGGGTGATAAAATCCAACACATTGAACATCATACATGCCATTATTGAATAAGTAGTATTCGAAATTATCAAGTTGTTCAATTTTATCATCATAATATAGATAGTATTCACCTGACTGATTGATACTTGATTTTTGATTATTATTTAAATTTAATTTAATAATTGATTCGTTTCCTCCATGACTAAACTGCCGGACGATTTCATCAGGCAATAAATTTGGTAATGTATAATAGTAACTGTCATTATTGCTCGTAATAAAACTGCAGATTTCATCTTTATCACGGGAGCATGCATTAATGCCGAATAATATTGCCAATAAAAATAAACCACATTTCAGTTTCATCATACTTTTCTCACGAATATAATTTTGGACAAGGTTCAACGGGTAGCTACAACTTACCGCAGGCGAATTCGGCAAAGTCCGATTGCCGCGCGAAATGAATACGGAACATTTGACTTTTGCGGTAGAAAACTGCCTAATCAAACTCATTTCGATTCAAACCGCTTTTTTGAATTATTATATTTTAACACAAACCTATTCTTCTTTGATTCAAAATCTTGAAAATAATATTCTGTTTCAATAGAATTATAACGATATAACAACACAGTAGTTTCATTATGATTTATATCATAGCTGTTTTTATTCCAAGTATTTTTTGAAAATCTGTTATTTTCAAACACGATAGCTCTATAATAATCATACGGCAGACCTTCAGCTTCACTGACAGCAGTATACATAATAAAAAAACCGCAACAATCCTTGCTCCATCGAGTTAGTTTTACCGTAAAAATTGCCAAGCCGGATGAAATCTCACCTTCAGGAGATAATTGAACAGAGAATGCCAATAATTTTTCCTGATCATCGTAATAAACAACATTATCTTTTATTTTTTTATCTATGATTTTATAAGAATCCAAAACCTTATTTCCGGCTGAAATGGTTAAGACGGGACATTGATCTTTAAAACTTACGGTATATGATATATCCGATTTTTTTAAGAATTCGATATTTGTATTTTCATCAACCCGAATGGATCGGGATTCATCATACATAAGGTGTTTTGAATTTTTTAATCCATTTAATTTTTTAAACTTAAGATTTTCAGCTTGGTCAAGTGGAAGTAGATATCCTCCAAAAATCCAACCTTCATAATTTCGCCATTTAACTTTATACCAAACATCTTCCATCGAATCAACTGCTGCCTTATTATCAGAAACTTTTATTATGTTAACTTTTTCCGAATAAGGAATTGTTGTGATTGCTTTTGCCGATAATCCCGGCGATTCTCTCAATGTTAATCCGGAAAATGCACCGACAATTTTATAATCACTCGCCGGAAGATTAAATGATGCAATTAGGATTGCTGAAAATATAAAAATGATTCTTCGTTTTGACATTATATCCCTCAATGGATTTCTTAAATTGCAAACAACCAAAGCGCATAAAAAATGGCGAAATTGATTTACTAAAGTATGATATGCTTATTTATTTTTATTAAACAATTTAACAATTTTACTATTTTTCTTAATAATTGCAATATCTATTGGCTTTTGACCCTTCTGATTTATGATATTAATATCAGCGCCTCGAGCAATTAATAATTTTGCCAAATCATAATTATTTTGATCAACAGCTATATGTAAAGGCGTATCCTCGAAAACATTTTTAATATTAATATCAGCACCGTTATCTAATAATATTTTTGCAATATCAATATCTTTTGTTTTATGTAATGGTGTTTGATTGAATGAATCAAAAGAGTTGACATTTGCACCATTTTTAATCAATGAAATCGCAACTGCAGCATTTTTCGCCTTATGAAGAGCTGTTTGATCTAAATGCCCTTTATAATTAACATTTGCACCATATCTAATTAGTACATTTAGAGATTTGATGTCACCAATTTCTGATGCAATTTCAATAATTGATGTATCCGGCCAATAAATAGCATTTGAGTTTGCACCATTTTCCAATAGAAACTCAACTTTATCTGAATCATGTTTCAATAATGCATTATACAAATCAGTATCTATTTGATTATTACGATTACAACTTAAGGTTGCAGATATAAATAATAATGCAATCAAACCCTTCATTTCTTTTTCCCAAGTATTTATTCAAATATCGAATTTCAACTAACGTTCTCACGGTAAATGACGTTGGTAAAGATAACTTTGTGCCGATTTGCCGAATCGAAGCAGAAACCTGATTATTTTACATCTAACATATAGAAATCATTTATGCCTTCACATTCATAACTGTTAATCAACAAAAAAGAACTCCAATTCTTATGCTTATAAATCACAACATTTCCTAAACCATCAATCGAATATTTTTTATTATTTTTCATAATAATCAATTTTGATTTATACGTATCCGAACATCCGTTTTTTATAATAATTTGTAATGCCGTTTTATTAAATTTATATATTTTATCATTTAATTCGTGAAATTCGTACACTAAAACCGGTTTCATATTATTTTCAATTTTTAAATCAGATTCTTTAAATTCATTTTCATCAATTTGATATAAAATCCTTCCGCCTACACCTATTAATTCTAAATATACATTTTGATTAATTTCATATATTTTTTTGGTAGAAAAGATCGGAGAATTTGATGAAAAAACTTTTTTTAAATTAACATTATGTTCATCTAATATAATTAAAGGACTAATTCTCGAGCTACATATGAGGGTTTGTATTGTCATTATTGCTGCTAGTATAATAGTTTTCATAATACCTATTGAATTTTATTATTTACTTAAAACTTACGTGGCATTTACGCGCGGTCAAGCACCATTATATCATTTCTTGTTTACTTTTACAAATGGAATTCTCTCTCGCAGTTGATTTATGCTTTTCTTTTCAATTTCGTACCACGAGTACCATATTTCTTCGTTTGTGCTTTTTTTAACTTCTACCTGTTTTTTATAAAATGAACGTTTGTTTTTATCAGATGAATTTTCCAATACGTAATATGATCCATCTTCATCCGATTCTTTCTTAAATCGTTGTTCAAACTCTTTATAAACAAGCTCTTGATTATCGCATTTAACCAGTTTTAGATCATTAATCCATTTGCCATTATTATCATACGCACCTGCAATAACACCGTTTGAAAATATTATTTGATCTCCGGTTATTCGGCATTTTCCAATAACGGTGGCGACAGTTGGAGCATACTCATTTTCAGGATAGTCCGATAAATACATCCATGATACATAAATATCATTTAGAACAATAGCATTGAAAGTATAAAAATAAGACCAGCCGCCGCCGACCGTGTTTAACTTGTATGATTTTTCATCGAAAGAATACATTAGATTTTGATTGAATTGAGTTTTAACTAAAAAACCTCCAAAAAACCAAACACCAGTTTCTTTCTCTCTGTACCAATAATCTTCTTTTCCGTCAATATTTTCCTTTAAACTTGTTCGTTCAACAAAAACTAAAGGAGTTCCGAATTGGAAAGTTACTTTTGCTTGAGAGTTTAACTTAGGCTCTGATCTGCCGTTTAGAGCTGATGCAATAACAACACCAAAACACGGAACTTCAGAATAGTTCATAAATTTCTGAAAATCTTCATAACCCGCATTTTTATTATCCGAAATTTTCTTACAACTTGATAATAAGGGAATAAGTAAAAGAATTATTATTAATTTTAATTTCATTATAACCTCTTATATAGGATATAATTGCACCAGACGTTTTCGGGGCATAAGAAGTTTTCATTTTGCGCCGATCAAAGCGAAACCGGCGCGAAAACAAATGTTCCGCAGGACGAGCACAACACAAGCCGCGCGAAGCGCTTAAGCACTGTTATTTGCCTTTTAAATTTTTTCTAATACAAGTTCTAAGTTTAAAATGTTTTTGGACTTGAGCTTGATAGGCTTATGAGTGCGTAATGAATTTTTAATTTCTTCATCATTTACAATAAATCGGTCAACAAGATCATCATCAAGAATGTCAGTATCCCAAAGTGATATCGTTATACTATCTTTGTCTTCAAGAATCACTTTTGCCTGCATAGCATCATTTTTTATCACATTGGTATCGTAGAAAATATTTGAGAAAATTGTATTCGTGCTATTTGTTTTAAGACTAATCTTCACATCACACATTGAGCCATCGGCGGTATCCCAAACTGCATTTCCATTTTTTGTAGACTTTACTTCAACATTACGTATAGATAAGCGATAAGCGCCAGCAATAGTTTTTATAGCGCCAGGCATTAAAGTGTTATAATCATCAATCAATTCATCATTAGCCAGACAATTTGATGAATCAATAGCCAAAATCTCACCGGTGCCCAAATCTACAATTCTAGCTGTAATTACAAAATATGGTATTGATTTTTCAGATACTTTTTGAGATATAGTTCCAACTACAACAATATCCGCACCGATTAAATTACCTATTTTCTTTGTGTCAACAGATGAGATCAATCCGCTTGTATTAAATTCATATTCACTCAACAATGAATCAACTCTTTCCCTCTCCAGTAGAGAAAATATTTTGGGATCAAAAATATTAGTTTGTAGAGTATTTGAAATGAAAAGACCTAAATTCGAGACATCTCCATTCTCATTTACAAAAGTTAATACTGCAACTTTTCGTTTAGCCGGTGCAATATCACCGACATAAATCTTTTTGATCTTTTTTGAAAGATTCTGAACTGATGTCTGAATGTTTTTATCAATTTGAAAAGCATCAACAGGCTTTTTCGACTTCCCACTTGCACATGATAATGTAAAAGAAACCATAATCACCAATAATGCAAAATGCTGTAGTTTATTCATTTCACGTACCTCAGAATCTCATCTAAATCAGAACTTAGAATATTTCAACTATATTTTTTAAAATGCCGTATAACTTAAGCGGCTACACGGCGTTTTGCCGAAGGGGAAAGCGGCGAAGATCGAGCACGGAGCGGATGAAGTGAGAGCAGAACATAGCGATTTACAGCCAGTTATGCGCTGTGCATGCCGTCCCATGGATTTACTATTTTAAAGATGTCAGCCATTTTTTTACAAGAATATTTGCTTCCAAAATTTCATTTTTAAAACATTCATCAGATGGTTCAAATTCAGTTTTGTCATTGATTTCAAGAGTAATATCTAAACCACTCTTAATTACACCTACCATATGTTGATACCACTTTTTATAATTCCACTTATCAGGTTCTGTTGATTTAAAACAGAATAATTTGTTATCCCAATATACGCCTGATGCTTCTCTATATATGAATTCATAGAATGGGTCTGATTTAGGTAAAAATAAACCAAGTTTTCCATTTTCAATAATCGCAACTTTTGTTATTATAATTTTTTTCATATCTTTTCAATTTGTAAATTTTTTGCAAATTTAGTATCAAAATAATACGACGAAATCACTTCGGCATGCATTGCGTACAACGAATCGCGGCTAAACAAAGTCGGCAGAGCGTGAGCGAAGCCGATTTGCCGAAGCGGCGCGAGAAGGATAATTCCTTTGAACGCGCCGCAAGTGCCGAGCACCGCACGCAACGAAGTGAGTACGGAGCGCAGCGTTTTAGCCGCTGTTAGACGACGTTTAATTTATTTTTATACCAAATTTTATAAGTTTTTTTGGTAAAATATCGTCCAGATTATTAATTTCTTTATCATGTATTTCTATAAGATTTAATTCTTCTGATTCGTACTTTTTCAATTTAATATTTTTCCTCTCAACATATTCCGGATTATCTTCCAATCCCCAATATTCAATATAGATTTTTTTTGTTGGAATGTAGAAGTCGCAATACATTTCTCCATCATCTAAGGCAATTTGCTTTTCATAGGCGTGAATAATGCCATATTGATATAAATAATTATCGATTAGTAGTTCAGCTCTAGATCGCACCATGTGACCATCTTGAGCTCTAAATGTAGCTTCATATTTTGTTCTAAATGATTCAGCTGAAATCTTTTCAATTTCTTGTTTAATAAGATTATTCTGAACGAGTGACTCGGTAAACATTTTATTAGTTAAAATGGTTTCTGGCCAAGTTACATATATTGTACCTTTTTCGGCATATTCTTTTTCAACGCCACCAATTACTTTCCCAAGTTTTGTGATTTTCCAGCCTGCAATATCTTGTTCAATCCAGCCAATTTCAGATAAGATCAAATTTATTTTTTGAGCCGAAGTTTTATATTTATCAGCAATTACAGATGCAGTTAAAAGAGTATTGTGATATACTTTGAGTAATTTTGTTATTTCATCTTTTAAGCTACTTGGCCATCCAATATATTCGCCAAATTTCTCGCTTTTAATGATTTTACCACCTTTATCTTCGCCAATTTTAGTTAATAACCATTTGTCACTTTTACGTTCAATCCATCTATTTGAACTTAAAATAGAGAATAATTCAGACGCTTCAATTCCGATTTCTTTAGATAAGTTCGTCGTTGAAAGAAGATTGGAATCCATGTGATACCTCCCGGTAAATTAAATGTCGTCTATCTACATATATACGCATTGCGTATATCATTCCATATTCAATTAATACACGCAATCCAAATATAATCAAAAGAGCTGATTCTTTATTTCAAATCCTTTTCTTCCGCTCTCTCACATGCCTCACTGATTTTCACCGACAAACCGTAAAAAATCACAGCTCCATGACCATTAAAATCTTTATGAGTAATGTTTCCGAAAAAGTCAAATCCAAAATAAACAACACCTCCATAGGAAAAGATGAATGAAAGATGCGTTAAACATTTTTCGAAGGCGGATACACCATTAGACTGCTCACCGCGCGCAGCGAAGCGAACACGGAACAGTTGCCCAAAGAGGCGTGCGAAAAACCACCGTTATGCTAAATTACAATTAAAATCAAGGGTAATACTCATATTTATCATTATTAAAATTAGTTGCTTTAAACTTCTCAACTCTTGAATTCCATTCCAAAACATAATGCTTATACTTTATGTTGTAAAAAAATTCATCCATTTCCTTAGCATATAATTGCCTCAAATTATCAAATTCCGAAATGAATTCAAAATTTATACTAACATAAATTAAAGCTCCATTCTGAGAAGTATCATAAACAGAATATTTTTCAATTAATCGCTCTAGTGAAAGATCATTTGACTTAAGAATTGTTAAAAATTTCTTTATATCATAATTTTCATTAAATAATACTTTGTAATCAATTTCAGGGATTGCACTTGATGTAACATCCAAATATTCATCATCATCAATTTTATATAAAATAAACGAATTATTTCCATCACTATAATGAAAATAGGCTAAAAATGGTTCATTTTTCTCACCAAAAAATAATCTGACTTGAACATGTTTACTAGCACTAAACCCAGGATAACCGTAAATATGGATATATCCTTTTCCCAAATCAACAGTTACCTTATTTATAATATTACTTTTTTCTGATTCATGAAACCATTCTCCGTTTTTTTCATAAACTGTTTGCTTACCATATGAATTAGGCATTGAATTAAAATAATCAGTTACATCTCTTACTTTTTGTGGTTTATTTGGTTGTTTACAAACAGTGATAAATAATATAAGAATTGAAAGTAATCCAAAAATTTTCTTCATTTTGACAACCTAAGTTAATTAAAATTGAGCTTAACGAAATACATCCGAAATGCGCAAAACATAGCGATTTAATCCATTCCATGAAACCGATTCTTTTCCCGAACTACATTCCGATATTTTCTCTCATGCCTCAGCAATTTTCACCAACGAACCGAAAAAATCCCAGCTCCATGACCATTAAAATCTTTATGAGTAATGTTTCCGCAAAAGTCAAATCCAAAATAAAAAAACGCACCGAAGAAAAAACTTCGTGCGCCCTCTCCCAAAATGAGACGAAAGTTGGCGAAGCCAAAAAAGAAAAACCTTTCCCGGGAGAGGGCTTTCTATCATTATTTTAATGCTTCATCGTGTATTAAATGATACCAACAACACCAAAATCGTCGCGCACAGCGCGACACAACTCGGGCGACCGCAGCATCCGGCGAAAAGCCGGTGCGAGGAATTCGCCCGACAAAAGCCAGGAGTGGGATCTCAAAGGGATGAGGAGCGGCGACTGAGCTCCTCGTCCCTTTGAATATTTTCGCATGATCCATGCGAGGAAAAGGATACATAAGGCGAAGCCTTGTGAGGGTAGAAAGTTCTTGACAACTACATACTCCCAAATAGCTTGTCACTATTGACCCCAATCAATATTGAAATTTTCCTTTATTGCAGATATCAGGAGTTATTATGCAGAAAAGTTATTCTATGAAGGCGTCTGAAATATCAAAAAAATGGTATGTTGTAGACGCTGAAGGTAAAGTTCTGGGCAGACTTGCAACCCAGATCGCGACTATCCTCAAAGGCAAAAACAAGCCTGAATTCACACCAAGTATGGACATGGGTGATTTCGTTGTTGTTATTAATGCCGAAAAAGTGGCTCTAACAGGTAAAAAAGAAGAACAGAAAGAATATTTCTCTCATTCAGGTTATCCCGGCGGAGACAGATTCAGAAGCGTTAAGAAGTACAGAGCTGAAAAGCCTGAATTTATCATCGAGCACGCTGTTAAGGGAATGCTTCCTAAAGGTCCTCTCGGCAAACAGATTGCAAACAATCTTAAGGTTTATGCCGGAAAAGATCATCCTCACGCGGCTCAGAAGCCCGAAAAACTTGATATTTAAGTAATGGAGTAATATAAATGGCGGCAGCTAAATTATACGCAACAGGAAGAAGAAAATCTTCAATCGCGAAAGTTTACTTGAAACCCGGCTCGGGCAACATCATGGTAAACAAAAAACCTCTTAATGAGTATTTCAGAAGACAGACTCTCGAACTCGTTATCAAACAGCCTCTTGGAGCTGTTGATAAACTTGCGGGCTTTGACATCGACGCTTATGTAACAGGCGGCGGATGGAGCGGTCAGGCCGGTGCGATGAGACTCGGCATTTCAAGATGCCTCGTTCTTTTTGACGAAAGAATGAAAAAGACTCTCAGAGAAAGCGGTTTCCTTACACGTGACGCAAGAAAAGTTGAGAGAAAAAAATACGGGCACAAAAAAGCGAGAAAGAGCTTTCAGTTCTCAAAAAGATGATTATTGCTTTGCAATTCAAAAGCCGGTTTCGACCGGCTTTTTTTATGCCTATTTATTCTTGACCCTGAAACAATCCTTCAGCCTTATAAAAAGATGAAAATAATCTCCGTAAAATTTTCAGAAGAGTCCATCAGACTTACAATAGATAACGAAAAGCTCGTTCTTCCGGTTGAAAGCCGTTTCATGAAGCTGAAAGCCGAGGGCGAGATCGATGAAGATTATTATTCTGAACTGAAAACGGAATCGGATAACTATTCGGCGTATCTTGCGGCATTGAGGTATCTCAGAAACATTCATTCAGCGGAAGAAGTGAGACGCAGTCTTGTAAAAAAGGGTTTTTCAAAAAAAACAGCCCAATTAGTCATGAAAAAGCTTGATGAACGCAAATACATTAATGACTATGATTTTGCGTTCAGACTTGCGGAAAATTTAAAAAAGCGGTCCTATGGATCAGTTTTTGCGGAAAGCAGACTGCGCCAAAGAGGCGTCGATTCTGCGACAGCGAAAAGTGCCGTGAGAGAAATATTCGGTGCGGATTCTTGCGAAGAGGCTATGCTAAATCTTCTCAAGAAAAAATACAAATCATTTGACCGCGCGAAGTGCGGAAGATTTCTTTTTTCAAGAGGTTTTCAGCCCGATACGGTTTACAGAACGCTAAAGCAGTTTGAGAATTATTTGAAAGAGGAATATAATGAAAGTCAGAGATCTTAGAAAATCATTCATCGATTACTTCGTGTCAAAACAGCACAAACACGTTCACTCCAGTTCGCTCTTGCCGAAAGACGACCCTACCCTGCTATTTACGACTGCCGGAATGGTGCAGTTCAAAGCGATGTTTGCCGGAACTGTCAAACTCGATTATACACGCGCTACCACGGTACAGAAATGCCTCCGCACAAGCGATCTCGAGAATGTCGGCCGTACAAAACGCCACTGCACATTTTTCGAAATGCTCGGCAACTTTTCTTTCGGCGACTATTTCAAGGAAGAAGCTATTTCCTTCGCTTGGGAATATTCCACCCAGGTACTCAAACTTGACGCGAATAAAATCTGGGCGTCGATTTATCAGGATGATGACGAAGCCTTTGAAATCTGGAATAAAAAAGTCGGCATTCCGGCTGAGCGTATT
>Ga0208040_1003204_pt1 | contig 13467 bp, 8 predicted proteins | sample AD_UKC083_MetaG_FD_184431 | JGI IMG/M metagenome (GOLD analysis project Ga0208040, IMG submission 184431) | Active sludge microbial communities of municipal wastewater-treating anaerobic digesters from USA - AD_UKC083_MetaG (SPAdes) (version 2) | ecosystem: Engineered > Bioreactor > Anaerobic >...
TCGGCGCGGCCGGGGTCGTGGCGCGGCCGGATCCTTCCAGCGGCCTGCGCGTGGAGGGCCTGTTCCGCATCGGCGTGGTGCTTCCGGCCAGTCTCGAGAACAGAGACATTGCCGTGCGGTGGTCGCTCCAGCGTGAAGGCGGGGTTTTGGTCGAAGGGACTCTACCTCTGGTACTGCCTCCTTCTCTTCCCTTTGACTATTACCGCACGTCGGGCGAGATCCAGGCGCTGCAGTATCCGGAACAGGTAACGCCCATTCCGGGCGAATTCCTCGACTTTATGGAGCTTGGCCGGAATGAGGTGTCGTATGTGTTGAATGCCCAGGCCTTCTGGGATGAAAACGGCGACGGCGTGTGGGATCCCGTCGAACGGATTGACACCACGCCGGCGAGCGTATATTTCAAGGTTGTGCGTGATGCGAACGTGGGCGATTACATCGGGCGGGAACGCCAGCGAGGCAAACAGCAGATCATCCTTCGCGAAGAATAGCGCGCGTCCGAAGGACGCATACGCGCAGGGTTGTGCGACAGTACAGAGGACCGGGCTTCCCGTCGAGGAGGGGAGTCCGGTCCTTCTTTTTCCGGCCCTGTGGGGTCGATGGCCCGGGCACGCGCTACCCGGTTTCCGGCAGAGACTTGCGGAATACGCGCGGATACGCTTTAATGGAGTAGAGAAGCGAGGATGTCGCCATGGGGAGGGAAGCCCCCGTGTCTCGACGCCGCTTCTGGAGGGCTTGCCCGGGCGGTTCTTCTGGGGGTGTCTGATGCGTGGGCCGTGGAGCGCAATCGTGAGCTTAGGGGCACGCGGATGAAGAGGTATCTGCAGAGCTTGCCGGCAACGCAGGCGCCAGCGGGACTGGTTGCGCTCGTGCTTGTGGCGACGGCTCTGTGCGGATGCGGCGGGGGGCAGTACGGCGGCACGTTGATCATTGAATCCGCCCCGGAAGCCGGCGCGATTGTCGTCATCAACGGCGAGCCGCGCGGTCAGACCCCGCTCACCATTGAAGGCCTGCCGCAGGGCCGCATTCTTATCCAGGTTACGAAGGAAGGCTACCGGGATGCCATGACCAACGCCGTGGTGCCCGAGCGTGGCCGGGAACAGCGGGTGGTCATCGACATGCATCCGCGCACCGGCTGGCTCACCATCGATTCGCAGCCCGAGCGGGCCCGGGTGGTGCTCGGCGACGGCACGGAACTGGGCATGACCCCGATCCTCCGGCGCAGCGTGCCCTCGGGGGAGATCAGCTATACGGTCGAACTTGAGAACTATGAACCGTTTTCAGGCACGATTACGATTCATGAGGACCTTCTGGCCTCGGTCAGCCACAAACTGGAACCGAAGCCGGCCCGTCTGGAGGTCACGTCTATTCCCGAACGTGCGCAAATCATTGTAAACAAAAAACTTCAGGATGCTGTAACCCCCTCAACGTTATCGCTGCGCCCGGGCACCTATGTGGTCGGGCTGAAGGTAAAAGGCTTTGTGGAGGCCGAGAAATCCATCGAGCTGGGGCCTAACGAACAGCAAACCATGCATTTTGAGCTGAATGTCGGCGAGGCGCCTACGGGCATGGTCCTGGTGGCGGGCGGGGAGTTCATCTGCGGGGTAAACAACGCCGCCCCGGACGAGCGTCCCCAGCGAAAGGTCCATCTGGACGCCTTCTTTATCGATAAATACGAGGTCACCAACGAGCAGTATCAGGCGGTCGTGCCTGCCCATACCTTTCCGGAAGGCCAGGAAAACTACCCCGTCACGGGCATGACCTTCCAACTGGCCACGGCGTACGCCTCGGCCATCGGCAAGCGGCTGCCCACCGAACTGGAGTGGGAAAAGGCCGCCCGGGGTACGGATGGCCGCGCCTACCCGTGGGGCAACGAATTTGACCGGAAAAACTGCAATTCCCAGTCCGCGGCCGCCCTTGAATTGCGCGAAGTGGGCCAGTATCCTGGCGGGAATTCGCCCTACGGCTGCGCGGATATGGCCGGAAACGCCATGGAATGGACCTCGAGCTGGTACGAGGCCTATCCCGGCAATCCGGACGTGACCAAGGATTACGGGCAGATTTATAAGGTCCTCCGGGGTGGTTCCTATACCAGCGAGCCCTTCGACGTGCGGTGCGCGCGCCGCCATTTTGAGCGGATGGATGTGGCGCGCAAGGACTACGGATTCCGGTGTGTCATGGACATGGAGGCCTGGGATGCACAGAACCGGCGCTAGGCGGAACGGGTCTCGGGTATCTGTTGTCAGGTGCGATTTAACTCTTGACACATATGGCTTTCTTTATTACAATCATTTGTAAGGGTTTATGACGTTGGGCCGATCATGAGGGGGTGCAAATTTCGCGCCGCCTCGCGCGGCAAAACGAGGTGGGCTTTGTGCTGGAATCAGGATTGCGGCTGGTTACCCGGCACTGCTGCCACAAGTACGGCGGAAAGTAACGAATGGCGTCTTTAAAAGGTCCACGGCTCCAACGGCGGCTGGTACTGGACATTGGCTCCAGTGCGGTGCGGGTGTGTGAGCTCACTAAGACAAAGACGGGCTTTCAACTGACCAAGTACCTGCAGCGGGAACTTGATCTGCCGCCTTCCACACCCGAGCCCGATCGGGCAGCCCGGGTCTCGGAGGTGCTGAACGACTTGCTCAAGGAGGCGAAGATCCGGGCGCGGAAAACCGTGTTCGGTGTGCCGGGGCAGTCGGTGTTCACGCGCACGCGCGCGTTGCCTCCCGTTCCGGAACACAAGGTTCCTCAGATCGTCCGCTACGAGATTCAACAGCAGATTCCCTTCTCGCTCGATCAGATCGCGCTGGGCTACCAGGTGCTTGCCCGCACGGAAGCGGGCGGCTATGACGTGTTGATGGCGGCGATCAAGGTGGATGTCGTAGACAAACGCCTTGACATCATCAAGACGGCCAAACGCTCCGTCGGCATCGTGGATGTATGCCCCATTGCGGCATACAACTGGCTGAAGACGACCGGCGAATTCGGCGCGCACGGCGAGTGTGTGGCGCTGATCGATCTCGGCGCGAGCACGACGGACATCGTCATCGAGCGCGAGGGGCAGTTCCGGTTTACGCGCAGTCTGAACCTCGGCGGCAACGACATCACGAACGCGATCGGCAACACGTTCAGCATGAGTTTTGAAGAAGCCGAACGCCTGAAACGGCAGCGGGGCTTCGCGCCGACGGGCGATACGCAACGTGACGGCAAGGGCGGCGAGGTTATCGGGCAACTGTTGAACCGGCTGGTCACGGAGATCAACCGGTCGTTCGCGTATTTCCGATCGCAACCGGGCGGGGGACCGGTGTCGCGGGTGGTCATCACGGGCGGCGGCGCCTGCCTGCGCAACATCGTTCCGTATCTCCAGCGTCAATTGAACATGGAGGTCCGGATCGCGCAACCGCTGGCCGGCCTGGCCATCGCTCCGGCGGCGCAGGCGGTGAACGAGCACCCCGAACAGGCGGCCGTAGCGCTGGGGCTGGCCCTGCGCAATTGCGGCGACGTGCCGATCAGCATCAATCTGATCCCGCCGCGGATTATTGAAGGGGCGCGCCGCAAACAGCAGTATTTCTACTGGGCCGCGTCGCTGCTCACGGTGCTGGCCATTTTCGCCACGATCATCCCCGACATGCAGAACAAGATCGTGGAGGTCGAACGGCATACGAACATGGCGCGCGATGTCATCGGGAAATACGACCCCAGGCTCGTCGACAATCCGGCCTCGGCGTGTCAGTATGACGATGACCTGAATATCGCCAAGAACTACATCAAAGGCATCCAGGACAATATCGCCAGCATCGACACGTTCTACAACCGGCGGCGGCCCTGGCTGCAGTACCTGAATGCGCTGAATGACGCGCGCCAGCGCGACCCGGTGTGGTTCACGCGGGTGTTCAGCACGACGCTCTCCGTTGACGATCCCACCATGGCGGGGAGAGCGTCAGGCGCGTTCGACGACGATGACGAGGATAGGGCGCGGCGGCCAGGACTGGCCAGCGCAATTCAGCGCCGTCCGATGGCGGGTCTTGCCGCCACGGGCGAGGAGACGGACGTGGCCCGGATTCTCGACAGTTCGGGATTCCCGGGCATCACCGCGGACCAGGCACGCGGCGGGTTCCGGGGCGGCGGCCGCCTCGGCAGCGGGCGGTACAGCCGCGACGACGACGAAGAGGAAGACAGCGGGGTCAGCGCAAGCGTCTTTGTCCCCCAGAGTGCGGGCACAACGGGCACGGCGGGCGCCTTCGGCCAGATGGGCCGGCCGGGCGCGATAGGCCCGGCGGGAACCGTGGCTCCGGAGGATCTCGATCCGATGCCGTTGCCCAATGGGCTGGAGATACACGGTTACGCGGCCGATGAGGGCGTGGTGCTGAATTATGTGGAGCGATTGAAGGCCCGGGACGAGTTCATTGAAGTGTATCTCGACGGCCGCAGCGTCAATCCCGTGCCGAACACGGACCTGGGCCAGTCATTCACGGTGGGGTTGCCGGCCGCGGTTGCGGGCAGCCCGACGGTGGTCACATTTGTGATTCTGGTTCAAGTCGACGGCGAGCCTCTGAAGGCTACGGAGGTGGGCAGCACCGGATTCATGAGCGGCGCCGGGTCCGCGGGCGACTTTGGCGGGCGGCGCACCGGTCTGCGGGGCGGCACTTCGGATGGCGGCCGGGCTCGCCGCACGACGCCGGCTCCCAGGTCGACCGGCGGCCAGGGGGCCAGGAGAGGGGACCGCTGATGAAGAAGGAATACGTCATATTCATCGGTGCCGGCATCTTGTTGCTGCTCGTGATCGGCAGCGGCTATCAGTTCTATCTGAAGCCGACGGCCGAAAAGCTGGATCAGAAGAAGACGGAATACCGCAGCTACGATACGAAACTCATGGATCTGGAAGAACGGTACGGGGGCTATGTGCCGGAAGACGTGGTGTCTGCGTGGATGCTCCAACTGACCCCCTGGTACAACACCATTGACTCCCGGGGAGAACTCTTCGGTCTCGGGCGGGTCGAGTTTGAAGAGGTGCCCACCAACACGCTGCCGAAATTCCATTATGCCGCGCAGTATGAGGCCATGATGGAAGAGTTGCGCGTGGAAGCGCTCGAAAAAGGGCTGTATCTGCCCTATCTGGATCTGGATGTTCCCACGACGCAGATAGAGAACATGACGATGACGAAGGAGGAGGTGGAAGAGTATCTCCGCCAGATCGCCATCGGGTGCAACATGGTGCGGCTGCTGCTCGAACATGAGCCGCTTGAAATTCAGACCGTATACCTGTGGCCGGAACGCGTGCCGGCGCAGCGGATGAAGGCGGTCAGCGTAGGGTATGCGTTTACGGCCCGTATGAGCTCGGTGGCCGAGCTGATGGATGAGATCTGCACCCAGCAGCGCTATGCCAGCATTGATTGCTTTCAGATTGTCAATGAAAACCTCCTCGTGGGCGCGGATCCGCCGTTGATGGTGGAAATGGTGCTCACGCAGGCCACCTATACCCCCATGGAGCAGCAGAGTCCGGAAGCCATTCTGGCGCAGGCCAACGATCCCACGAGTGAACAAAGCAATATTCTTCAGATGCTGCGAGGCCAGTCGAGCGACGATGAAGATGATGAGGCGGACTACCTGCGGCGGAAGCCTCCGACGAAGTGGCAACGGTTTCGAAAGATGTACCTGCCCTTCTAGACGCGGTGGGCGTCGAGGGGGTGCGTACCGGGATGATGGATAGGGTGAAGCGTGGACATATTTCGAAAACTCGGTGACTGGGCGTGGATGAACAAGGAACGGCTGGTGCTGGCGATCCTTGTGATATTCCTCATCTACCGAATCTACGTTGTCATGAACCCGACTACCATCGAGGAACAGACCGCGCAGGCGGCGGCCGCACAACGAAACGCCGCCGCACAAGCCGCCGTGTCGGGCGCCGCCGCGGCGCCGGGCCTGTTGAATGCGGATGGTTTGGATGAGGACGGCGATGAGGATGAGGATGCGGACAGCCCCGGGGGCCGCCTGAGGAACCTTCAGGGCAGCCAGGGCGGCCAGGGCGCGCAAGGGCAGCGACCGCCTTCGGGCGACCAGCCCCTGGTATTCACCCAGCACATGCCGCCCAAGCGGATTCCTGACCCAACGAATCTGCCGGAGGAATGGACGGTGGAGCAGGGGCGGCCGCCGGCGCCGGAGGCGAGCCCGCTGCCGCCGTCCCCGGTGGCGTACAATGCCCTTGTTAAGGATAACCCGTTTACGGCAGCAACCACGCCCACGGATAGAGGTCGGGACACTGACCAGCCCAAAATCAGTCTGCTTGCGATCAGGGAATGGGGGGACACGTACCGCGCTCAGATCCAGACACGGACACGGAAGTGGTACGAAGCTGGGGAATCTTTTGAGACGTACCAACTGGTCTCGATCGATCCGGATGCCGGAACGGTGGAGATATTTTCGGAGCAGCATGGCCGGTCGTTTACATACGCTCTGAATCGTTGAGTCTCCGGAAGTGTTGTTCTATAATCTAGCGAACTCTAGCGGGAGGAAGCGAGCGCAATGGATACGCAAAAGCAGCGGCGTAAAGCCGTGCGAATGAGTGCCGCCACGGTAATGTGTGTGTGTGTGACCGCGTTGTGGTGGTGCCCAGGAGCATTCGCACAGGCCGGTGGTGGCACCGAGGCTGGCGGAGACGGGGTAACAGCCGAGGTGCAGGCCGGACAGGTGGAGGTGGTGGAAGCGCCTTCGGCTGCTCCGGGCGACTCGGCCAGCGGCGAGGCCGAAACCAGCGTTCCTCCCGAGCAACTCCATTACCGCCAGGGGGTGTCTCTGTACAATCAGGGGCTCTACCGGGAGGCCTTGGAGAGTTTTGAACGCGCCCTGGCGATGAACGAGGGCTACGAACTCGCGCGCCAGATGGCCGAGAAGTGCGAGGCCAAGCTGAATCTGGAGGCGGCGGGCGCCGACCCGAACGCGGTGCCCAAGATCGAGACCCTCGTTCCGGCCGAGCTCGAGACCTTGGCGGCGGAGGGCGGCGAGACGCTGCTCAGCGTAGAGGAAGTCAAGAACCGGCGCGTGCGCGACCTCATGGACGAGGCGCAGGTCTACATGGAAAACCAGATCTTTGAAGAAGCGGTCAAACGCTATGAAGAGGTCTTGCTTATCCAGCCCAAGAACCGCATGGCGCACGAGATGCTCCAGAAGGCCACGGTGGGCATGTATGAAAACCGCCGCATCGATGCCCAGAAGCAGAACGAGATTGACGCCGAACGGCGCCGCGAGTATCTGGAGCGCATGAAGAACCTCCCTGACGGCGCCGATGCCGGCGGGATCAAGCCGTTCAAGGTTCCGGTGGACGTGACCGAAGAGGAATTTGAAACTGTTGAGGAGACCAAGTCGGTCATTGACGAGGCTCTGGACGACCCGGTCTCCATCGAGTTTGAAGGCGAACACATCAACCGCATTGTCGAGTTCATCTCGGAGTATGTGGGCATCAACATTGTCGTAGACACGCGCGTTGTGCGCCCCCCGCAAGACGTTCTGCCCGCGCCTACGGCGGTATACGGCGCCCCGACGGTGGGGACGCCCGGCACGTATGGGATGGTTCCGCGTTCCACGTACGGCACGGCGCCGGCGCCGATGCCAATGCAGATGCAGATGCGGCCGGGGGGGCAGAGCGCCCGGCGCAGCGACGACGATGAAGACGGGCCTTTCAGCGTGGGCGCCATGCCGATGGGCGCGACGCCCGCGACCGCGTACGGGCCCTACGGCACGACAACCACCGGGCTTGTGCAGGAAGAGGATGAGACGGTCACCGACGGGATCGTCCCCTATATCAATCTTCGGGATGTGACTCTCCGCGATGCGCTGAACGCATTGCTGCGCTCGCTCAACCTTACGTTTGACGTCCAGGAGAATTTCATCTGGATCAGCACGCCGGAGAAGATCCGGACCGAATCGTTCGAAGAGTTGGAAACACGGTATTACGAGTTGATTAATGCCGGCGCCGAGAACCTCGATATTGATCCTCCGCCGTACTATGGCGGCGGCGGCTACGGCGGCGGCTACGGCGGCGGCGGCTACGGCGGCGGTTACGGCGGCGGCGGCGGTAGCCGGCGCGGCGGCGGTGGCTATGGCGGCGGCGGCCGGCGTGGTGGCGGCGGCGGCGCGGGTTCTTATCGCGGCGGCGGCGGCGGTAGCCGGCGCGGCGGCGGTGGTTATGGCGGCGGCGGTCGGCGCGGCGGCGGCGGTTATGGTGGTGGCGGCCGGCGCGGCGGCGGCGGTTATGGTGGTGGCGGCCGGCGCGGTGGCGGCGGTTACGGCGGCGGCCGCGGTGGCGGCGGTTACGGCGGCGGCGGCTACGGCGGTGGTGGCGGCTACGGCGGCGGCGGGTACTATGCCGCTTCGGAAGCGGTCATTATCATCGGCTTCACCGGCGTGGGCAGCAGCCCGTCCGGCACAACGACCGGCCAGACCGGCGTGGGCACGGGCGGAACGGCTCGCGGCCAGGCGGGCCGCCGTGGCGGCGGCGCGACCGCGGCCACCGCGGGCGTCGAAGGCGCGGAAGGCGGCATCACGGCGGAAGGCGGCGTCGAGGTCCTGAACTACGCGCCGAACATCATCGTGATGTTGCAGCGGATGGTGTCGCCCGTGATCGAGCCCGAGACGGAAGAAGTGCTTTCGTACATGATCTACAACCCGACCACGAACCAGCTGGTGGCGCGCAATACGCCCACCAACCTGGATTTGCTGGAGGAACAGCTCGAACAGATCGACCTGGTGCCCAAACAGGTCACCATCGAGGCCAAATTCGTGACGGTCAGCGTCTCTGACCTGGACAAGGTCGGATTCGAATGGGACGTCAATCTTTCGGACGTGAACGGCCGCCCGCGTGCGGTGCAGAGTCTGCAGGAAACGACGTATCCCTACGACATCAACGGCGACGGCGTGACGGAGGACATCCCGTTCTACACGCGGCCGGACGGCACGAGCGTGATCAACAACACCATTACCCAGGGATTGCTGAATGCGCTGGCCAACCCCGGCCCTCCGGGCGCCTTCAGTTTCTCGGGCACCATCACGGACAACTCGGACGGCGACAGTCTTGGAGTCACGTTTGATTTCCTGAACAGCCTGACGGAAACGGAACTGCTCAGCGCGCCCAAGATCACGACCCTGAACCGGCGCCGCGCGGTGATTCGCGATTACACCTCGCGGACGTTCATCACCGACGCCGAGACCACGGTGGACGTGACGGAAGGCTCGTATCTGGGCGGCACCTCGAACATGGCTGTGACTACGGAGATCTTCCCGGAGACCTTCGAGTTCGGTATCACGCTCACCGTGACGCCGCAGGTGTGCGGGTCGGATCTGGTGCGCGTGTGGCTGTATCCGTTCGTCGACTCGTATGTGGGTCAGGATACGTACACGAGCCGAAGCGTCGTGGACGGGGAAGAGATTGAAACCGTGACCACGTACCCGCAGATTGCGACGCAGGAGATCTACACGAACGCGCTGGTGCATGACGGCGATACCATCGTGCTCGGCGGCATGATCACCGACCGGTCCACCAAGGGAGATGAACGGCTTCCGTACCTGGCCGATATCCCGGTGCTGGGTTTCTTCTTCCGCGGAAAGTCGCGTGAAATTGCCCAGAACAGCCTGTTGATATTCATCACGGTCGATATCGTTGACCCGACGGGGGCCCGGTATTTCGAACCGGCGAAGTAGGCATCGAAGCAGCGTTGATGGTTGGAATTCGGGCGGTCGATCTGGCGCAGGGCCAGCGGCCGCCCGTTCTGCATGAGGACCGATGCTACCGCAACTCGCGTACGACGTGCTGACGACGCTTGCCGCGGCGCCCGGGGCGGCCTATCTGGCGGTACGGCCGGAATACCGGCCGCTGCTGCGCCGTTTCGCTCCCCCGGTTCCGGCGCGGCTGGATGGCGCGCCCATCTGGGTGCAGGCGTGCAGCATGGGCGAGGTTAATGCGGCGCGGCCCATACTCGAGGCGATGGCGGCGCGCTGGCCGGACATACCCATCCTCCTGACCACATCGACGCTGGCGGGCCGGCGGCAGGCCGAGAAGACGGCCGGGACCATCCCCGTGACGTGGTTTCCGTTCGATCACCGGGTGTGCGTCGGCCGCTTTCTGGAGCGTCTCGGGCCGCGCCTGCTGGTGCTGCTCGAGACCGAAGTGTGGCCCAACGCCGTATGGGGAGCGCGCCGGCGGAGCGTCCCGGTGGCGGTGCTCAACGGACGCATCAGCGATAAACATTTCCGGCGGTACCGCCGGATGAAGAGGTTCTGGCGGCCGGTTTTCGGCGCGCTTTCGGCCGTAGGTGCGCAGAACGGGGAGTACGCGGACCGCCTGCGGGCGCTCGGAACGGATGAGACCGCGGTGCATGTCACCGGCAACACCAAATTCGAGGGCGTGCGGACCGAGTTCCCACGGGTCGAAGTCGAGGTTCTTCGCGGGCAGATGGGCATTCCTGCCGACGCCCCGGTGATGGTGTTTGGAAGCATGCGCCCCGGCGATGAGCGCCTGGCAGCGGCGTGCTGGGCGGACCTGAAGACCCGAATTCCCGGGCTTCGTCTGATCCTGGCGCCGCGCCATCTGGAGCGTGTGGGCGAGGTCTGTGCGTCATTCGAGGAACCGCTCCTGCTGCGCTCGGAGGTCCGTGGGGGCCGAACGCCGGCGGGCGAGCGGGTGCTCGTGGTCGACGTCATGGGCGAGCTCGTGGGGTTCTATGCCATCGCCACGGTCGCGGTGATCGGCGGCAGTTTCTACCCGGGCGTTGAAGGGCACAATCCCCTTGAGCCGGCGGCCCTGGGCATACCCACGGTCTTTGGCCCCTACATGCGCAATTTCATCGATCCGGCGCGCGCGTTGCTCGAAGGGGATGGAGCGCTCCAGACTGATGCCGACCACCTGCGGGAATCGCTGGCAACGCTTTTCGATGACGCGGAAGCGCGTGAGCGGCTCGCCGGCAAGGGTCGCAGTGCCGTGCTGGCCAATCAGGGCGCTATTGCGCGTTCTCTGGACGTGCTTCAACCGCTCCTGAATCCGTCTCCCGCGGCGTGAGCAGGAGCAATGCCCCGGTGCCTCCGGGCAGCGTCAGGTACATCTCGTTCCGATTGAAGGACACCGGTTTCAGCGTGCCTGTGGTCCGCTCCACTTCCATGATCGACTGAATGGCCGGATCGAGCTGGATGCGCAACGTCCGTTCACTTCCTTGTGCGCTTCGCTGCATGCCGTGCACGGTATTTACGACGAATGCCCAGTCGCGGTGGTCGTCATCGCGCAGGAAACTCACGAGCGCGGATTGCGCGGTGATGGCGCGGATGGGATGGGCGCCGAACGGAAGGGGCCGCATCCCCGGGGGCACTTCGCCTGCGAAGAATACGTCGTTGACCTGCAGCGCACGCAAGACCGGCCACAGCGCGCGTACTTCGCGGTTCACGTCCGCGACTTTTTCCCACGTGTAATGGCGTTCGCCGGTAATCGGATTGACCATGCTGCGGCGCATCCCGGCGGCGGGATCGGCCTGCCAGGCCTCGGGGGGGATGGAGAGCCAGTAGCGATGGTAGGCGAGACCGCGCGCGCCGAAAGCAAGCTGGCTGTATACCTGGAAGCGCAGGTCGCTTTCCGAAGCGAAGCGGAAGCCTCCGCTCTCGGTGACTTGTACGAATCCCAGCCAGCGCGCCCGGTGCTTTCCTGCGAGTTCGCGGGCGCGCGCCAGATGGTCGAAATACTGTCCGCGGTCTTCGGAACCGTCGCGCCTCAGCGTGAACGCGCGCAGGCCGAAGGCGTTGAGTCCCGTGCACAGAAGCCGCTCGGCGGTGGCTGCGCGTTCACCGTTGCTCGTGCTGATAAACGCCAGCGTGATCCGGCGCGTGTCCAGGCGTGTCAGTTCCTCAAGCTGGGCCGCGGCGGCGTCCGCATCCGCAGGTGTTACATTCGTGCCGGCGAGCCATCCCGCGATGGCGGGGCAGTCCTCCGCCAGGGCGGCGCATGCGGCCGTGCCGCCCTCCATCGCAGCGGGATTGACCACCAGCACCGACAGTCCGGCTTCGGCCGCGAGGGCTGCCGCCGCGTCGAATTCTGGTCCGGCAGCGGCCGTAATTGTGTTCAATCCCGCCTCCGCGTAGGCGGCATACAGTTCGCGCGTGGCCGGAGGCGGCTCCAGCGCCATCAGGAGAAAATCCGGCGGCGCCTCCGCGGCAGAGAGCAATCCGCCGAGGGCAAGAAGCGCGGTTGTCAGCATCGGGAACGGCATGGTCTCACCTCACCGGGTTGTTGGGTGTATGGTGCAAGACCCGGCGGTCATTTGGCAAGATCCCGTTGCATCCCCAAATCCGGATAACGTGAGGAAACCTCCGCAAGGCCGGTGCCGTATCCGCATCGGGTGCGCCAACGGCGCTTCGGAGAAGATGCCAGCGGCCTCGCGATCGGGATCGGGACTCGGGGTCACGTCTCTGGCATGCTGCCGCGCCCTCGGCGCCCCGGATGGCACAACGGTCTTCTTTTTTACCACAAGGGTTAGCCGACAAAAGCTCCAGCGCCCGGCATCCCAAGCGCCTTGAGCAATCTGCCTTCGCGTCAGCCAGGGATTGGGGGCGTCCGGTTCCCGTGTATGCGCACGCAGGATTGATCGATACGCTTGCGGGTCTGCCGGGTTGACCACAAGCGGCGGCTTTTTTGCGAGCGCTTGAACAGGGGCCTTGTGGTTATCGCAGCAACCAAGGTATCTGCAGGGCCCGGAATTGGGGGTGTGACCACAAGCGACCTGGGTTTCCGGCGCCGTGAAAACCGGCGCTTGTGGCAGGCCAGGATCTGAGTGCGCATGCCGGGCGCCGGCGGGACCAGGGACACGCGCGTATTGACATCGCGGCGGCGCTCCCCGTACGGTAATCCCCATTGGTTACGCGGGGATGCCGCGGGATTGGGGAAGAGCAGGCCGTGTGGTTGCGGGTTGTGGTTGCGTTTTGGGCGCTGGCGGTGCTTGCCGCGCTGCACCGGCCCCTGGTACAGGGGCTGGATCGGCTGCTGGCGGCGCTGGACGCGCTGTTCGACGCCCTGCGCGGAAAGCGGTGGCGCGACGCGCCGCTGGCGCTGTTTCTTCTGTCGCCGGCCGTTGCCATTCTCGGGCTGTTCGGCATGGCGCCCCTTTTCTACGCCGTCTACCTCAGCCTGTTCAATTCGAAGCGTCCGGACCGGCCGTTCATCGGACTGGCGAACTATTCGCGCGCCCTGACCCAGCCCGATTTCTGGAAGAGCCTGCTCGTGACCGTCTATTACGTCGTGGGCACCATTCCCGTCACGATGCTGGTCAGTTTTCTCGTCGCGACGCTGTTGTACCGGATAGCGCGCGGGCGCGGCTTTTTCCGCACGGTATATTTTCTGCCGTACATTACGGCGGTGGTGGCTGCGGCGACGGTCTGGGCCGCGCTGTTGCATCCGCAAGACGGGCCCGTGAACTCGGTTCTCGTGTGGCTGGGGTTCCAGCC